>ERZ856578.586-NODE-586-length-74292-cov-12.019632_pt1 | contig 74292 bp, 52 predicted proteins | sample MGYA00514384_ERZ856578 | MGnify/ENA primary metagenome ERZ856578 (study PRJEB29103, sample SAMN06111958) | human gut metagenome | biome: human gut; feature: ankylosing spondylitis patient; material: healthy_person | host: Homo sapiens | place: China:Hangzhou... | reverse complement strand
GAGCGTGTTTATGGAAAAGCGGTCTTGCGTCAGAGAGTAGTCTCTGTTCCAGACGAGGTCATACTGAGGTTTCTTGAGAGACGGTTTGATCCATTCTTTCTGATTCTCAAGGATGGTCCTATATCTGGCAATGACCGTCTTGAATACAGACTGAGTCATTTGAGATTTTAGTCCGAATTCTGCGCGCAACGTAGGATACAGAGCCTTGTTGAGCGAAAACTGTTTTAAATCGTGTGTGCGAAACACATAATCCGAGACATAGTTGCACGCTTCACGATAGACAGACATCGTTTCATCAAGTAACGCCTTATCTTCATCAGATGCCACTACTTGGATTTTTGCCGTGATGGACATTTGAGCCATAGTCAATCCTCCTTTCTTTGTTGTTTCACTAGCGCTATTATACAATAATAGATAGTGAACATCAAGGCGCATTGAGGTGACTTATGGATAACAGATATCATCGGCATAACCGGCGCTTTGCCTGTAGTATCGGGGAAGTATCCTCAGCAATTATCCAAAAGTATATCGAAAACCAAGGACAATGCGTCTCTACGAACAAGGCTCCTCCCACTGCCTAAAGGCAGTGGATTTCCGCCCAAACTATGTTGGAGATATTTTTTATGAAGCACCATCGCATCCTTTACCGGGCGCTGAGCGCGCTCCTTTGCCTTGGACTCTGCGCCCAGCTGACCGCCTGCGGCAAGAAACCCGTTCCCAAGCCCGGCTCCTCCGGGCCGTCCGCACCGTCCGTGTCGAAAAAGGTCTATGATGACAGCCTCATCACCGAGGTCTATGACGAGGAAGACTCCTTCACCGACGAATACGGCACGGAATATTCCTACATCTGCCACGTTCCGCAGTTAAAGGCCGACACGCCGGAGGCCAAGGCCATCAACTGGGAGATCATGGAGAGCTTCGGAAATGACGTGCAGGCCACGCTGGACGCCGCCGAATCGGGAGAAACGCCCAACTCTCAGTACATGGAGGTCACACGGCAGAGCTATTGGAACGACAGCCTGCTGAGCCTTTCCATCCGCGTGTTGGGCTGGACCAGCGACCTCATCGACTACGCGGTATATCACTACGATTTTGAGACCGGCCAGCGGCCGGACAACCTGGAGCTTCTGGACCGCTTCCACGTGGACGAGGGGGACTTTATCGCCGCCCTGCGCCGGGGCGCGGCCCGGCAGTTCGATTCCCATTACGCCCCGTGGGGCACGGGAGGCCTTTCGCCGGAGGATGAAAACTACGGCGGCATCGCCATTGATCTGGTGGCACTCCGGGCCTGGACGGTGGCGGAGGAAAACTTCTCTCTGGATCTCGCCATGTTCTGCCCCAACGGGGACGGCACCTTCACCGCCTTCCAGCCCGTCGCCTCCATCGCGGGGGGCAGCGGGTGGTATTATGAGCCGGTGCTCGTGGAGCCCGGCCCCGGCGACTGGGCGGACGGCGGTCCCCAGTCCGAGGACGCTTTCGTGTCCGCCTGGCTCACCGATGACGGCGTATCGGTCTCTTTTTCCAAGAGCCAGTCGAGGGATTTCCCGGACAGCGAGACCTACCGCAGAGCCTACGGCTTCGCGTATGACACGGAGTACCCCGTAGCCGGGTGCTACGGCGACTATCAGGACATTTTCGTAGGTGCCAGCGGACAGGATTTCTGCCCCTATGTGTTCCTTCTGACCACGGACGGCACGGTGGAGTACATCGACATCTTCGGCGGTCTCTGGCATGGATGCCTCTGCTCCGGCGGCCCGCTCTACGGCTTCCGGGACATCGTGGGCTTTGAGTCCGGTGTCTATGAGGATGGCTTCGGCGGCGGCTACGAGACCGTGTACGCCGTGGACAAAAACGGCAGGAAATACGATATGCCCGCCTGCATCACGGCGCAGGGGAACGCCATACCCAGCTACGCCGCCGGAAAGTGGTGCGCCAATGTGTGTATCACAGCGTGGCCAGCGGCGCCTCCTATGAGGGCGTCTACTATCTGAGCATCCACGAAAACGGTCTCGTGGAGATCAACGACGTTATCGTGAGCATCGACGCGCCCCTTCAGATCGCCGGCTACTGCACCTATTTAGGCACCACGGAACTGGGCATGGTCTACCAGTTCGGCCTTTACAGCGGCGACCAGCTCCGGGAGGGCACCTTCGCCCTTGACCTCTACAACACGGACTACGGCGAGATGACCATTACGCCCATCTCCGGCGTCAACCTCTTTGACGCCCCCGAGGGCGCCTGCACCGTCTTTACCCGGCTGTAACGCCAAGCAGACTGACATGGTATTTTTAAAAAGAGTGCCGCGATTCTTTTGAACCGCAGCACTCTTTTTGAAAACAATTGCTTGCACTCCGGCAGGTACAAGGTTATAATCCCAAGCAGTAAGTTTCAACAAAGGATATCCCGTTTTGCGAAGGAGCGCACATTCTATGAAAATCATTGTAACAGACGGCTACGTGGAAAACCCCGGCGACCTGAGCTGGGCTCCGCTGGAAGCCTTGGGTGAGGTGACATACTATGACCGCATCGGCCTGAGCGATGAGGATGAAACCATCCGCCGGATCGGTGACGCGGAGATTGCTGTCATCAACAAGGCCCCCGTGACCCGGAAGGTCATTGACAGCTGCCCCAGCCTGAAGCTCATCACGGTGCTGGCCACCGGCTACAACGTGGTGGACGTGGCCTATGCCAAGGAAAAGGGCATCCCCGTGTGCAACGTGCCCAACTACGGCGGCTATTCCGTCAGCCAGTTCACCATCGCCCTGATGCTGGAGGCCTGCCTGCACATCGGCCACCATGACCGCACCGTCCATGAGGGCAAATGGCAGAACAGCCCGGACTGGTGCTACTGGGACTATCCCCTCATCGAGCTGGCGGGCAAGACCTTCGGTCTGCTGGGCTGCGGCCGCATCGGCATCCACACCGCCGAGGCCGCCAAGGGACTGGGGATGCACGTCATCGCCTACAACCGCTCACAGTCGCAGGCCGCTAAGGATCTGGGGGTGGAATTCGTGGATCTGGACGGCCTGTTTGCCCGGTCCGACGTGCTGGCCCTCCAGATGCCCTTAGCGGACTTCAACGTGGGCATCATCAACAAGGAGAACATCGCCAAGATGAAGGACGGCGTGATCATCCTCAACAACAGCCGTGGACAGATGGTGGCAGAACAGGATCTGGCGGACGCTCTGAACAGCGGCAAGGTGGCCTTCGCCGGACTGGACGTGGTCTCCACGGAGCCGATTCGGGCCGACAATCCCCTGCTGACGGCGAAAAACTGCATCATCACCCCGCACATGTCCTGGGGTTCTCAGGGCAGCCGCCAGCGGATCATGGACTGCACAGTGAATAATATCAAGGCATTTTTGGGCGGAACGCCGGAAAATGTGGTAAATCCGTAAGTTTTCCGGCAGAATGCCGATTTTTGAAAGGGGAATCTGACGATGGACAGCAAAACCCTGCAAACCCTCCGCCGGGATGCGGAGGACATCTGCCGCAGCGCCATTGAAGCCTCAGTGCCGGACGCCGCCATCCGGCGGGCGCTGGCCCAGCTGCCCCCCTGTCAGGGGCGGACGGTGCTGGTCTCCATCGGTAAAGCCGGGTGGCAGACCGCAAAAGCCGCTTACGACGCGCTGGGCAGCGCCATTGAACAGGGCGTGGTGGTGACGAAATACAGCCACAGCCAAGGCCCCATCGGCGGCCTGGCCATTTACGAGGCGGGCCATCCCGTACCGGATGAACATTCCGTCCGGGCCACGGAAGCGGCGCTGGCGGCAGTCAGCGGCCTCAGCGCAAGGGACCGCGTGCTGTTTCTGGTGTCCGGAGGCGGCTCCGCCCTGTTTGAGCGCCCTCTGGTGCCTCTGGCGGAGCTGGAGGACATCACCGGCCAGATGCTGGCCTGCGGCGCGGACATCACCCAGATCAACACCATCCGCAAACGGCTCTCCGGCGTCAAGGGCGGGCGGTTCGCCCAGCTCTGCGCCCCGGCCCATGTGTATGCCATCCTCCTCTCCGACGTCATCGGAGATCCCCCGGACATGATCGCCTCCGGCCCCGCCTATCCCGACAGCACCACAACGGCGCAGGCCATGGCCCTTGTGAGCCGGTACGGTCTGACCCTCAGCCCCCAGGCGCTGGACTTGCTGGAACAGGAACCGCCCAAAGCGCTGAATAACGTCACCACGGTCACCACCGGCAGCGTGGCCCAGCTCTGCCGGGACGCGGCGGCCCGTGCGGAAGCGCTGGGCTACCGGACCTGCCTTCTGACGGACCGGCTCCAATGTGAGGCCAGGGAAGCGGGCCGCTTCCTGTCCGCCATGGCGGGGACCCACGCCGGAAAGGGCGAAAAGACCGCCTATATCTTAGGCGGCGAGACGGTGGTCCACCTGACGGGCCGCGGTCTGGGCGGACGGAATCAGGAATTGGCGCTGGCAGCGGCGGAAGGGCTGGCAGGCCTGGAAGCGGTGGTGGCCTCCGTCGGCTCTGACGGCACCGACGGTCCCACGGACGCGGCCGGCGGCATCACTGACGGCGCCACGGCGGACGCGCTGGCGGCGCTGGGCATCTCCATCGGCAAAACGCTGGCGGACAACGACGCTTATCACGCCCTGAAAGCCTGCGGCGGGCTGATCGTCACCGGGCCTACCGGCACCAATGTCAACGACATCACCGTGCTGCTGGTGTGACCCCCTCCCCTGCCGATCCTCCCCACATATCGCAAAGAACTCCCGGAGTCCTTTTGTGTACAAGGGCTCCGGGAGTTTCTGCTGCACCACGGTTCGATCTTCAGGAGCCGCTTTTCAGCGGCAGCGTTCAGTCCTCCTGACTTTTTTCCATCATGATCTCCAGAATGGTCCGGTCGGTCTCCACCATGCCCGGGGTGCTGACCCGGCCCATATTGCGGATGGCCTGCTCGGGGGTCGCGCCGCAGATGCCGTCCGTGGACTGGAGGACTACATCGCTCATCGCCAGATAAGCGCACATCATGGCGGCGTTGGTGGCGGTGGCCAGCTTCAGCGCGCAGCCGATCTTGCCGCCGTCGCAGATCATGCCGGTGAGGTTGCCGCTCATATTGATGATGGCCTTGCCGATCTGCTCGTCCGTGCCGCCCATGAGCCACACCATAGCGGCCGCAGCAGCCGTAGCGGCGGAAACACCGCAGCCGCAGGTGGCGGACAGCTTCCCGGTAAAGGACTTGATGTAGACGTTCAGCACATGGGAGAAGGCCAGCGCCTTTTCCAGCATCTCGTTGGAGGCCCCCAGATGATGGGCCATCTCCACCACGGGGATAACGGCGGTGATGCCGTGGTTGCCGCTGCCGGCGCTGCTCATAACGGCGTAGGGACAGCCGCTCATGCGGCCCTCGGCACTGCTGGCTACCCGCATCATGGTGCGGCTGAACAGGTTGTCCCCCATAGCGCCCTCCGTGACCTGCTTTTGCAGCGCGGCGGCGATGCCGATGCCAAGCCGGTGCTCCAGACCGAAGTCCGCCAGCTTTTCGTTCATCTCCATGCCGTCCAGCATAGGGGCCAGCTCCGCCTCGCTGCACTGATCCACCACGGCCCGGATCTCCGCTACCGTCATGGGCATCAGGCGGGCGTGGATGTCGTCCTGCGTACCGGCGCTGTATGCCTTTTCCAGCAGGACTTCATCATTCCGCTGGGTGAGGATGATATTGGAGTGGGTCCCCCGGATCTCGCTGATGCCGGTACCGGCCTCCGTGGAGACCTCCGCCCGGACATAGAGCTGCGCCTCGTCATGCTTGATGGCAACGGTGACACGGCGCTCCTCCACCAGAGCGATGGCGTCAGCGGTGACGGTCTCATCAATGTCCGTCAGCAGCTGCAATCCCTTCTCCGGGTTGCTCAGGCGCGCGCCCAGCGCGGCGGCATAGTTCAGGCCCACCCAGGGGAAACCGGGAATTCCCACGCTCATGCCGTTTTTGTAGATGCCGGGGTTTACCTCCACCTTCACGGAGACGATGCTGCCCCCCACGGCATGATGGGCGTCTGCGGCGGCCAGAGCCACGCACACCGGCTCCGTGCAGCCAAGGGCCGGGACTACCTCCTGGCGCAGCAGTGTCAGCAGTTCTTCTTTGGTGATCATGGGAACGCTCCTCCTTCTTGTTTTTCAGATGCCATATATCAGATCGTCACAATAGAAAGCAGATTCCGTGCCAACTTCTTTTTTGACAAATTCTGCGATTTCTCTTGTAAAACCGCCCGGCCCATGATTAAATGGTTGAAGAAACTGGTCAAAGGAAGTGATTTTGTGGTGGCCAAAAAGAAGATCTCCGTCATCGCCTTAGACCCCCGGGCAGGCAAGTCCTACGGCGAGGACATCGCCGGGCTGTTTTCCGATGTGGCGGATATTTCCGTCTTTTCCATGCTGGACGGCAGCGCCGCCGGTGTTCTGGAACGGGCGGATCTGTTTGTAGCCTCCACGGACGCCTACGGTTCCCCGGAGGAGCTGGCCAAGCACATCCCGCTGGACAGCCAGACCATGGCGATCGAGGTATCCTTCCGGTGGAGCGAGCTGCGGAAGCTGAAGGAGCTGCCCGCAGGCAGCAAGGTGCTGTTTGTCAACATGACCGAGACCATGGCCCGGGAGGCCATTGCCCAGCTGGAGCAGTTCGGCATCACCCACATCCACTGGATCCCCTTCTACCCCGGCGCGCCGCTGGAGGAGGACGTCCATATCGCCGTGACCCCGGACGAGATGCGCTACGTCCCGCCGAAGATGGAAACGGTCATTGATATTGGCCAGCGGGTCTGCACCTCCGGCATGATGATCGAGATCGCCCTGCGGCTGGGACTGGAATCCCTGCTGGAGGGGCCTGCTTTTCAGGAGTACGCCCGCAGCGTCGCCACCAGCAACTACAGCTTTGACCAGATGTTTGCCCGGTCCGTCCGTCTGGAAAGCCTGTTCCATATTTTATTGGAGAGTCTGGAGGACGGCGTCATCGGCATCAACGAAAAGGGCGAGATCTTCGCCTGCAGCCGTCAGGCGGAGGATATGACCTGCGTCAGCGCGGCGCTGATCCAGGGAAAGCGGTGCGAGGAGGTCTTTCCCTACATCCCCTTTGCCGCGTGTCTCCGCGCCCGGCAGACGCTGCCCGCCAAGGTCATCAAGGTCAACAGCGTCAACCTCAGCGTGGAGGTGGTTCCGGTCATCCGGCAGAACGCCTGTATCGGCGCCTTCGCCCTGCTCCAGCGGTTCAATGACGTGGAGGTCCGGCAGAACGAACTGCGGGGCCAACTGCTCCACAAGGGCTATTACGCCAAATACAGCTTTGACGATGTGATCGGACAGTCGGCGGCCATCCGCAGGACCAAGGAGACCCTGACCCGGATGGCCAACAGTGAAAGTCCCATTCTTCTGATCGGCGAGACCGGCACCGGCAAGGAGCTGTTCGCCCACGCCGTTCACCGGGCCTCCCGCCGGGCGGCCGGGCCGTTTCTGGCCATCAACGTGGCGGCGTTTCCGGAGAATCTGCTGGAAAGTGAGCTGTTCGGCTACGAGGAGGGGGCCTTCACCGGAGCCAAAAAGGGCGGCCGCCCCGGCCTCTTTGAGCTGGCCCACAGGGGCACGCTGTTTCTGGACGAGGTGGAGGGCATGAGCCCCGCTCTTCAGATCAAGCTGCTGCGGACCTTGCAGGAGCGGGAGGTCATGCGGGTCGGCGGCAACCGCATCATCCATGTGGACGTCCGCATCGTGGCCGCCACCAACGAGGCGCTGGAACGGAAGGTGCGGGAGGGCACCTTCCGCCGGGACCTCTATTACCGGTTGAACACCCTGCCGGTGGTCATCCCGCCCCTGACGGAGCGGGGGGACGATATGTTCCTACTGATGGATCAGTTCCGCCGGGAGCTGAACGGCGACTTCCGCCTGACGGAGCCGGTGCAGGACTTTTTCCGCCGTCACACATGGCCCGGCAATATCCGGGAGCTGCGGAACGTGGTGGAATACTTCATCTATACCGACCACCGGGACATCACCATGGAGGACCTCCCCCCCACCCTGCTGCTCTCCGGGGACGCCCTCTCCCGTCCGGCGTCCGCCCCGGCAGCGCAGCAGGACGCGCCGGCCCCCTCCATGTCGGATTCCTTCCGGTTCGTACTCGCCCAGCTGTACGCGGCCTCCGAGGCCGGGACGCCCATGGGCCGGGACAAGCTGCTGCAAAAGGCCCGGGAGTCCCATGTTCCCCTCTCTCAGCAGGAGGTCCGGACCATCCTCTCCGAAATGGCGGAGCAGGGGCTGGCCCGCGTCAGCCGAGGCCGGGGCGGCAGCCAGCTGACGCCCAAGGGCCGGGAGCTGTGGGAAATCGGTCAAAGATAAAAAGCTATAACCATTTATACCAATTCAGCCAATAAAAACCGATTGTGCGCGGCCCTGTTTTCCGGGGCAGCCGCAGTGTCCGGGAGGAATTTTGGCGATTTGCCAAAATCCCTCCCGGATATTTCATACGCTTTTCCGGCTTCCAACGGGTTTCCGTGCATAGCTATGACGCCTCAGCGGTTTGGCACAGTTCTTGCTTAGTAATCAGTCAAAGCATACAGACGTGCCACTGAACACGCAAAGAAAGGATGTGGGAGTCATGCAATATGATTTCGACCAAGTGGTAGACCGCTCCAAAAACCTCTCCGCCAAGTATGACGAACGGGTCAAGAAGTTCGGCACCGACGATGTGATCCCCCTGTGGATCGCGGATATGGACTTCCGGACCGCCCAGCCCGTCATTGACGCGCTGAAGGCCCGGGCCGAGGAGGGCATCTGGGGCTACACCGCCCGGCCCGCCAGCTATTTCGAGGCCGTGAAGAACTGGCAGAAGCGCCGCAACGGCTGGGACACTGACACGGCCCTCATGAGCTTCAGTCCCGGCGTGGTCCAGACCCTCAGCGTCATGATTCGGCTCTATACCCCCCTGAACGGCAACGTTCTGATCCAGACCCCCGTGTACGGCGAGTTCTATGACATGACCGAGCTTGCCGGACGGCACGTCATTGAAAATCAGCTGGTAGAGCAGGACGGCGCATGGACGGTGGACTGGGCCGACTTTGAGGAAAAGCTCCGGAGCGCGGACATTTTCCTGCTGTGCAACCCCCACAATCCTCTGGGCATCGTCTGGACGGAGGAGGAGCTGCGCCGGATGATGGAGCTGTGTCTGAAGCACCACGTCCTGGTGGTCAGCGATGAGATCCATTCCGACCTCATCTTCCACGGCAAGCGCCACATCCCCACCGCCTCCCTCTCCCCTGAGATCGCCGCCAATGTGGTCACCGGCATCTCCGCCACCAAGACCTTCAATCTGGCGGGCCTTCAGGCCAGCACCGCGGTGTTCCCCAACGCCCACATGAAGGCCATGTTCGACAAATTCTGGACCGACATGGATATCCACCGCAACAACGCCTTCTCCGTCACCGCCATGGAGGTGGCCTTCAATGAAGGCGAGGAATGGCTGGAACAGCTCTTGCCCTACATTTCCGCCAACTTCGACTTCGTGGTGGACTACTGCAAACAGCACATCCCCAAGATCAGGACCTACGCCCCCGATGCCACCTACCTCATGTGGCTGGACTGCCGGGATCTGGGCCTGAGCAACGAAGCGCTTCATGACTTCATGATCCGGAAGGCAAAGCTGGGCCTCAACGACGGCTGTGCCTTCGGCCGGAGCCTGAACGGGTATATGCGGCTCAATGTTGCCTGTCCCCGCAGCGTTCTGGAACAGGCCATGCGTCAGCTGGAAGCTGCCGTCAACAGCCTGTAAGGCTGGCGGTTTCACGATAAGGCAGCCTCAGAAACGCCGGACGAGTTTCAAGTCCCGAAAAAAGCGCCACGCATACCGAACAGCGTCGGATTATAGTAAAATCGCCGGTTCAATGAACCGGCGATTCAGCGTGTCAAAAAAGTCTTTTTGCCCCGCTGAGCAAGTTTTCAGAACTTTCTAAGAGCTCTGAAAACTTAGAATTTCAATGGCGTAGGGAAACAGGCGAAGCACCGCCGGTGGCGGATCAAGCGAGCTTGTTTCGAGGAAGGCTCCCAATCAGCGGATGTGCAGTATCCGCTGATTGGCTTGAGCCGACGGTGTATCCTTTCTTGGGTTATCTCCGCGCTAAGAGCCGCCTTGCGGCGGTTGCGCTCCGAAACACGCCTGCGGGCGTAGTCCCGCGCACACCCTTCACCCGCAAGGGGTATGCGGCATCCGTAAAGCGGCGGAGCCGCTAACGGCTGCCCTACCTTACCGTCGCGGAGAATTTACCACTTTATCGACAGTCTCAGATCCGGTTCCATTGTGATGGGACCGGTCTTTTTATGTTTCCATACAGAAAGTGGAGCGGAGGAGCCGTTTACCGCTTTCAGTCTTCATGTGCTCTTCCAGGAAGTTCTTCCTGTTTTCCGGGCTGTAGCCGCTTTCGGAGGCGTTTACGATGTAGTCCGCCTCGATCAAAATTTGATAATCGATGCCGTCAATATCCGTGTAGGTATGGTGGTGGCTCACCAGATAAGCCACCCGGTCCACCTGCTCCGCAGACAAGCCCGCATCCGCCAGAAAGCTCCGTACCAGGGGGCCGCCCTCTTCTTCCTGCCGCTTGCCGTTGGTATTGCCGTATTTTTCCCGGCACAGGGGGCAGGCGATGTCATGGGTGATGGCGGCGATCTCCAGTGTTTCCTGGGTCTTCCGGTCCAGGCCCTCCAGCTCGCCGATGGTTTTGGCGTAGGTCCACACGCACATAAGATGGTTCATGTCGTGCAGGTTCCCGTTGGAGAATACGATCATTTTTTCCATGATCCGAGAGATGTTCATAAAGAAAGGCCTCCTTAAAATTACAGGTTGAAGCGGCGGCGGGCCTCTTCCCGGAGAGAGGGCACCCGCCGGACGATCCGCAGGGGGATGATGAGTCCCACGCAGACCGCCAGCACGATCAGGGACCACCCTGGCTGCCACACACCACGGAAATACCGGTCGATGCAGAATTCAATGCCCATCGCCAGAAGCCCAGCCGCCCCGATGATCAGGGCAATAGCGGAGAGGGTGGAGCGCCGCCCGCCCCGGAGCAGAAAGCTCAAAAGAAAGACCAGCACTCCAGCCCAGCCGATCATGGGCAGGGCCAGCCCCCGGAACCAGCGGCTGCCGCCCAAGTCGATGGAGATGAGCCAGACATAGATGCCAATGGCCGCCACATCGGCGGTGAGCCGGAAAAAGACCGGCAGCCGCCGCAGCACCATAGGCAGGGTGAACCAGACCCACAGCATCACCGCCGCCCCGATGACGTACAGGGACCAGGGACGGTCCGTGGGCAGGAACAGGTTCAAAAGCCCGCAGCACAGGGACACGGACACCAGCATGGCTGTCAGCAGAATGGCGGCCTCTCGCCTGGAGGCGGGCTGTACGGCGGCGGAGTTGGCGGGAAAGTAGGGCGGCGCATCCAGTTCCGGATGCCAGGCAGGCGTTCCGCACAGGGGACAGGTTTTGGCGCTGGGGTCCAGCCCCACGCCGCAGTTGACACAGTAAGACATAACATGCTCCTCTTATCGGTTGCTCTCGATCCGCACCGGAATGCCCTCCCGAACCAGAAAGCGGAAAAAGTCCCGCTCTGTGTCCGTTTCGGCCTGGGTGCCGGCAAAGGTGATTTCCATGATGTCTCCATAGCTGATGGAGGCGCAGTGGCACCGGGGCACGGTGGCCTGGCCCAGCACCACCTCCATGCCCTGAATATGGGGAGCCATCTCCGGCGGCACGGTGAAGGCACCGGGATTGGTATAGGTGCAGGAGTAGGGCCGCACCCCCAGGAGATAGTAGTTGAGGGCCATCACCGGGTTTTTCAGAAACACCGGCACCGCCCGGAGAAAGAAATTCTTCGTGAAGCGGACGTTGCCGGTAAAGGCGGCCTGCAGCTCCTGGCGGTGGACGTGGAGCTTCATATAGTGCCGCACCTGGGAGACGATTTCCGGAAAAGTGTAATCCCCCAAGGCAGGGTCGATGCTGGGACGGACGGTGGTAATGAAGTTCCGCACCGTTTCCGAGGGGAACCAGCTCCGCAGATTGATGGGCACCGCCAGGGCCACCGGGCGTTCCTTGTGGGGATGCTCCCGGCGCTGCTTTTCCAGCAGCACGTGAATCAGCACGGCGGAGAGGTATTCTGTGATGGAGGCGTTATAGCTCCGGGCAGCCTCCCGGAGCTTCCCCAGGGGCACAAAGCCCATGGTGACATGGAAAGTGTAAAAGGGCTCCGGGGTGCCGGTGTTGGCGTAGGCCTTGGACATCCGCCGCAGGCCCAGGGCGTGGCGTCCGGCATAGCGGGCGTAAGCGTCCTCCAGCTCCTCCTTCCGGGGCGGTTCCTCCAGGTCCAGCACGCCGTTTCCGGCCGGAACGCTTATGCCGGTCTGCCGCAGATACTCCGCCAGCAGCGTCCGGAAAAAGATCAGGGCCCCCGCCCCGTCGGACAGGGCGTGGAACACCTCCAGGGATATGCGGTTCCGGTAGTAGTAAAACCGCACCAGCCAGCCGTTGTCCTCCCGGAAGCGCACAGGCTGGCAGGGATTGGCCACGTCGGCCTTCAGAAAGGGGCCCGGGGCGGTGTTTGGCTCCAGATAGTACCAGAATAGACCCCGGCGGATGCGGACGGCAAAGCTAGGGAACCGGGGCAGCACCCGGTCAATGGCGTTTTGCAGGGCGGCGGGCCGCACCGGCTCTGTCATCAGGGCGGAGAAGCGGTAGATGGCGGAATATTCCTCCCTTTGCAGAGCGGAATAGAGAATACCGGCATTGTCCAGCCGGTACCACTGACTGTCTGGTTTTGCCATCCGCGTCACCTCCCTGAAAATAGTTACAGATCATTGTAGCACATGGGGAAAAGCGTGACAAGAGATGGCCCATTTTCCACTTCCCATTTTCCGTGATTTATGGTATTCTGCAATTAACACGAAAGAGCGGAGGGCCTATGGAAAAGCTGCAATTAGGCAGAAACCGGAAAACGGATGCCGAAAAACCCCGGATGGACCCGCTGATGCGGGCGCTGAAAGCCCTGCACAGCGCCGGTTCCCCGGAGGCCATGACCCCGGAGGAGCTGGAGCATCAGCGCCGGAACCAGGAAATTCTGGGCCGCCTTACCGCCCCTATGGCGGGGATGGAGTATGAAGAGCTTTCCATCGGGGCCATGCCTGCTGCCTGGACCCGGCTGAAAGCGCCCCATGGGGACCGCCGGGTGATCCTCTACTGCCACGGCGGCGGCTATACCAGCGGCAACCTGGGTTATTCCCGGGTGCTGTCCTCCAAGCTGGCCCACGTCACCGGCTACGATGTGCTGAGCTTTGAGTACCGGCTGGCGCCGGAGCATCCCTACCCGGCGGCAGTGGAGGATGCCATGCGGGCCTGGGACTATCTGATGTATCAGGGATACGGTGCGGAAAACGTAACGGCGGCGGGAGATTCCGCCGGAGGCAACCTGGCCCTGGTGCTGTGCCGCCGTTTGAAGGCCGCTGGGCGCCGGATGCCCCGGGCCCTGCTGCTGATGTCCCCCTGGACGGATATGACCATGTCCGGGGCATCCTACCGGGAGCGGGTGGAGAGCGACCCCATGCTGACGCCGGAGTACATCGAGGCCGTCCGGAGGGCATACGCCGGGGACAGGGATCTCCATGACCCGGACCTGTCCCCCCTGCTGGGGGACCTGGGGAATTTTCCGCCCACGCTGATCCAGGTGGGAGACCATGAGATCCTCTATTCCGATTCCGCGTCCCTGGCTGCGGCGCTGCGGGCGGCCCATGTGCCCTGCCGGCTGGAGGTCAGCGAGGGAATGTGGCACGTATTTCAGATGTTCCCCATCAAAAAAGCGGCCGCGGCCATGGAAAGCGCCGCCCGGTTTCTGCTGGAGCTATAAAAATGAAAAGGCCTGCTCGAAAGAGCGGGCCTTTTGCTTTTGTAGTCAGGTGCGTTCCAGGCGGCGGATGGGCCGGATGTATTTGAAAGCAGCGGTTCTTTGGCAGACCGGCACGGGCGGCTGAAAGCTGTGAAGCTCAATAGCGGCCGATGGGAGGCGTCACATAGTCCGGCAGCGGGCAGTGGTAGCTGCCGCCGTTCTTCTGCTTTAATTCCTCTCGGGCTTTGGCAATGACCGCCGGCTGGTCCATGGTGCGGATGGCGGCCAGGGTCATGATCTCCGCCGCCCGCAGCATGCCTTTCATGCCGATGTCGGAGCAGGCGAAGGCGGTATTCTGCCAGGAGTGGCCCACGTTGCCAAGGCAGGCGGTGGCCACATGGAACATAACGGTGGGGGTGGCGTAGCCCACGTCGCCCACGTCGGTGGAGCCGGAACTGTAGGCGGTCTCCTTGGGGTTGAAGGGATGGATAACTCGGTCCAAAGGCTTTTCCAGAGCGGCGTCCAGCTCCTCCGGTTCAAAGTAGTAGCCCAGCTTTTCCCGGATGCCCACCATGGTGGTGCGGGGATAGGTGCGGAGGAACTCCGCCGCCAGCCGGTAGTCCGCCTCAGTCCACTCCGGAGCACCCAGCTCCCGCATGCACTGGTCCACCACGGCCCCCAGAGTGCGGTTGGGAACATAATCGGAGAAGGCCATGGTGATCTCATACTTCATCTTGGTGCCGGTCATCAGGACCGCGCCCTTGGCCACGTCCACCACCCGGGTGAACAGCTCCTGGACCTGGCTGACCTTGGGTGCCCGGACCTCGTATTTGATGACGGCATGGCTCTGGACCACGTTGGGGGCGGTGCCGCCGGGGTCGGAATAGGCGTAGTGGATGCGGGCGGCGTCGATCATGTGCTCCCGCAGGTAGTTGCAGCCCACGTTCATCAGCTCCACGGCGTCCAGGGCGCTGCGGCCCAGGTGGGGCTCGCCGCCAGCGTGGGCGGCAATGCCGTCAAAGGTGAAGTTGGCACCCATAATGGCCACACTGCCCCGGGAACCGACCTCGTTGACGGTCTCCGGATGCCAGGTGTAGGCAAAATCCACATTGTCAAAGTACCCGGCCCGGGCAATGAACTGCTTGGAACCGGCACCCTCCTCGGCAGGACAGCCGAAGAAGATCACGGTGCCATCCTTCTTCTCCTTGATCAGGTAGTCCTTCAGGGCCACGGCGGCGGCATAGCACCCCGCCCCCAGCAGATTGTGGCCGCAGCCGTGCCCGGCGCCCCCCTCCCGGACGGGCTCCTGTACCGGGCGGCCCGCCTTCTGGCTCAGGCCGGACAGGGCGTCGTACTCCGCCAGAAAGCCCACCACCGGCTTGCCGCTGCCGCATTGATAGGTGGCGGTAAAGGCGGTGGGGATGTCAGCGATCCCCTCCTCAATGGTAAAGCCCTCCTGCTTCAGGGCGGAGATGAGGGCGGCGGCGGACTTGGTTTCCTCGTAGGAAAGCTCGGCGTAGCCCCAGATTTCTTTGGCCAGGGCTACGGTGGTGTCCGCCTTGGCGGAGACCAGGTCTTTGATGGTCTGGATCATTGTATCAATCTCCTTTACAGTACCATGCTCAGGAATTTAATGGTGCTGGGTTCGTGGGGGCAGGTGAAGATCTGCTCCGGGGTACCCTCCTCCTTGATGACGCCGTCACAGATGAACAGCACCCGGTCGGACACCTCCCGGGCGAAGCCCATCTCATGGGTGACGATGAGGATGGTCATGCCGCTGCGGGTCAGCTCCCGGATGACGTTCAGGACTTCCTTGACCATTTCCGGGTCCAGGGCGGAGGTGGGCTCGTCAAAAAGCATGACCTCCGGCTTCATGGCCATGGCCCGGACGATGGCCAGCCGCTGCTTCTGGCCGCCGGAGAGCTTCCGGGGATACTCATCGGCCTTGTCCCCCAGACCCACCCGGCGCAGCAGGGCCATGGCCTCTTCTTTGGCCTGGTCCTTGGGGACCTTCTTTTCCAGCACCGGGGCTAGGGTCACGTTTTCCAGCACCGTCAGGTTGGGGAACACGTTGAAATGCTGGAACACCATGCCGATGCTCTGGCGGTATTGGGAGATGTTCAGTTTTTTGTCGGTGATGTCCTGGCCCTTGAAAAGGACCTGGCCGCCGTCCGGTGTTTCCAGCAGGTTCAGGCAACGGAGAAACGTGGACTTGCCGCCGCCGGAGGGGCCGATGATGGACACCACCTCGCCCCGGCGGATCTCGGTGGAGATGCCCTTCAGCACCTCCAGCTTGCCGAAGCTCTTTTTCAGGTTCCGGGTTTCCAGAATCACGTCAGTCTCTGACGGTCAGCCTCCTTTCAATGACCCGCAGGAGCCGGGAGAGGATAAAGTTCAGCAGGAAGTAGATGATGCCTACGATGGTCAGGGATTGGAGGGCCAGGAAGGTGGCGCTCTGAACGGTTTTGAAGCTGGTCATCAGTTCCCCCACAAAGAATACGGAGGCAAGAGAAGTGCCCTTTACGGTGGAGATGAACTCGTTGCACAGGGCGGGGAGAATGTTCTTCACCGCCTGGGGCAGGATGATGCGGGTCATCACATGGGTCTCGGAAAGGCCGATGCTCCGGGCGGCCTCCCACTGCCCCTTGTCCACCGCGCCGATACCGGCCCGGATGATCTCGGAGATGAAGGCGGAGGCGTTTACCACCAGAGCCGCCACGATGCACTGGGTATCCGTCAGTTCAAAGGGCACCAGCTTGGGCAGGCCGATCCAGAAGAAATACAGCTGGAGAAGGATGGGGGTGCCCCGGAGGATCTCCACATATACATTGAAGGCGGTCCGGAGGATTTTCAGGCGGCTCATCCGCATGAGGGCCACCACCATACCCAGCAGGGCCCCCAGAAACACGGTGACTGCCGAGATCCAGAGGGTCCCCCACAGGCCTGAGAGGTACACCGGATAATATTTCAACCAAACCTTGATGACCTTTTCCATGGGAGTTCGCTCCTAAAACCGATTTTGCCGCTTATTCGATGCCAAGAGCCGCGGCCTGCTCTTCATATTCGCTGTACCAGACGTCCGTCTGGCCGTTTTCCTTCAGCTCGGCGATGCACTGGTTCACCAACTCCGCCAGAGATTCCGTCCCCTCCATGGGCATGGCCACGCAGGTGCCGTTCATGTTGGGGTCCACCTCAAAGCGGTAGTCGGGGATGGACATGCCGCCGTTGGCATCGGCATACAGCTGGGCAGAGGCAGTGGAGCAGATACACACATCGGCCTTGCCCTCGGCCACGGCCAGATAGCCGTCAGTCATGTTGGCCACCAGCTTGAATTCCTTGCAGGCGCCGTTGATATACTGGTTATACAGCGCTTCCTGAACGGAGCCGCTCTGGGTGATGACCACGGCATCCTTCAAAGAATCCAGGTCGTTATATTTGTCAATGTCCTCCGTCCGGACAATGAAGCCATAGCCGGTATTGGAGGAGTAGTACACATCGCTGAGCCGCATGGCCTCCGCCCGGGAAGGGGCATAGGCGATGGCGGAGATGGCGAAATCATATTTGCCGTCCGCCACACCGGCCAGTACGGCGGTGAAATCCAGAGCGGTGATCTTCAGGTCCACGCCGATCTTGTCGGCGATGTACCTGGCCACCTCAATGTCCATGCCCTGATACTGGTCCTCCCCGCTCTTGTTGGGGTCTACATATTCATAGGGGGCGAAATAGGGCTCGGTACACAACTCGATATAGCCTTTTTCCTTGATCTGCGCCAGACGGTCCTTGGTCTCCCCGTTCTTGCTGCCGCCGCAGGCGGTGCAGGCCAGTGCCAGAACAGCCGCCAACAAAATTGCCATTGCCTTTTTCATATCCTTGCCCTCGTTTCTGTTGGTTTCGGGACGTTGGTGCCGCCCTTTTGATGGCATTTATCATATCAGGGACGATTTAATTTGTCAACGCTTTAGCGTGGTAATTCGTTACCAAATTACTAAGTCAAAATTTCAACGTTTTTGTAGCCTTTATGCAAGAGGCCTTCGGATGCGGAAAGCTATGCACGGCCATGCGGAAAAATCATGAATTTTGACCAGACGCTGCATCACACGCGCAGTATTTTTGAAATAATCCGGAAACAACCGATTTCGGAGTGCACCGAAGGCTGTAAAAAAATCTTGCCATCTTTTTTTCAGTGTGTTAAAGTTGCCCTGTTCTTTTTCAGAACGCCTGTGCATATGCACGTCTTGACCATCCCTCCGACGAGGGATCGAGGCTACACGGACGGCCGGGTCAAATGCCGAAAACCCGTCGAAGAGCCGGGGACCGCACCGCGGGTGCGGGTTGGCAACTTTGTTGCCTTATTGATCGAGCGGAAGAGTTCAAGTTTTTAAGTTGCTTATTACGTTCTGGCGCACACAACTTGTAAACGAGTGAACCTCACCATCCAAGCGTGAACGCTATGGATGGTGCTTCCGGGGTTTTAGGCCCCAGACTCATTTCCACCGTGGGGCCAAGACTCAGAAACTGAAACTGATTGACATTTCAGCACCGCATAGAGGCTAAAGAGGGTGGATAATGTGCAATTTGTTCTTCGCTCTAATTCTGGAACTTTTGCCACAATTAGAGACCATTCCGTTTCCGGGATGGGTTTTAAGTATTCTCGGATAAAGTAGCGTGCGCCGATGTTATAACTCGCATTCAGGTCACAGTTATACTGCTTTCCGTTTTGGAACCGGCACAGCGCCATGTTGGTACTATTCCGGGCTACTTCGCCAGAACCATCGAAAGCCAACCTGCTGGTGTTTCGTGCGTTGACAAAACGCACACGAATTCCATTGCGGTGGGCCTGATGCATGACGATTTTCTGAATGTCGCGATTTCTCCACATGTGGAGCCGCTGCTTTTTGTGCTTGGGTTTTTGCCCGATGAAGTCAAGATGTTCCATAACAATGATGTCGGCCCCAACAGAAACGGCATACCGAACGATTGCCGGAGCGATTTTCTTGGACAAGTCCTCGTTGATGCGAACAGCCTTCTTCATGTGGCGGTTGCCGCCTCGATGACCATTCTCTCGCTGACCTCTGCGTGCGCGGCCCAATTGCGTATTCAGCCGGTCTTTTTCACTCGGGAAGTCGATGAACTTCCGTGCGAGGACAGTTCCGTCTGGACGCATAACGCTGCACACAGCGTCGGTGTTAATGCCAAGGTCAACAGCAAGAATGGTCTGGTCTGTGAGTGGTTTCGTGCCGTAAGCAACCGTTTCTTCAAAGGCAAAGCATAAGGCATAACGGCGGTTCCGTTTCACGAGTTTAGGCGCGGAAGCATCGGCCTTATCCCAATGTTCCCGGATATAGTCAGTGTCCTGCTTGCGAAGCCGGACCTTTACCCACACCCAGTCGTTCTTGTGATAAAGTTTCAGACGGGCAGTCCCATCACCGTTGTCTTCGTACATATTGTCTTTGTAGAAAGTCGGCATAGCTGAACGAGAGGTCTGGAGTTTAGGTTCTTTCCCTTTTCTGCCTGCACTCTCCCAATGAGAAACAGCAGCACGGTACGAAGATACGGCGCCAAGCGCCTCGGAAATCGTGGACCGCCGCAGGTAACTGGGGTACTTATAGAACTGTTTGTCGAATTCAGGATACTTGGCAACACTCGTACGGCTTGCATGAACAAGCAGTTCAACTGTCCTCTGTGCTTTGAGCGTGGACTTCGCATAGAGCTCTCCAAGACCGGTATCCCATTCAGACTCTACGATGCGGATAAGAAGAGAAAGCGCATCGCGATAAACCCGAATGGTATCTTTGAAGATTCTGTTTTCGCCAATGACCTTCGTGCAATAGCTTGAAACTATCTTTGCCATACGCTTTCACCTCCTGTTGCTAAATGCCTTTGATTATGGTATTATTATACCATAACAAGAATTGGTTGTAAAGCGACATGCGGAGGGCGTAAACATGAGCTATCGAACGAATAGACACAGTTGTTATGACCTGGAATATCATTTGGTTGTAGTAACAAAATACAGGCATCCGGTCATAGACGGAGCCTTTAAGGACCGGCTCACAGAACTGACGTATCGTATCTTTGATGAGAACTTCCAGTGCTACGTGAATGAGGTAAACACCGATAAGGACCACATCCATATTCTCTTCGAGGCACCGCCTCAAGTGGCTTTGTCCTCCCTGGTCTGTTCCTACAAGACGGTAACGGCAAGACTACTCAGAAAAGAATTCGCCGAATACCTTGCTCCGTTCTATTGGAAACCCTATCTCTGGAATCGTTCTTATTTTGTTTGCACTGTGAGTGAACGCAGCCACGAACTTATTACCGAGTATATACGAAACCAGGGGAATAAGGAAAAAGGCTAACCCCTCCCAAACTGCTTTGGAAGAGGTGTGCGCCTTTTGTTAATCAATAAGAGTGATAAAATGGACTGCATGCACGGTGCTCCCCGGTCTATGCGGAAAAGGGTAATTCTCTCTGTTTGGATGTTTCAAGCCACGGGCGCAGGTGCGTCTGTGGCTTTTTTTCGTTCTTCCGCCGGTCTATGACTGCAAAGGCGAGAAAAAACATGAAAAAGAGAATCGTGAGTGCACTGCTGGCAGGATTTCTGCTGGTATCCGCGACTGCCTGCGGCAAGCAGCCCGCTGCGGACGCCGCACAGCCCGCGGCTGACCCCACACAAGCCTATCTCGACACGGTAAACGTGGATTACGCCTATGATCTGGCGCTGAAGCTGGAGGACATCCGCAGCAACGAAACGCTTGGCTACCGGACAGCAGGCTCCGACGCGGAGCTTGCCACCGGCGATATGCTCAAGGCGGAAATGGAGCGCATCGGACTGCAAAACGTCACGAAGGATGCGTTCACGCTGGATACGCAGGATTCGCTGTTTGGCTTGAGCCGACGGTGTATCCCTTCTTGGGTTTCCCGCGCACACCCTTCCTTACCGTCGCGGAGAATCTACCTCTTTATCGACAGCCTCCCCTCTTATCGTGTCGAAAAAGTCTTTTCTCCCCGCCGTGCCGCATAAAAAACGGCCAGCAGCGCTTCGGCTGCTGGCCGTAATTTATATTCTTTCGCCGTCTTTTGGCGGGGAGCGGGTCCATTCGGAAAGGGTCCCTCCCCCCCTGCTGTTTGCCCTGTGTTACGCGTTGCCGGCCAGATAATCCACGGCAAACTGCGCCATCAGCGCGGTTCCCTTGGGAAGCAGAGACTCGTTGACCGTAAACTTTTCGTGGTGGTTGTTGTAGATCATGCCGTTGGCCTCGTCCCGGCAGCCGATGAAGCCGAACACGGCGGGAATTTCCGCAGCGTAGTTGGCAAAGTCCTCGCTGCCCATCATGGCGGGCATATGGCAGAGCGTCTCCTCGCCGAAGAGCTTGACCACGGCCTTCTGGGCGATCTCTGTGAGGTCATCGTCATCGTTGATCACGGGATGCACCACATGGGCATACTTGAGCACAGCCTTCATGCCCAGACCCTCCGCCGTGTTCTCCACGATCTGCCGCATGGCCTCCTCGTGCTTATCCAGGAAGTAGGCACGAGTGACGCCCTCCATGGTGACATGATTGGCGATCGCGTTGTAGCGATTGCCGCCGGAGATGGTTCCGATGGTGAGCACCACGGGGTCCAGGGGGTTGCTCATGCGGGAGACATACTGCTGGAGGTTATTGATGATCGCCGCAGCGCCGGTGATGGCATCTGCGCCCAGATGGGGCGTGGCCGCATGGGAGGAGGTACCAATCACATCCACCGTGAAGCGGCCGGAGTAGGCCATGCGGGGACCGGCGGTAACGTCAATATAGGGAATATCCAGCGTGCCCCAGACATGCTGGCCGAAGATGGCGTCCACCCCGTCCAGCGCACCCTCTGCGATCATAGCCTTAGAGCCGATGACGTGCTCCTCCGCCGGCTGGAAGATGAGCCGCACATCGCCGCACAGCTCCTCCCGGTGCTCCTGAAGGAGCTTGGCGGCGCCCAGCAGCATGGCAATGTGGGTATCGTGGCCGCAGGCGTGCATTTTCCCCGGTTCGCAGGAGGCGAAGGGCAGTCCCGTCTCCTCCTGGAAGGACAGCGCGTCCGTGTCTGCCCGCAGGCCCACGGTCTTGCCGGGCTTGCCGCCGTGGATGGTGGCGACCAGGCCATAGCAATTGACCATATCCCGGATGTCGGTGATGCCCAGTGCCTCCAGATCCCGATGGATGGCGTCCCGGGTGTTCTTCTCCTCCCCGGTCAGCTCCGGATGCTGATGGTAGTAGTGCCGACGCTCCACCACATAAGGGGCAGCGTCCTGTGCCAATGCCTTGATGTCCATTGTCCGCTCCTTCCTCAGCTGAATTACTGCTGTGCGGTCTCAGCGAGGTAGTCAGCGGCGAACTGTGCGGCCACTGCGGCGCCGCGGTGGAGGATCGTCTCGTCCACGTCGTACTTCTCGTGATGGTTGCCGTACATATAATCCCAGTCCTTATTGTGGCTGGCCACAAAGCCGTAGATATAGGGGGTGCCGTCCTTGCCGAACCAGGAGAAGTCCTCGCTGCCCATCAGGGGTGCGGGGGTAATGAGGGATTCCTTACCGTAAAGTTTGGTGACGGCGGCCTGGGCGATGCGGTTGAGCTGCTCATCGCTGTTGATGACAGGCTCCGTCATATACTGATAGCTCAGGGTCGCCTTGGCGCCGAAGGCGGCAGCGGTGCACTCGGCCACCTTACGCAGCGCGTCCTCCACCTGCGTGCCGGTGAGGAAGGTACGCACGGTGCCCTCCAGTGTGGCGTGGCCGGCCAGCACGTTCCAGCGGTTGCCGGCCGTGACCTTGCCCACGGTGATGACCAGCGGGTTGAGAGGATCGTTCATCCGGGAGACCAGCTGCTGGATGGACTGGAGAATGGCGCTTGCCACCATCACAGCGTCCACGCCCTCGTGAGGAGCGGAAGCATGAGCGGACTTGCCCTCCACCTCAATGGTGAAGCCGTGGCAGCAGGCCATGAGGTTGCCGGCGGGGAAAGCGATGCCCGGAGCGTCATAGGTGCCCCAGACATGCACACCGTAAATGGCGTCCACACCGTCCAGCGCATGCTCCTTCATCATCTGCAGAGCGCCCACGGCGGTTTCCTCCGCAGGCTGGAACACCAGGCGCACATCGCCGGAAAGCTCCTCCTTCACCTCGTTGAGAATCTTGGCGGCGCCCAGCAGCATGGCCATGTGATTGTCATGGCCGCAGGCGTGCATCTTGCCCTCGTTGTGGGAGGCGAAGGGCAGGCCGGTCTCCTCCTTGACAGGCAGAGCATCAATATCGGCGCGCAGCGCCACGGTCTTGCCGGGCTTGCCGCCGTGAATGGTGGCGGTCAGGCCGTAGCAGGTCTCCAACTCGTGAATATCGGTGATGCCCAGTGCCTCCAGATCTTCCTTCAGATGGGCGCGGGTGTTCTTCTCCTCGCCGGAGAGCTCCGGGCAGGTGTGATAATACCGACGGCGATCAATGATGTAATCATTGTACTGTTCCGCAAGAGATTTGATATCCATAATACACAAGATCCTTTCTTCATGTAATCTGTGGTAGCTTTATTGTATCGATTTTTCCGGGATGCGCAAGAGTGATTTTATGAACAAAGCTGTCCGGCGGAAAGGGCCGGACAGCTTTGCGGATGACTGAATCAGAACATTTCGGCAAAGATGCCGGCGATTACCACGGAGGTGATGGTCACAGTGGTGAAGCCACCCACGATCATGGGCGGGAACATCTTGCTCATCAGGAATTCCTTCTCCTCCGGGGTCTGCGCCAGAGCGGTGCAGGTGGCCTCGGTGATGATGGCATTGGGCGGGAAGCCGTAGAGTGCGGTCAAGGCCGTGGCGGTGGCCATCAGGAAGGAGACCTTCAGAATCTTGGACGCGATGAAGCACAGAATGACCATGCCGATAACGCCCACCACGATCAGGAGGATCATGGGGCCGATGATGTTTCCGAGCATCTCGGGGGTGCAGCCATTCAAACCGTCAAACACGTACATCATCAGAGCGAACATGATAATGCCATAGGAGTTGGCCTTATTGATGGCGTTTTCATCCAGGAAGCCGATGCTGGTGAAGATGACGCCCAGAACCAGCGCATACACAGCGCCGCTGATCTTCATGTTGATGACGGGGATCACGATGGGGCCCAGCTGGGTTGCGAGCCAGGACACGATGCCCAGCTTCAGCAGGATGACCACAGGGCCGTTCCAGTTGGCAGGCAGAGGGGGAATCAGCTTCTTGTGCTCCTCAGCAGTGCCGTTGTTGAGCTTGCCGTTGACGGCGTCCACATCGCTGACGGCGCTTTCCAGCTTGTACTCACCGGCGCGATAGCCCTTGATCAGCTTCTTGCCCTCCAGCTGGAGGCAGACAGCGGTAAGGGGATAGCCGGCAAAGCCCTGCACGCAGTACATAGCGATGGCGAAGATGGCGGCTTCGGTAAGGCCATTAGCCTCCGCAGCTGCCTTCATGGTGGTGGCAGCGATGATGCCGCCAGTCAGCGGGGGCAGACCGGCAACCACCAGGTCACGGCCGATCACGCCGGGCAGAATGACCAGGCACAGCGCGCACATACCGGCAAGGCCGGCCAGGCACACGACGATGGTCTTCCACTGGGATAGCAGCTGCTTGATGGAAATGACCGTGCCCATGTGGGTGATAAGCAGGTAAATGCCGATGGTGCTGCCAAAGGGGATCAGCATGGAGTCGCTTACAACGGTGGTGGGAATAACAGTCCAGAAGCCTACCAGAAGTACGGCGGCGGTGACGAAAACCGATGGGATCCAGGCCTTCGTCAGGTTTGAGACTGCTTCGCCGATGAAATACACGACGCCGCAGATCACAAACGCGAGTGCAAAATTGTACATAGTGTTTCTCCTCTCGTCTCTCCTTACATGACGTACGCTTTTTCGGATTAAAGAGTTAAATCCAAAAAAGTTGTTTTTATGGTACTCTGATCATGGTTAGATGTCAAGATAAATTTTGACAAAATTTAACACCGCCCATGCTTCGGATTTTTTACCAAAGCACGGGCGGCGCTTTTGCGGAAAGCCTTACGATGCAAGGTCTTCCGCTTCTTTATGAAGCAAGGCGCATTGGGAACGCTAAAACTGCGAGGATGATCCGTTCATCAGCTTCGCAACGAACACACTTTTCTGATTTGTGTATACGCTAATAGCTTGTAAACGGTAAGTAACCCGGACCTTGTATACCTTATACATTAGTTTTAGCGGTCACAAAGCAGCAGGAGCAAAGAACACTGCGAGGGCGCTCCTGACAGGAGCGCCCTCGCGGCACTTATGTCATATCCATTTATTTTTCGGGAACGCAGCTCCCGGCGGCAAGATTGTAGATGTCGAAATGAGCCTGCCGGTCCAGACCGATATAGCCGCCGGTCTTGCCGTCGCCGATGTGGTTCATCTCCACCAGCTCCGGGATATCTGCCGGGTCTGCACCGATCTCGGCAAAGGTCAGGGGCATCCCGATGGATTGCAGGAATGCCCGGAAGGCCTCGATACCCTCCAGCGCCGTGCGTTTGGGATCGTCGAAGTCCATTTGGCAGCCAAAGACCCGGACGGCCATCTGAGCCAGGCGCTTTTCGCCGCCGTGCTCCGCGCAGTAGTGCATCCACGCCGGCATGATGACCGCCAGACCCGCGCCGTGGGCGCAGTCGTACTTGGCGGAGAGCACGTGCTCCAGATGGTGGCTGTTCCAGTCCTGCTGACGGCCCACGCCCATAATGTCATTGTGGCACACCATACCGGCCCACATGATGTTTGCACGGGCCTCGTAATTGTGAGGGTCCTCCATGACCCGGCGGCCCTCATGGAGCATGGCCAGCAAAACGCCCTCCAGCATCCGGTCCGTGACCTCCACGTCCGGCGTATTGGTGAAGTAGCGCTCAAAGGTGTGGGCCATGATGTCCGTGATGCCGCAGGCCGTCTGGTAGGCGGGCAGGCTCTCCGTGAGGGCAGGATCCAGCACGGAGAAGCAGGGCCGGAGGCAGTCGGCCTCCGCGCCGTTCTTCTCCAGAGTTTTCTCGTTGGTGATGATGGAATCCGGAGAGCCTTCGCTGCCGGAGGCGGCAATGGTCAGGACGGTGCCCACGGGCAGAGCCTGCTCCGGCACCTTCCCGGAGAAAAAGTCCCAGAAATCGCCGTCATAGGGCACGCCGATGGCGATGGCCTTGGCGGTATCGATGACGCTGCCGCCGCCCACTGCCAGAATGAAGTCGATCTTCTCCCGGCGGCACAGGTCGATGCCCTCGTACACAAGGCCGCTGCGGGGATTGGGCTTTACGCCCCCCAGTTCCACAGCGTACAGGTTTTCTTCCTTCAGACAGGCCATGATCCGGTCCAGCAGGCCGGAGCGCTTGGCGGACTGCCCGCCGTAGACCACCAGCACCCGGCTGCCGCCGAAGCGCTTGACATACCTGCCGGTCTCCGTCTCCCGGTCCTTTCCGAATATGAAGTAGGTAGGGCTGTAAAAATCAAAGTTCCGCATTGCGATACTCCCTTCTCAATAACCGCTCTTTTTGCTGTCCGGCTGACCGTAGGACTGGAATTTCACCATGACCTCCGCCATCTGCTCCTCCGTCAGAACGTTGGGCTTGCCGATGCTCATGGCCCGGTATTGCAGCTCCGCCACATATTCCAGATTACAGGCCAGACTGTAAGCGCTGCGGATGTCCCCTCCGCAGCACACAAGGCCGTGATTTCCAAGCAGTACGGCGTTGCTCTTGCCGCAGACCTCCATAGCCGCATCCGCCAGCGCCTCCGTGCCGAAGAGCTGATAGGGGGCACAGGGAACTTCCGCCGCGCCTGCGTCACCGATCACATAGTGTACTGCCCGGATGGGCTCACCCAGTACGGCCAGCGTCGTGCAGTAGACGGAGTGGGTGTGGACAACGGCTCTTGCGTGGGGCTTATGCTTATAGAACGTTGTGTGCAGAGCCCACTCGCTGGAGGGTTTCCGCTTACCGTCCACCACCTTGCCGTCCAGATCCAGGATCACAACATCCTCCGGGGTGGTGGAAAAATAATCCATGCCGGAGGGGCTCAAAGCCACCAGGCCTTTTTCAGCGTTGTAAATACTGATATTGCCGCTGGTTCCGGTGCTCAGCCGGGCGGCACTCATCTTTTTGCCGTATTCAACGACCAGTTCTCTCTCTTCCTGCATCAGCATAGCAAGTCTCTCCTTCCGGTCTTAATAGAACTTCTTGACATCAGAATCAAAATAGTGATCCAGCAGATAGGGCACATAGACACCTTTATCCGTGACCACGCCGGAAATGAGGTGAGGCGGCACCACGTCGAAGGAGGGATAGATGGCCTTGACCTCCGGCACGGTGTTGGGGATGCCCCGGTAGCTGAGGACCTGCTGGGGGTCCCGCATCTCGATGACGATGTCATCCTTACTGTGCTTGTCCTGATCGGGGATGCCGGTGACATAATACGGAATACCAAAATACTTGGCCAGAATCGCCATCTGGAACGTGCCGATCTTGTTGGCGATGTGGCCGTCCCGGGCGATGGTGTCCGCCGCGGAGGTGAACAGGTCGATGCCCTCCCGCTCCATGGCGTAGGCCACCATATTGTCGGTGATGACCGTGGTATCAAAGCCCATCTGGGCGAAGCAGCCGGAAGTCAGCCGCGCCCCCTGCAGATAGGGCCGGGTCTCGGCGCAGAACACCTTGAAGTCCTTGTTCTGACAGCGGGCGGCCCGGATCACGGTGCCGATGATGGTCTCGCCAAAGCACTGGGTCAAAATCGTACCCCCCTGCGGGATCAGCTCTGCCAGATGGTCGCCCACGATCTGCATGGTGGAATACCGGCGGTTCAGGGATTCCACCGTGTTCTCCACGATGGCCTCCACGGGGTCCTTCCCTGCCGCCAGCGCCTCCTTGGCCACCTCGGCGCAGCGATAGGTGATCTGGCCGTAGCGATTGGCGGTGGTGGGGCGGGCGTGGGCCAGATCATAGGCCGCCTGCTGCAAGAAGGCATCCTGCTCCGCAGCGCCCTTGTCCCGCACCTGCCACGCGGCTAAGGCCATGCCCATGCCAACGGCGGTGTATGGGCCGGCGCTCTGGGTCACCATGTCCGCGATGGCCTGCACCACCTCCTGATAGGTAGCGCACTCCACGAACCGGACCTCCGTGGGGTAGATCCGCCGGTCTAAAATGCGGACCTTGCCGTTTTCGTACCACGCAACGTTTTCATATTGCAGCAGAAACGGCATATTTTCATCCATTCTGACCATGTGTGCCCCTCCCCTCTGCCAAGATCTTACGGAATTCCTCCGTCACAGCCGCCCCGTTGAGGCCGCCGGCACGGTTTTTGATGAGATAGATGCCCAAATCAATGAGGGCGCGCTCCATGGGGAGCCGCTGGGCCGGGTCCGTGACGGAGGTGACCTCTATCACCTTGGAATCGCCCACCACCCGGCGGATGATCTCCGTACCGGCGTAGCCGTAGGAGTCCGCCATCACGCCGTCCAGATAGGCCTTGCGGAAGGCGGAAGCGCAGTACAGCGGGAAGGTCACCAGCTTGTCATATTCCGCCGCCAGCTTTTCCGCCGTTTTGTCACAGGTCTCCCGGATGGTTTGCTCCAGAGCGGTCTGCGTTTCGGCGCTGCCGCCGGTATAGGCCTTGTTGGCCCACGCGAAAAACAGGTTGCCGATGACATTGCCGATGTCGTAGCCCATGGGGCCGTAGAAGGCGAACTCCGGGTCGATGACCTTGATGCCCTGCTCATTGGCAAAAATAGAGCCGGAATGGAGGTCGCCGTGGATCAGCGCCTGCGCGTTGTTCATAAAGCCGTTCCGCAGGGCGGCGACTTCCCCGTGGAGGGCCTCATCCTCATAGAGACGCGTCCGCACGAAGTCCTCGTTGCCGGGGGTGACGATATTCTTGTTCCGGGGGTTCATGGGCTGGGCCAGATACGGCTCCGTGAGCACCAGGTCCTCCGTGATGTCGCACAGCTCCGGATTGGTGAAGAATTTGACCTGCTTCTTCTTTTCCTGCCGGTCCATCACCAGATCCGTGGTGGGCAGCAGGGACTGGGCCAGAAAATCGGAGAGATTTTCGCTGAGATGGCCGTAGACCCGGCCCGCCGCCAGCTCCTTGCGGAGATTTTTGTAGGCGGAAATGTCCTCCATGGAGAGGGCGGCCATGGTCTCATCGTAATGATAGACCTCCGGGATGAATTTGGGGGCCAGCCGGGCCTCCAGCATCAGGGTCTCCGCCTCGATCTTGTTGCGGTAGAGATCCAGCGGGCGGCCGGAGGAGCGCAGCAGCTTGTCCGCCTGCTTCACGATGACGGAACGGCCGTCCTTCCGGGAGCGCACCTGAAACACATAGTTGATGTTGCCGTCACCGATCTCAACGCAATCGGTTTCCTCATCCGGCTGGAAAAAATGGAGCACTTCCACGGCGTACCGCTTCACATCCTCCGGCTTCATTAAGAAAAAGGCGCTGTAATCTGACATAAGGTCCTCTCCTTCTGTGATCGGCGGTCAGTCCGCCATGATGGCCCGGACGGCGGTTTTCGTGTCGGTTTTGGGGAACAGCTCGTAGCCGATGAGGCCCCGGTAGCCCGCCTGCTCCAAGGCGGCGAACACCGCCGGGTAGTGAATTTCCCCGGTGCCCGGCTCGTGACGGCCCGGCGCGTCCGCCACGTGGATGTGGCCGAACTGGTCGGCGTAGGCACGGATATGGTCGCACAGGCTGCCCTCGTTGAGCTGCATGTGGTACACATCGTACAGCACCTTCAAGTACGGGGAGCCAATGAGCCGGGTCAGCTCCGCCGCTGTGCGGGTATGGCGGAGGAAATTGCCGGGATGGTCCGTGGTGACGTTCAGCGGCTCCAGATTGATCCGGACGCCGCAGTTTTCCGCCCATTCCGCCGCGATTTTCAGCGTGTCGAACATGGTGCAGAGCTTCACAGCGTCGCTGAGGTCATCGTATGGGCAAAGGACCCTTCCTCCCTCCCCCAGACCGTTGGAGTGGACCGTGACGGACCTGGCCCCTATCTCCATAGCGGCGTCCAGAGAACGCCGCAGAAAGGCCTTGTAGGCCGTTTTCTGGGCAGGGTCGATAAGGGACAGCTCCGCGTCGCCGTTGAAGCCGGAAATGCCGATCCCCGCAGCGTCCGCGGCGGCCTTCACGGCGGCGAGATCCTTGTCGGTCCAGCTCCAGAATTCTACAAAATCGAAGCCGTCGGCTCCGGCGGCGCGAAACCGCTCTAAAAAGGGCAGCTCCGTGTACAGTGTCTCAATGCAGGCGGATTTCTGAAAAATCATAGGCCCCTCCCGGTGTTGTTCTCAGGGTCATGATAGCAGGTTCGGGGCGGGCGTGCAACACTTTTTCAAGTCGCTTTTTTAGAGCCTTTGTCGAGAAAACTTGTCTGAATACAACTTTTTTTCACCAGATTTGGATGTTTGAATGCAACTTTTTTGTTATGAGATCATAACAAGGCTTTTTTAAGGGAGGTATTTATGGCAAGCCAAGAGACACCCAACTACCGGCTGTCCCGCTGGGCGGGGACGGACCGCATTCTGGTGGAGGAATTCAACGACAACTGGGACAAGATCGACACGGCGCTGAAAGGCAATGCCGACAAGGCGGCGGCGCTGCAAACGGCGCTGGCGGGGGCGGGAAACTGCGAGATCGGGATGATCTCCTACACAGGCACCGGCAAAAGCGGCGACAGCAACCCCACCACCGTTACATTTCCGAAAATGCCCGCAGGCTTTTTCCTCTGCGGTGCAGAGACCTATCTGGTCGTCCGGGGCGGGGATGACCACGCCCTTATGATCTACTACACGGGAAGCACCACCTACGTAAGTCAGATGCCGATCAGCTGGAAGGGCAATCAGTTCCAAATTTCCAGCTCGAAACCCACTTATCAGCTGAACGAAGAGGGCGTCCCCTATTGGGGGCTTGCCTTTTATCAGAAAAGCTAAGAAAAGAAGCCCCCGGACTTTCGTCCGGGGGCTTTCTGCACTTACAGATGCAGCTGTGATCGACTAATCAGAGATTAGGCGATGTAGCAGGTGCCGCTGACAGTGTAGGTGTTGGTGTCAGTACCAGTACCCTTGAAGGTAACCACGACGTTGATCTCGAGGTTGCTGCCGTTCTTCACGGTCAGGCCGGGGACGGTCATGGTGCCAGCCAGACCGCTCATTGCAACAGAGCTGGTGAGGGTCTGCTTGTAGGTACGAGCAGCGCTGCCGTTCACAGAGATGGTGTACTCAACGGTAGCGGGGGTACCCAGTTCCCAACCGCTGATAGCGGCGCAGGTAGCTTCGGAGAACTTGATTGCACCGTTGTCATTAACATAAGCAGTCAGGCCATCGAAGGTGTAATCAGCCTTGGTGGCGGGCTTGCTGCCCTCATACTCGCCAGCGGTCAGGTCGCGGATCACAACGGTGGTGGCGATGCCATCCTCGATGTAAGCGCTGAACTCATAGCTGTAAGTATCCTTGCTGACCTCGTTCAGGTTCTTCAGAGCGGTCTCCAGAGCCTTGACGCCGGTCTCGAAGGAGGTGGTCTCCTTGTTGTCGTTCTTCTGGATGAACACGATGTTGGTGTCATCGTCGACGGCAACGCCCAGCTTAGCGGAGGTCGCATCGTACAGGGTGCTGCCCTTCAGGGTCAGCTTCTTGTCCAGAGCGTTATGGACAGTCTTGGTCTCGACCATCTCCAGCAGGACAGTGTCATTATCGTTGACAGCGGTCTCGATATCGCCAAAGCTGGTGATATACTCCTTCTTGACAGCACTCAGAGCGTTGGAAGCGGTATCAACAGAGATCACGTTGCCCTTGGCATCGTACTTCACCTGATACCACAGGCCCTTGACCATCTTGTTCAGCTCAGACAGAGAATCGCTCTTCTCGGTGAGGACGATCTCCTCGCCCTTGGCGTTGACGACCTTGCGGGTCCAGGTCCACTCGTCCTCGGTCTTGTCATAGCTCTCCAGCTCGACGTCCTTCTTGTGAGAGAACACCAGATTCTTGGTGGAAGCGGCGTCATCGCCCACCACGACGGCAGCGATCACATAACCGTTGTCCTTGAACAGAGTGTAAACACCATTGGAAACACCGTCGGTAGCCCAGAAGTCGGTTGCAGTAGCGTTCTTGGAGTCAACGTCCTTCTTGGCCTGAGCGGCATCCCAAGTCTTGATGCTGGCGTTCTTGACGCCGGTGGTGACGTTGTCAACGCCAGCGATCACAACATAGTTCGCATTAGCAGCCTTGGTGACCTTCTTCAGAGAAGCGGTCAGGTAGATGGAGTCGGCATTGCCGTAGACCTTGGTGAAAATGCCGGAGCCATCCAGAGAAACATGCTTCTTGTCGATCTCAATGTCGCCAGCCTGCTTCTTGCTCTGGCCGACCTTGTCGCCCTTAGCATAGGTGTCATTGATGTCCTTCAGGGTGTAGACGCCGTTCTTGTCCACAGTGTAGGTGAACCACTTGTTGATAACGGGAGAGATATCAGCGTTGTCGATGCCGTCACCCTTGGTCTTGCTGACCTCGATGACCTTAGAGGTGCCGTCCAGGAAGATGGCGTTGGCATCGGTGGTCTTGGTGGCCAGGTTGGAGGAGTTCTCGTCAGCGCCGGTGATGAACACATAGTTATCAACAGCGTCGACCTCTTCCAGACCGATCAGGTTGCCGTAGGTATCCAGATAAACGTTGTAGGTGGTGTCCTTCAGGTTGATGGTGTCGTTGTTGTTCTCACCGGTGTAAACCTTCAGAGCCTCGTTGTCATAGTAAGCAGCCTTGCTGAAGTCATACTTGGTGCCGCCAACGGTGACGTTGGAGCCCTTCTTGAAGGAAGTGATCTCGGTGTCCTTGATGGTCTCAGCGGGAACAAAGGTCTGGACCTCGCCGGCGGCCACGGTGAACAGGTAAGCGTCGTCTTCCTCAACCTTGGAAACGTCGAAGTCCTCGCCGCTGATCTTGAAGGAAACATAGCTCTTGCCGTCGTCGGCCTTGTCCATGACATGGACCTTGCCGCTCTTCTTCAGGCCGTAAACGGTGAAGTCGGCCTCGTCCTTCTTGGCGCTGTAATCGCTGTCAGCGATGCCCAGATAGGTGTTGATCTCGGTAACAACAGCTTCCTTCTCGTCGTCGTTCACGAAGACCTGAGTCAGAACGCCGGTGTCGGTGCCGGTCAGATCGTCCTTGTTGTCCTTAGCAACGTTGGGCAGGATGGCCTTGGAAGCATCGTTGCCGTCGACATAAGCAGCCACGTCATACTTGTCCATGGCGGCCTTGCCGACCTTGTTGTAGACTTCCTTGCCGGAAACACCGTTGGTGTACTCAGCAACCATCAGGCTGTAGTCCACATAGGTGCCGATGTCGGTGTTCTTGTAGGTCCACTTGTTAGCGGGACGGCCGAAATCGTCAGCAGTGGGCTCCTTCTCCAGGTTGGTGAAGTACTTCTCGGCGAACTGCATCTTATTGTCGTCCTTGATGGTCTCGGTACGGGCATTGTTCTCCATGTCCTTCGCGACCTTGTCGGTCTTAACAGTGCCGTTGGCGATCACGATGGTCTGGTTGGTGTACTCAACCATGGTGGCGTTCAGGGTGTTGAAAGCGTACAGGCAGGCTTCCTCACGGTTGACAGCCTTGACACCGTTGAACTCGCCCTTCAGGCCGTCATTCAGGCCGATGGAGATGGCCTGCTTGGCGACGTTGATGGACCAGTTGGCACCGGTGTAGCCCTCGTTGGCAGCGTCATAGCCCAGAGCGCCCAGCAGCATCTTCATGAAAGCATAGCCGGTCAGGGAGTTGGCGGGCTTGAAGGTGCCGTCAGCATAACCGGAGATGATGCCGGTCTTCTGGCAGTAAGCGATGTAGCCAGCGAAGGGATGGTTGGCAGCAACGTCCTTGTAGGGAGCGGCGTCAGCCACCAGAGCGGATGCGGCGGTGGGGCCAAGGATCAGGTTGCAGATGATCTTGGCAGCAGCGCCACGGGTCAGGGTGTTGCTGGGATTGAAGGCACCGTCGGCATAGCCGTCGATGACCTTTGCCTCGGACAGCACGTCAACAGCTTCAGCGTAGTTGATCTTGCTGCTGTCCGTGAAGTCCTTGGCACCAGCGCTGACGGTGACCAGAGACATGGTCATCACCAGAGCCAGTACCAGAGAAAGGAACTTCTTCATGGGATTTCCTCCTTTTGAATTTCTCCCGTTTGGGAGTTTGTTTTACAAAACAAAGTTTTCTTAACCGCCCCGATTTACATATCGTGGCTAGCCTACCCAATATCTGAACCGGGGGTAAGTTTCGATCACATTGTTTTGTAATGCTAAGATAACATTCGACTTTTTGAAATGCAAGAGGTTGCATTGATTTGTTACACGGTTGTAACATTGAGAGGTCTGTGTAACTGAAGCCGTGGCGTTCTTTTTTTATATAGTGGTTTGCGGGGGAGGATAAAAAACGGACAGAACTCAGCGTGTCGAAAAAGTCTTTTCGCCCCGCTGAGCAAGTTTTCAGAACTTTATAGAGTTCTGAAAACTAAGGATTTTAATGGCGCAGGACACCCTTCTTGGGTTTCCCGCGCACACCCTTCCTTACCGTCACGTAAAGTTTGCCGCTTTATCGACAAAAAAACGGACAGAACTTACCAAGTTCTGTCCGAATATGACGGTTTTCGCGGGGGATCAGGGGATGTAGCGCCAGGGATCGTCCAGTTCTGGCGGGGTTTCCGGCTTTTGGGGCGGCGCGTCCTTTTCTAATATGTCCGAAGCGGTGAACAGGCCGTTTTTCCGCCAGCTTTCCAGAATTCCGTGACAATATTTCCAGTTCAGGCGGCCGCAGTTCAGCACGGTGCGGTCAAAGGCCAGCTCGATGAGCGCCGGGGTGAAGCCCCAGTCCAGCCACGCGGCGATGTAGGCGTCATCCGACGGGATTCGCGCGTCCGGGTCCAGCCGCAGCCGACGGCGGACCTCCGCCACCGTCTGTTCCCGCCGGGCCATCCGACGGATCGCGGCCACGGCGTCCGCCTGGGAGCACACGCCCAGACGGGCCCATTCCAGTCCCAGCTTTTCGATGCGGCGGGCCGTGGGGCGCTCCTCGCCCCGGAGGATGGCTTCGTCGCAGCATTGGGCCGTCAGCAGCTCCAGCGCCTCCGGAGACAGGCCGTGGAAGTCGAACAGCTCCGTCAGGGCGCTGAGATCCGCCGTGGGCAGGCGGCGGCCTGCGGCGTGTTCCACGGCGTGTACGGCCCGGGCAAAGGCCGGAAAGTCCGCCAAAATGGCCTGAATTTCCGGGAATGTGTACGTTTTCCGCTGTTTCAGGGGCTTCGGCAGGATGGCGGCTGCGGGGTCTATGATCCCAGCGGCCACCAGCTCCTCCATGGCCCGGGCGATGCGGCGGTGCTCCCAGCCCAGTTCTTTTCCGCAGAAGAATGGGGAGACCTCGCCGCCGTGGTGCAGGATAGCCTGATGCAGCGCTGCTGCGTCGGCGGTCAGCTGTTCGGTAAGCATGGCGCTCCCCTCCTTCCCTGCTGGTTTTTTGTATAGTATACAACAAAGTGGCAGCGGTTGCCATGATTTGTTTCCGAAGGGAAACAGGCGTGTGCGGAGCAGCGGGATCGGCCTTGCCTTTGCTTGTTAATTTTTTAACGCGTTGTTCTGAGACCTCCCCTCCCTTTTGAGTCCTCAGCTGTCAGTCTCCGACAAAAAATACCGGGCGGCAGGTGGTATGATGAGGTTGTCCCCCACTCCGCTGCGGGATCAGGCGGATTTACAAGGACCGTCTCATTTGGGTTTTCTGCTCTTGACTATTATTTATAGGGTCCGTCTCATTTAGGTTCTACACTCCTTGTCGCTATTTATAGGGACCGTGTCAAGTGGGTTTGTTCTGCTGTGGTCCATTTACAGGGTCCGTGTCATTTGAGTTTCTTTTGGAAAAAGTCCGAGAAATGTGCGGCTTTATATTGACAGTATTATGATAAGCAAGCTATAATGAGAACGTAAAAAATACAGCAAAACCGGGGGTAAATCTCCCAAAACACGCAAAACGGAGGGGTTTTATGTCTCTGATCCTGACAACCGCCATCGAAAAGGGCGGTACCGGTAAAACAACCACAGTAGTCAATCTGGCGGCTCTGATGGCCGCCGAGGGAAAACGGGTCCTTGTGGTGGATATGGACCAGCAGGCCAACACCACCTACATGCTGACCCAGCACAAGAAGGCCGAGAACTTCTACAAGGGTCACGGTCTGGTGAATATGTTCATGAACTTCGATCTGGGCGGCATGGATCTGACGCCCTACATCCACCCTACCAATGTTGAGGGCGTCTCCATCATTCCCAGCACCGCCCAGACGCCCCGGGCCGTTCACCAGCTGGATCTGCTGGCGGACGAATACAAAATGAAGAATTACACCTTCCTGATCCACTGTCTGGCCAATATCAACGATGATTATGATTACATCGTCATCGACACCCCTCCCGCTCGGGATAATCTCACCATGAGCGCCCTGTTCTGCGCCGACGAGGTTTTGATCCCTGTCCGGTGCGATAACTTCTCTTTGGAGGGTTTTGAGACCACTTTGGCCATGATTTTGGATCTGGAAACCCGGGAAGATGTCAAAATAGACATTTTAGGCGTGGTTTTGACCCAGGTGGAGCGGACGGCTGCCGTCAATCTGGTGCGCCAGATGTTTGAGGAAAATCCGGAATACGCCTCTGTTCTCTTCAAAACCGGCATCCGCAAGGGCAGCGCCGTGCCGGAGAGCACCATTGCTGCCGTACCGGTGGTGCGCTACGCCAAAAAATCCAATCCTTCCGTGGACTACATGCAACTTTGGAACGAGATCAAACAGCGTCTGGCAAAAAAGGAGGCTGACGAATAATGGGTAAGCTTGATAAGCTGAAAAGCCAAATTCCCCAGGGTTCTCAGGAATTATCTACCAAAAACCACCTGGCAAAAACGGAGATCGCCATGTCCTTCCAGAACGAAGGCACGGAATTGACCCGGATTCTCCTGCGAAACATTGAATTTAACCCCCATAACCTCTGGTCCTGCAACGATGATGACGAGAGCATCCAGCAGCTGGCGGACGCTATCGAGCGCAACGGCCTGCTGCACAACATCGTGGTCAGTCAGCGGGAGGACGGCACATTTATGCTGCTTTCCGGTGAACGCCGGGTGAAAGCCCTGCGTTTGCTGCAAAAACGGGAGCAGGAAAGCGATCCCACCGGCCAGAAGGCTCATAAATGGGATCGGGTGCAGGCCCAGACTTACACTGGACTGGATGAGTTGTCTGAGCTGATCATTCTGGACGAGGCAAATATCATGGTTCGGGGCCTTTCCGGTGACGCAAAGACCATCCAGGCCTGCATTTCCCGGTATTTGGACAATTTGCAGGCGAAATTCCAGGTGGATCGTCGGGCTGCCGAGGCATATTTCAAGTCCCGTACCCAGATGACGGACTCCACGGTCCAGCGTTACACCCAGTTTGACAAGTCTTTGATCGACGATGTGAAGGAATTCTTCCAAAATGGCACCATTTCTCACGCCCAGGCCCTGTCGCTCTGCCCGCTGGAACCCAGCGAGCAGGTTCTCTATGTAAATGCCATCAATAAGGCCATTCAGATGTCCAATGGGGACAAGGCTCTGGAGCATACCTATGTCACCCGGATCACGGACCGGGCCGCTCAGGCCGCCCGCATGACCAACGGCCGGGAAGATGAACTGGCCCGGCTGGAAGATGCCATTATTCCGCCGGTTCACGCCAAACCCGCCGGAGATGTGGCGGTCCGCACCCAAAAGGCCACGCTGATCCGGAAGTACGATAAGGTCACGTTTGATCTCTCTAAAATCACCTCCAGCAAGCGGCGGCTGAATTCTCTGCGGAAAATGGACGCTGCCGATGGGGACGGTTCCATTGTCGAAAGTCTGGATAAGCTGGCCAAGGAGGCCGCGGAGCTGGCCGATCTCCTGCGGAACGGACAGTAATGGCCCGTCTAAAAGGCCCGGAGCAGCGTGTCCCCGTGAAAATGCGGGTAAATATCGGTCTGATGGACCGGTTGCGGCAGTTGGCTGCGGAAAACCGGTATTCCGTCCCGAAAATGCTGACGGTGATCATGGAGGAGACCCTGACAGACCTGCCTGCGGACTACGAGCTGCACGAAATGGCCGAGGTCTACACGCTGACCAAAAATCACGCCGTCAATCTCAGCTCCAATCGGATGAATGTGTATCTGCTGCCGGGAACTCAGGAGGCCATGCTGGAGTTGGCTCGCCGGTTGAACGCAAGCATCGGTGCCGTCCGCACCAGCTTTCTGCTGGATTATCTGGATCTGCGGGGGTTGCTGTAAACTGAACAGGGAATTCGAATATCCCGAAGGGGTGCCTGATCTGGGCGCTCCTTCGGGTTTCTTTTCCATCTTCACGTTGCTTTCCCGCGCCTTTATACCTTCATGGAAATACGAGGGGAAGATCGCAGCAGCTGCGAAAATGAGCGGGCTGCATTTTCTCCGTTCAGTATTTATTTTGTCTCAGTTCAACTTTGTTTTTCAAAAGGTTCTAAAGTCTTGCAACTTCAAGGGCTTAGGAGCGTATAGGAGCAAAAAGGGAAATTAGTTGATTTTTGGGATACCTTGCGCATATTATAGGAGCTAAACCATCGGAAATGGAAAAGTGATTTGAACTGAAAGTCATCTTTTTCAACATGATATTTGCTTTTTGTCGATCAGCAGCTTTTGTGGAAGCGCAAGCCAGTCATTCGACTGTCATTCCTTGCGGGAAGGGGAGAGGCCGCAGGCAATGGCCTGTATTTACAGGGACCGTCTCATTTGGGTTTACCGTTTTAGGCAGCGCCAACTCCGATGTACGCAAAGAAATTCTTCTTGTAAGGTCTCTTATGAGTATGAGGAATTGGCTGATTCTCCTTGCGTAATCGTTTACTTTTGACGGTCTATCATTTCCGCCGGTTCCATTTTGAGCTTGTCCCTGTTTGCTTTTGTGTTTTCAAGCTGCTCCAAAGCCTTGAGCGTCAAGGACAGAGCATGGGAACGCAAAGACAAGCTTGGCATGATTTTCTGCCGGTCCAGGGGTCCGTTTGCTTCTGCGCCAAGTTTTATGTAAACTTATTCTCGCATAGCGGAATTCAAATCGCTCCCGAATGCTCCACAGCCAAAGAACAGGTCCTATCATCAGTTTAACCGATCTGTCACCGTTCTAAACCGGGTTTTACAAATTTTCTGCGGACCCATGACTCAAATGTCGCCAAAAAGAGGGTAAAACAACCGAGAGACTCTAAAAGAGCAAGGCAGTATCGTTATCTTGGCTCTGTGTTCTTTTGCCTGTAAGCCCATTTTTCGGTCAGCGCTCCCATGCATTTTCCTGTTCCAGCACGTTTGTGTCGGCAGAATAGCTGGTTCTGAAGATTCTTGGCTTGGAATCCGAGTGGGCAACGTATAACAGGCGTAATTGAAACGCTGCTCTCCCTGCTTCTTGCTCTGGAGAGTCAGTTTCTCCGCTGTGATCGAAGGAAATGGAGTTGTTTTCCTGACTGGAAGTCGGAGGAGCGTATTTCCCTGTAAATATCAGAAAGCTTCTTCTTCGAAAAGCAGGATCGACTGAGTCCCCGTAGGGGACCTTAGTCGGTTTTTCCTACTTTTATAGAACTTTTTCTATTTTATTATTTTTATTTAATAAGTATCGCCCCTCCCGGTACGAGGTTTGTATCTCGTTTCTGCGAGGTTTGTATCGTATATAAACGAGGGTTTTATCTCTGAAGCACGAGGGATGTATCTTTTGGTACGAGGTTTTGATCTCTCTTTTCGTACCGGAATCGGATGATTTACGAGGCCAATGTCTCAATTTTGCCCTCAAAAAATGACGAAAAAACCGGGAACAAAATTTAGGAGATCCACAGGCGATTTCTCGAAAAGCTTCTAATTTAAGAACATTTTAACCATGAAAAAATGGGCGGTGCCCGCGTATATACGAGGTTTTGATTCTTTTAAGCCGCCTATGAGCCGATTCTGCTTATGGAAGGCTGCATTATTCACGAGGTTTTGATCTCTCCACTTGCCGTTTCTGGCATGATTTAAGAGGTTTTGATCTCGCATTTTCACCCAGGGAGACTTGATTTAAGAGGTTTTGATCTCAGGAAAGACAATATATATACTATATATATAATGTATATACGAGGTTTTGATCTCGCCTCCGACACTCAGACGGGCTGCTATATACGAGGTTTTGATCTTCAGCACACAAGTTCCGGAGGCTTTATGCACGAGGTTTTGATCTCTCTGCTGGCGTGGCGCAGGGAGCTGATTCACGAGGTTTGTATCTCTCTCCGACGTGCGGAATCCCCAAAACGAGATCAAAACCTCGTAAATGGGGTGACGCTGGGAGAGGCCAGAGGTGGACACCAAATGTGATTCACTTTCGTAAAAAAGCAACAAGATATTGAGAGTCAGATTGGGCGGTTTCTACGAAAAACGTTGATTTTTGCCGGAAAAGAGGCGGGAAAAACGGGGCTGCTCCCCATGAGAGAGGTTGAAATTCACAAAAATAAGTGAAAAGCAATAATACTTTACAGAGTTTACCGATAAACAAAATTCCGAACGATCATGCCGAAAATAGCACAATGAACGAGATCAAAACCTCGTAAATAGGCTGCCGGAGTGACATTGGCCTCGTAAATGCCCTTCGGCGGGAGATGGGAGAGATCAAAACCTCGTAAATCCCCAAAACAAGATCAAAACCTCGTGAATGATACAGTCTCCCATAAGCAGAAACGGCTCATAGGCGGCTTAGAAGAATCAAAACCTCGTGAATAGCAGAAGGGCTGCCGCGGTAAGGGCAGGGCAGGACGGCAGCTTGGGCAGGCAGCAGGCTGGTCGAAGGGGCAGGAAGGAAAAACATAAACTTCGAAAAATTGGGTTGACTCTTTTTCGTAAATAGAATATGATAATTAATGAATTTGCAGAAAGCCGCACAGAGGAGAAGAACATGGAAGAAAAACAGATCCAGATCCCGGATGTAAATGCAGACGCTGAGGAGCGTGACAATTATACGCTGATCCAGGAGACACCGGAGGACAATCTGTCCGGGGAAAGCGGCATCGCCATCCGTTACAGCAAGGACTTCAATATCGTGCAGGCCAACGAGCTGCTGCGGAGCAAGCAGTCCGATCTGACGCTGATGGAATCCAAGTTGATCCGTCTGGCAGTCTCCCAGATCATGAAGGGGGACAAGGACCTGCGGACCTACAAGGTCAATGTCTCGCAGCTGGCGGAATTTCTGGAGGTGCCTAAGACCAATGTCTACCGCTCCATGCAGGACATCAACATCAGCCTCATGCAGCGGGTCATCTTCATTCGGGACAAGGAAGTGCCTGATAAGAAAGGCAAGCCCAACTACAAGATCCTCCACTGGCTCAGCAGCGTGGAGTACAAGGACGGCACTTTGACCTACCGCCTCAGCGATGAGCTGAAGCCGTACCTCATCGGCCTGAGCGAAATGTTCACTCTCTATTCCTATGACAGCATCATCAAACTGCCCACCAACTATTCCATCCGCCTCTTTGAGCTGCTGACAAGCTGGGTGAATATCATCATCAAGGGGGAGAACACCCCGGCCTTCCCGGATATCTCCACCGACCCGGACGAGATCGTGCTGGCCATCGACTACCTGCGGGATTTCTTCGACTGCAACGATAAGTACAAGAGCGCCGGGGACTTTGTGCGCAATGTCATTGAGGTGAATCTGGGCTTTATCAACCAGTATACGAACCTGAAGGTCTCCTTCCGCAAGCATAAGAAGGGCCGCTCCATCTCCCATGTGATCTTCAAGTACGAGAACACCTGGAACAACGACCCCAAGGCGGAGGAGCACAACAATCAGATGCTGGATACCATCCGCAGCATCAAAAACGGCGAGCCTGCCCAGTTTGAAACGGACAAAGAGGTCATCACCTTTTAAAATCAGCGCAAAAGCCTACATAGACAAAGCCCAGGAACGTTACGTTTCTGGGCTTTTTTTGGCGGGAACTTTCGGAAAACAGGGGATAGCGGCGGAAAATGCCGGTCAGACCCGGGCGGCAGCGGCCGAAGGAGAGACCGGAGAGGAGTTTTGGCGATTTAACCAACAGGAAACGCCCATTTCCTACATTTTGAAAAAAATTTTCCTTGAAACGAAAAAACTCTTGTACCGTACATCGATGTACGGTATATAATAGAAGCAGGGAAAATCGGGAAAAAGCAAGTGAACGGTTGAATGGCGGGGAAACCTGACGATTCCATAAAAGCACCTGCTTCCATGCGCAAGTGCTTTTATATCAGCTGGGACGCAAAGGTTGAAGCCGTGATCCCGCTTACGGTGCAGGAGTCTGTGTGGCACGAACTGCGTCATATTTGGGATCCGCCAGAGCCTTTACATAGGCATCGTAGGCTTCAGTCAAAGAAGAGTATTGCGCTTCAGCTTTCAAAAACTTTTTATAGTCTTTTTTCTCTGTGATCTGTTCGGATACTGCAATGTATGTTTTTTTCTGAGTTCCATTTCCCTTTGTTCGCTCTCCGGTCGTAGTTTCGGAAACATAGTAGTTCCCGTCACTGGTCTGGATGAGCACGGGGATCTTCTTTCTGGGGCCGACCTTGCTCGTATCAAGAGAGGTCCAGAAAAGATAGCGCTTCGCTTCCTTCAACTCGCGCCCGTCCCCTAAAAAAGCCCAGGTGCAATCCTTCTGCTGCAGAAGGCTGTTGTTGCCCATGCTTTCTTCGAGTGCCTTTTCGATCTGCGGGATGTAGCTTGAGCCCGGACAGCGGGAGTCGAACTCAAAATTTGGGTTATTGTTCATATCTCCCTTTGTCCAGAATTCGGTTTTATATAGGACCTCATCAAAAAACTGCGTGTGCTTGGTATCGAACGGATAGCTGGGCTTGATCGGCGCTGCTGTTCCGCTCCATGTAAGCACCACACCGTGGGTCTCATCGTAGGAGACCTCGCAGCTTCCGCCCGGCTCCGCATCACCCTTCCAGTTATCCGTGTTACCCCCGCTTTTGAAATGGACGATGCCGCCGATGTTCACGGGGTCCACCGACTGCCACCCGGCTTGCTTCTGCTTCAGATTGACCGTGACGGTGACATCGGTCTTTCCAAGCAGGGCCTCTGTGGAGACCTGCGCATAGGCGGAGCGCACGTTGGCCAGATCCACCGCCTCCCGGCTCCTTTCCAACTGCGAGGAAAGCACCGGGACCGCGACGGAGATCAGCACGGCAACGATCGCGATAACGATCAGCATCTCCATCAATGTAAAACCTTTGCGATTTAGCTTCATATCGTTCTCAGTTCCTGTCCCACCGAGGGACGCCCGCCAGAATCCAACCGCAGTTATTCCGGCGGATTTTGGCTGTTTTCAAGTCGAAAAAAATTATGCTGGGCAATTATAATATAAAAATTCTGAAAAATAAAGTAGTTTCACCGAAAAAAATCATTTTTTCAGCAGAATGAAACGGGGCGGAAGGCTAAGCATCAACTTAGCCTGTAATTTACCCTAAAAAATGGGATTTTCCTTGACTTTTCAAGGGTTTCCGTATAATATGTACTGTACATAAATAGCGTCGATTTTTGAGAAAACCTGCCGCTTCCGGGAGAAAGACCGGCGGCCCCGCCGACAAGGCGCCGGTTGCCGCGAAAAAAACGGGGCGGCGCGTATTTTGGAGTGATAGATATGGCATATATGCGGCTGGGCGATCTGCTGATCGCCTCCGGCGTCATCACGCAGGAACAACTGGATAAAGCCCTGGCCGTCCAAAAGGAGACCCACCAGCGTCTGGGCGACGTGCTGATGCAGAACGGCTTCATTACGGAGCGGAACCTCATCGACGCACTGCAGATCCAGCTGGGCGTTGAGTTCGTGGATCTGACGGCGGTCTCCATCCCGGTGGAGTTGGCCCGGTATGTGCCTCGCAATATCGCGCGGAAATTCTGCGTGGTGCCGGTGAAGCTGGTGCAGGACACCCTGTATCTGGCTATGAGCGACCCTCTGGACTTCGTAGCCCAGGAGCAGGTCAAGGCGGCGTCCCGGAAAAAGGTGATCCCCATGATCGCCACCCATCAGGCTACCGAGCAGGCCATCGCCCGCCTGTACGGCAACGAGGGCACCGCCCGCGTCATCGAGGAGATGAAGCGGGAGGCCGGTACCGCCGCGCCGGACATCGTCCCGGCGCAGATGACCGGGGAGACCGCGGATTCCGCCCCTACCATCCGCTTTGTCAACAGCCTCATCGAGCGGGCGTTCCACGAGCGGGCCAGCGATATCCATCTGGAGCCGCAGGAGAGCGAAATGGTGGTGCGGATGCGGATCGACGGTCTGCTGCAGCGCCTGTTCACCGTCCCCACGGAGCTGCAAAGCACCGTGATCTCCCGCCTGAAGATCATGGGCGGCATGAACATCGCCGAGCACAAGATCCCCCAGGACGGTCAGGCGGTCATGCAGCTCAAGGGCCACGAGGTCGATCTGCGTATCTCGTCTCTGCCCACGGTTTACGGCGAGAAGATCGTGCTCCGTCTGCTGGATAAGTCCAACCGGAACCTGGACAAGGAGAGCCTTGGCATCGAGGGCCGGGATCTGGAGCTGTACAACGCCCTTTTGAAAAACACCGGCGGCGTGATTTTGCTGGTTGGCCCTACCGGCTCCGGTAAGTCCACCACCCTGTATGCGATGATCCGGGATCTGGCCCGGGACGAGGTCAATATCGTCACGCTGGAGGACCCCGTGGAATACCACATCCCCGGCGTCAGCCAGTGCCAGATCAACGAAAAGACCGGCATGACCTTTGCCAACGGCCTCCGGGCCATCCTCCGTCAGGACCCGGACATCATCTCCGTGGGCGAGATCCGGGACGGCGAGACCGTCGGCATCGCCATGCGCTCCGCTATCACGGGCCACCTGGTCATGTCCACCTTACATACCAACGACGCCATTTCCGCCGTCTACCGTCTGCGGGACATCGGCGTGGAGCCCTGGCTGGTGGCCAGCGCTCTCCGGGGCGTGATCTCCCAGCGTCTGGTGCGCAAGATCTGCCCCCACTGCAAAACCGCCTATCAGCCCAGCGAGGAGGAACTGGCCCTGCTGGGGATGCCGGAGGACAGCCAGACCACTTTTTATAAAGGTGTCGGCTGCCCGGAGTGCCGCCACACCGGCTACATCGGCCGCCGGGCGGCCTTTGAGATCCTCATGGTCAACAGAGAGGTGCGCCGTCTGGTGAACGATGACGCGGCCTACGATGAGCTGCTGGCCGCCGCCAAGAAAAACGGCTACCGCACCATGCGGGACAGCTGCCGGGATCTGGTCCTCCGGGGCATTACCACGGCGGAGGAAGCCGCCCGGACCATCAACTCCACATTGGACGAATGAACAAAGCAGGTGAAACAGCGTGACGACCTATCGTTATAAGGGACAGACACCGGAGGGCTCCAAGGTTTCCGGTGTGATCCGCGCCTATGATGAATATGATGCAGTCTCCAAGCTGAGGGATACCTGCGCGTTTGTGATCAAGCTGGAGGAGGTGCGGGAGAAGAAGGACAGCGTCCTCACCCGTCCGCTCCGGACCCGGATCAAGGAAAAGGATCTGGCTCTGATCTGCTCCCAGTTTTCCATCATTTTGGGTACGGGGCTTCCGGTGATGCGCTGCGTGGAAATGGTCGCGGCCCAGAACCGGAACAAGCACCTGGCGCGGATGCTCCACAAGGTCGCCGAGGACATCGGCGCGGGCTATTCCATGGCCCAGAGCTTTGAGACCAACATCCCCGGCCTGCCCAAGACCTTTGTAGAGACCGTCCGGGCCGGTGAGCAGTCCGGCGCGCTGGAAGCGTGCTTCAAGCGCCTCTACAAGTATTATGACAAATCCGCCAAGACCCGGGCCAAGATCGTCAGCACCATGACCTACCCCGTCATGGTCATCGTCACGGCCATCATCGTGTTCGCCATCATCATGGTGGTGGCGGTCCCCGCCTTTACCTCCGCCTTTGCGGACCTGGGTACGGACCTGCCCGCGGTGACCCGGTGGCTGATGAGCACCAGCGCCTTCCTGACCCACTGGTGGTGGCTGATCCTGTTTATTCTGGCTTTGCTGACCATCGGCTACCTGTCCTTCAAGCGGACGGAGCGGGGCAAGCTGGCCATCGCCAGCTACGCGCTGCGGCGGGCGCCCCTGCGGCGGCTCCACACCCTGCACCTGTCGGGGCAGTTCGCCTCCACCATGTCCACTATGCTCTCCGCCGGTCTCCCGGTGCAGGCGGTGCTGGGCATCGTCAGCCAGATCTCGGACAACTATGTGTTCTCTCTGGGCGTCCGGAAGGTGAAGGAGGGCGTGGAGCGGGGCCGCGGCATTGCCGACAGCATGGAGGGCGTGGAGTGCTTCCCCAAAATGCTGACGGAAATGGTCGCCGTGGGCGAGCGCTCCGGCTCTCTGGAGGAAACGCTGGACGTGATCGGAGACTACTTCGACCACGAGGCCGCCACCATGACGGAGCGGCTGCTGGCGGTTCTGGAGCCGGTCATCGTCATCGTGCTGGCGGCCGTCACCGTCATTTTGCTGCTGGCAGTGTACCTGCCCATGTTCTCCATGTACGGCAGTATGTAAATTTGGTATCTCCCCGGGCGTCCACCCCGCTCCGGGCGATATAAATAGAACTTTAAAAAAGGAGGAACTTCACTATGCTCAAGAAGTTCACCAATAAAAAGGGCTTCACCCTGATGGAAATGCTGATCGTTGTTGCCATCATTGCCATTCTGGTTGCCATTGCGATCCCCACCTTCTCTGGCACCCTCAAGAAGGCCAACGCCGCAACGGACCTTGCCAACATTCGCTCCGGTTATGCCAGTGCCCAGATTACTGCTATGACCGAGAATCATAGTACTGATGCTACTTACTATCTCCAAAAAGACGGTACGGTAAAGTCCGATGCAACAGGTCGTGATGACTATGTCTGCAAAGCAGGTAGTACAGATGCTGGTACGTTTGACAAGATTGGCGGGAGACTTGATGCCGAATGGACACAGGGTGACAAAATTACTTATAAAATCGTAAAAAACACGAATACGGTTGAATCGATTGCCTCTCCTGAAAATTAATTTAAGCAAGTTCATCTCTTCCGAGCCCTCGCCGGAGCGGTCGCTCCGGCGGGGGAACGCCCCCTTCCTTCTTGGATGAGCCGTATCTGCAGAGGGCTCATCCTTCACCGGAAAAGATAGCGAAAGGGGGTGGCCGAGGGTTGGCGGCCATCCCCCACGAAGGAACTACAGCGTGTCGAAAAAGTCTTTTCGCCACGCTGAGCAAGTTTTCAGAACTTTATAAAAGTTCTGAAAACTGAGGATTTCAATGGCGCAGGACACCCTTCTTGGGTTTCCCGCGCACACGCTTCCTTACCGTTGCGGAAAATTTACCACGTTATCGACAGTTTCGGAGGAAACCAAAATGCTGCGCCTGTCTCCGTTCATCACCGTTTACTGCTGCGCGGTGGCGGCCCTGCTGGGCGCCTGTACGGGCAGCTTTTTGGCCTGTCTGGCGTGGCGCACCATCCACGGGGAGTCCGTTCTTCGGGGGCGCTCCCACTGCGACGTCTGCGGCCATGTGCTGGGCGTCCGGGATCTGGTGCCGGTGTTCAGCTATCTGTTCTCCGGCGGCAAGTGCCGCTACTGCGGCGCAAAGCTCTCCGCCCGCCATGTGTGGGGGGAGCTGATCTCTGCGGCGGTGTTTGTGAGCCTGCTGCTCCAATATGATATTTCGCTCCAAACCCTCGAAGGGTGGCTGCTGGCCTGTGTGCTGCTGGCCTGTGCCTTCGCGGATCTGGAGGGGTACATCATTCCCGACCGCTTTATAGCGGCGGGCGTTGTGCTGTTCGCCGTGACGCTGCTGATCGAGCCGGAGCCGCTCCGCCGTGGGCTGGACGGCGCGCTGGGCGGCGTGACCGTGGCCGGCGGCCTGCTGCTGCTGTCCCTTTATATGGACAAGCGCATGAAGCGGGAGACGCTGGGCGGCGGCGACATTAAGCTGCTGTTTCTGACGGGGCTCTTTTTCGGCTGGAAAGGGAACCTGCTGTGTCTGGTCCTGGCCTGCGTGGTGGGGATCGTGTGGGGCCTTGCCGGAAAACGGCGGGGCGAGGCCATCCCGTGGGGACCGTCCATCGCCGTCGGCGCGTGGATCACCGCTCTGGCGGGACAGCCGTTTATCAACTGGTATCTGGGTTTTTTTGCCTGAGTCTTTTTATCGAGAAAGCGAGGACATGACATGGGGAAGATCGTAGGCTTTGAAATTGGCGATCACAGTGTCAAGCTGGTATATTTTGCCGGCAACGAATTGAAAAAGGCGGTGTGCGCGGAGCTGCCGGACGCCATGGTGTCCCACGGGCGCATCCTGTCCATGGACGCTATGGCGGATTTCCTGCGGGATACCGCCCGGGCCAACGGCATTCCGCGGGCGGGGGCGGCGGTGTCCCTGTCCTTGGCGGATGCCTATACCCGGGACGTGACCATGCCCGCCATGACGGAGCAGCAGCTGGCCTACAATCTGCCCTTTGAATTCCATGATTTCCTGACGGAGGAGAAGAGCAAGTATTTCTTCGACTATTCCGTGCGGGAGGTTCGCAGAGATCCGGACGGCTATCCCTTGGAGATGGATCTGTTCGCCTGTGCCATGCTGAAGGAGCGGGTGGAGGCCTACCGGGCCATGTTCCGCCGGGCTGGCTTCAAGCTGAAGGTGCTGACACCTCTGGAATGCGCCTACGGCGCGCTGATGGCGGAGCACATCCGCCGCACCGGCGCGCCGGAGATCGGCCGCTGCGTGGTGAATCTGGGCCATCGGGTGACCCGGATGCACTTTCTGCAGGGCGGCGAGTGCGTGGGCGTCCGGGAGATCGACATGGGTCTGGCGGATCTGGACCGGATCATTGCCGACAAGCTGGACGTGGAGATCCATGTGGCCCATGAATACAAGCAAAACAATTTCAACGGCGTGCTGGAAACGGACTACGCCAGGGAATTTTACAGCCGTCTGGCGGTGGAGATCATGAAGGCCGTCAATTTCTACCACTACAACAACCGGGACCGGGAATTGAAGGAGCTGTATCTCTGCGGCGGCGGCGCGGCCATCATGGCCCTGCGGGAGACCGTGGCCGACACGGTGAACCTGACGGTCCGGGGCGGCGAGGAGCTGTTGGACGAGGGGATGCGCCCGGCCGAGGAACCGTGGCTGTATCTGCGGGCCATCGGCAGCGTCTGTGAGGGAGGATTGAAATGATTCTGGAAAAAGAGCGGGAGGAGGTCTCCGTCCCGGCGCAGCAGCCGGCGGAAGCCATCCCCTATGAGCCTGCCCCCAGCGGGGCTGCCCCCCGGAAAATGATCAAATGCCCCAGCAAGACGGGCATCAATATGAACAAGCGGGAAAAACGCACCGGCGAAATGCTGACCTTGGTGATCGGCCTGGCGGTGATCCTGCTGATGGCGGGTCTGGTGGCCCGGTTCGGCGTGATGGAGCAGTACCGGCGTCTGTCCGAGGCCCAGAGCGCTTACGGAAAGGTCCACAGCCAGCTCACCGCCTGTCAGGAACAGCTGACGGACTACGAGCAGGTGTTGGCGGAGTACCGGAGCAGCTCTCTGGACGGCATGGCGGACAGCGAGGGCAAGCTGGTCACCGTCCCCCGGCGGGACGTGCTGGATCTGGTGGAGGACCTGATGATGCCCCGCGGCAAGGTGCTCTCCGTCGAGATCCTGGATGACGCTGCCGAGGTGGAGATGTCCGATATGCGGCTGGACCAGATCTCCGAGATGTTCGCCGTGATGGAGGAGCAGCCCATCGTGCAGAGCGTGGAGCTGAATGTGGCTTCCACGGAGGAAAACAGGGCGGCTTCCGTTTTGAGCTTCTCCGTGAAGATCTATCTGCAGCCGGAAACGGAGGTGGCGGAATGAATCGGGAACTGACAAGGCGGGAAACGGTCCTGCTGCTGATCCTGGTGGTTCTGGTCATCTTTTTGGGCTACTTCAAGCTGATCTTTGAGCCGATTCAGGATCAGGTGGCCCAGTATCAGGACACGACCTCTCAGGAGCAGAGCGAGCTGGAGCAGGATCTGATCCTGCTGACGCGGAAGCAGGAAATGCAGCGCAAGATCGAGGAGGTCCGGGCCTCCGGCGAGGAGCGGACGATCCCTCAGTATGACAACAGCAGAAGGCTCATGCTGGACCTTCACCGCATTCTGGATTCTGCGGTGGACTACTCTCTGGACTTTTCCCAGAGCACAACGCAGGACAGCTACATCGTTCTGCGGCCGGTGACCATGAGCTTCCAGACCCATACCTACGCCCAGGCGCGGGCCATCGTGGACGCCCTGAGCGAAAGCGAGAATATGAACCAGATCTCCGATCTGAGTATCCGGACCAATCAGGGCCGGGACCGGGATCTGGTGCAGACGGATCTGGTGATCACGTATTTTGAGGTGGCCTCCTGACGGAAGGCCGGAGGAGAAAGGGACCCCCATGAAAAACAAGGCGACACGGAACAATATGCGCGGCTTTTCGCTGATGGAGATGCTGGTGACGGTATTGATCCTGGTGATCCTGTTTGCCTTGGCCATGATCCCGATCTCCAAAATTCAGAAAAATCTCCGGCAGACGGAGCTGGACAGCCGGGCGGAGATGATCTTCTCCGCCGTGCAGAACCGGATGACTCGGCTTCAGGCTGCCGGTCAGGACAGCTATTATCAGCCTACCGGCGGAGTAGGCGTTACCAAGCTGAACATGATCCCCGCGGACGCGGATAAGGATAATAACTACAAGCCGACCACGCTGGCCTACGTGACCTCTGACGACAAGGATAACCCGAATTCTGCCGCTTCCTGGATCTATCCGGAGACGGAAGCCGAGGCGGAACTGTGGAACGGTCATTGGGTAGTGGAGTTTGATCCTTCCAGCGGCAGCGTTTACGCGGTGTTTTTCAGTCGGGAGGACATGAAATACACGCCGAAAGACTTCGACGATTTGCGTGACCGCGACAAGCGTCTGGAGAAAGGCGCTAAGGTCGGCTACTACGGCGGCGACTCCGTAGGCGCGGCGGCGACCGAAAGCCTGGACCTTACGGTGGATGTCATCAATAAGGACCAGCTGCTGGTGGTGGCCTCCTGCAAGGTCAGTAATAAGAGGAATGACCTGAAATTTTATGCCTCCATAAAGGATGAGTCCGACAACACTGTTCAGGAATTTGAAATTAAAACCGATACCAATACGGGGGACACCGTAAAAACGGAAAACGGCCTCTGCACGGCTACGCTGGTGCTGGATAATCTCAGTGCGGGAGAAAATCTGCGCTTCGGACAGCAGGACCGCTTTAAAGATGCTAAGACAAGCAAGCATCTAATCCCCGGCGAGGACCTGACGGTGACGATCCGGGTAAAGGATGAGAAGAACAGCCAGATCCAGGGAACTTCCAAGACCGTTACCACCAACAGCCTGTTTGCGGAGGTCCGGGATCGTGGAACCGGCGGTATCGGCGGGGCCGATGGCCGGACGGCGGTGATCAAGTACGGACGGCATCTGCAAAATCTGGATCTGATAGATTCCGGATTGGAGAAGGAAAATAAAAAAGAGATGGTCATCACCGCCGCGGTGCAGGAGCGGGATATCCAATTCAAGAGCGATGAAAGCGATAGCTGGTTTGATCTGTATTTCGACCGAAAATTTACACCAATCGAAAACACTCAACTCAAAAGCTATGACAGCACTAGCGGGATATATCATCCGGCGATCTACGATCTGACGGTCGAAACGGACGGCGACGCGGGCCTGTTCAAGACCTTTGGCGGCGCGGATTTCATCGGCGAGCTGAAAAACATCCGTCTGGCCGGCGCCCAGATCACAGGAAAACAAACCATTAGCACTGGATTGGAACGAGATGGAAATGTCGGCGGTCTGGTGGGAAAACTGGACGGCGAGACAACGATCGACGGCTGCCAGGTGTACCTGAGCCGCGCCAAGGGCCAGTTGAACGGAAAAACAGAAAAAGACATTTGGATCGACGGCGCTGTGTCCGGCGGTCTGATTGGTGATGCAGGGAATAATAATCTGACGATCGAAAACAGTCTGGCCGCCACGGTGATCCAAGGCAAAACCGCTGCTGGCGGTCTGGTGGGCATAGGGCATGGAGTGATTTCGCTTGACCACTCCTATGCGGATTGCTATCTGTACAGTGATTCGGAAACCACTGAAACGGATGCAGGTTATGCCAGCGGTTTGATTGGTCGGCGAGTTGTTGCTACGGCAACGTTAAAAATCACAGATTGTTATGCCGCCGGATTTTTGGAGGGCCAGACCACTGCGGGCCTTGTGGCGTGCGACCTGTCTGCCAAAAATAATACACTGCAAAACATATACAGTGCCTGTGTTCCACTGGACGCAGACAAGTTATTAACGTATGGAACGGCTGGTAAAAACGGCACCGGAGCCAAAGTGGAACACGTCTATTATCTCGGCAATTCGGCGGAATCCACCATCGGTACATCGATAAATTATAGTGACCTGAGCGCCGAGAATGCAGTGGAAAAGCTGTTCGCTTCTGGCTCTTCTAATAATGACTTCACCAGACAGAACAGCGATACCTATGCCTACAACCTGATGAAAGGTCTGGGCCTGACGCTGTACTCCTATCCCAAGCTGAAAAACCTGCCCCATTACGGCGACTGGAAGGCGGAGTTTGAAGACGGCGCACTGGTGTACTACGAGTGGTACGGTGGGGCCGACTACGGCTTCTTCGGCGCCAACGTTGAGGCGCTGTCCGACAAACCGGTGCTGGGCGACGGCTACGGCATGATCTACGAAACCGAGCCGGAGAAAAACGTGAAGGTGACGGTTGACGGCAAGACCTATGAATTGAAACCGGAGGACAAGATCCCCATTAAGGTCACCGACAAGGACGGCACATCGAAGACCTACTACCTGCTGCCCCTGCCTGCGGATCTGGTGCAGAATGTCACTGATGTCCCGGACGGCTTCTACACGAAGCTGACGGTAGGCAGCGCGGCGGGCAAGGCATACTACTACAACCCCCATTTTGCCAAGACTGCGCTGGCGGCCAAAACCGGAGCACCGGAGTTGGTCAGCATCCGCACGGCGCGGCAGCTGTACGCCTTGAGTGAATATTACAACAAATACGCCGACGAGAAGGTTCTGCACAAAGATGCTGCCTTCCAGCAGGAGCGGGGCATCGATTACGACACCTATAACTGGAAGGACTACGGCAAGGGCGGGAAAGCAGTCACTCAGCAGGCTCCCATCGGACAGACAGAAGACGCCCCCTTTAAGCACCGCTATGACGGCGGCAGCCATATCATCACCGGCGTTTCCTTTGCCAGCGGGGAGGACGGCCATGCCGTCGGCCTGTTCGGCTTTACAACAGGAACGCTGGAGAACATCGTCGTGACAACGGTGAAACCGCTGGAAAACGCCCCCACCTCCAAATTGGGCGGCAATGTCCAGTGGAAAACGGTGTATACAGGCGTATTGGCCGGTAAAAACAGCGGCACGATCAAAAACTGCGCCGTTTCCGGCTACCGGCTGTCCGGCAGCGCCTACAGCGGCAGCACCTACTACCTCGGCGGTCTGGTGGGGTGCAACGAGGGCCTGATCCAGGCATGCAGCGCCGATATTCCCAGCATCACCGGCACCAGCACCTATGCCCGGAGCTATTGTGCCGGCGGTCTGGTGGGTATGAACGACGGCAGCGGCTACATCCGCCAAAGCTACGCCCTCGGCAGCATCAAACTGACGGAGATCCGCGGCAGTGCCATGATCTCCGGCTTTGTGGGCGACAATCAGGGCACCATCCGCAACAGCTACTGCGCCACGGCGCTGACCGCGGTGACGGGCGCGGAGGTCAACGGCTTCACGTCGGATCACGGCAGCGTTTCCGACTGCTATTACCTCAGCGGCGGCACCTATACCTTCGCGGGGACGGTGCGCCTGTACGATTACAAGGCGGGCACCAACGGTGCGAAGGCGCAGAATCATAAGCAGATGAAGGCGCTGAAATTGGACGGCTTTGCCACGGTTGATAAGGAGCACAGCCTCAAACACCAGAATACGGACCCCTCTGAAACGGTGTATCCCTATCCCAGCAGCGTCACCGCCGGATCGGCCAAGACGCGCGTCCACTACGGCGACTGGCCGACCCCGGCGGACATGGGAACCATCGGCATGGTCTATTGGGAAAAGGAGGAGGGCGGCGCCAACAGCGGCTACCACTTCTCCTACATCGGCTTCACCGGAGATATCCGCAAGACGGGCAGCAGCCTTTGCACCGCCCACGATGACGGCGGCAAGATCACCGATTTCGGCTACGGCTACTACTACAAGGACGGAACAAGTGGGAACCTGACGCCGAGCGTCAACTTTGTCCTTGGAGCAAAAAACGCCGAAGCACAAACAGAGCTTGCCAAGCAGGTGTCCGGCTATACCTTCACCTGCTATCGGACCGACGGCGAAAATGGCCTGCAGCTGTCGGCAGAGACCAAAAGCAACAGTGACAGCTTTACACTTGCCGCCAACGGCACATGGACCTTGAATCAGAATGGGAAGCCCTACACCTACGCCGTCTGCCCCTTCTTCGGAGACTCCTACTGCCCGGTTGAGGATGTGGGCAATGCGCAGGATCTCGGCAAGACGGGCGCGAAAAAGCAGTACCAAATCCGCTCCGTGGAGCAGCTCCAATTCATCAACTGGAGCTGTGAAGTTACAGCAACGTATTTGGGCCCCTGGTGGAATCCTAAGTATTCTTTCACCTTTTATACCGGAACGGACCGCCCGGTGACCTCAAAAACCTATAATCAGTTCCCCTATCTGCAATACGCCACGGTCACGGAGCAAGGGGAGCAGAAGATGAGCGCTGCGCTGAGTAACTGCCCCCAACGGAGCTGGACCCAGACGCATGACCTCAATGGTATGGCACTGAACGCTCCGGCGGATGGCGCAGAGAATACTGTGTTCTATCCCATTGCCGGCGCGGTAGACAATCATACAGGCAGCGACTACAATGTTGTGCTGTATACGTGGTTTGGCGGGCAGTACAACGGCGGGAACTACTACATCAAGAACATCGCCATCAACTCCTACTGTTACAATGTGGGCGTATTCGGCACCACGGCGGGCGCAACGATCGAAAACATCATGCTCTACAGCGACAACAATGGTGTGATCCAGCGCAGCACAGGCTACACGCCGAAGGGCACAAGTACACGGAATGAAGACCAGTATCAGTGCGCCTATGCTCTGGGCGGTTTGGTGGGCATCGCTTATGATTATCAAGACAATCTTGGCAAAAGTACCATCCAGAACTGCGCCATCGCAGGTTATACCGTTGCTGATAACAGCAAAAATAAACAGCAGCTTGGTGAGGCGGTAGTCGGCGGTTTGATCGGTGTTTCCAACGTTAACCTGATGAAATGCACCGCAGTGGTGGACATTCAGATTAACTGCACCCACCGTGATAACAATGAAAACGGCGCCTTGAACGCGCCGCAATACGGCACATTTGTCCGCGTGGGCGGTATAGCTGGCGGTGTGCGCTACAGCGTGACGGACTGCTACTCCGGCGGTACGATCACTGTGGGGAATGAAACGCTCCGCGAGCGTGTTGGAAACGAAAGCGGAAGCCTACTTGACGCAAAAACACTTCAGTTTACGAACAATACCACCTTCAATATGAGTGGGGGATCAAGTCCGGCTACGTATATTTTCCTTGGCGGCATCGGCGGCAGCGGTTTCTCGTCCAACTTCGTGAACTTTACCGGCAGCACCAGTGTGATTGACGGTCAGCCGACCTATAAGAACTGCTACACCTATGTGATCTTCCCGAAGCTGGAGGGAACGATCAATGGTATCAGCCTCATCGGCAGCGTTGCGGACAGATTTGGTCAGGCGGAGCGGCTGACGATCCAAAACTGCTACTATCTTGCTGACAGTGCGAAGATCGATTTCTCCAATGCATTGCGAGCAAAGGGTGATTCGGCGAAAAGCTCGCTTGCCGATGTTTACGGAGGCGGGACGTCAAACACTGCGCAAGAGGCCGCGCGGAAGCGTATGCTCCAGGGCGACCTGGGAGATATGGCGAGCGTGATGTGGGGAAGCGGCAAGGATAAAATTTACAGCATCGGCCTGACGGAACGCACCTACGCCCAGATGTCGAACCGGAGCGACAAGACAGCCAACAACTTCCAGAAAAAGCTGGGCAATGGGTTCGGTTGGGTCACCAATATGGAAAACGGCTCCACGATCCACGGCAAGTACAGCTTCCCCGGCAGTGACGCGGCTCTGCAAGGGCAGGATTATCCCTTCCCCACCGTGCTGCGGGGAACGGACAGCACCGGGGTGACGGTCAACCTCCACTACGGCGCATGGCCCAAGGTGGGTATGCTCTGGAACGAGGGTATTGTCTCTCTGGATCTGATCGCGGACTATGTGCCGTCCTCCGGGGCCACGAAGGAACTGAAACTGAATCTGTTCAATGTACCCGAGGGGACAGGGACGAAATCGCTGGAATTCACTTACAGCCCCGAGGGCGTGGTCACGGCAAAGGCTACCAAAAACGAAACGGGTGACTTTGCGGTCACGCTGAAGGGCGAAGGGACCGGCGCAGCCGAGGTGATCGCGAAGTACGGCGACTACACCGCCCGGCTGATGGTCACGGTCACAGCTGATCTGAAGGTGAACTTGGGAGCGGAAAGCGTTGAACTGAACGTTGGAAACGAAAAGACCGTCCAACTCAAGGCTGTTGACAAGAAGAATCAAGCGCATACAGCCACCTGGACAGTCACCAGTGATGACCCGGCGGTGGCAGAGGTTACCGAGCCTGTTGGTGATGAGATCACGGTCACGGGCGTTGCCGCGGGAGAAACGCAGCTCCGCATCACAGCGACCTGCAAAGTGGGCGGCAAGGACTACACCGCCACGGCGATCCTGCCGGTAACGGTCAAGGAAATAAGCGGCGGAGGCTGAGCAAACACAATGGGACGGCGTTTGCCGTCGGAATTTCCGGGAAAATGAGAGGAAAGGAGGGCGATCCGGATGAAAAAGTTAAAAAACAACAGCGGCGCTACGATCCTGATGGCCCTCCTGCTCATTTTGCTGGCCATGGCGGTGGGCGCGGCGATCCTGACGGCTGCCGTCAGCGCCGCCCACCACATGAAAAGCGACCGGGAGGCCCAGCAGAACTACCTGACGGTCAGCTCCGCCGCGGAGCTGATCCGAGACAGCATTGCGGGGGACAAGTATGAGCGGACCATGACGGAAACCCATACTGCGGTGAGAGATACAGATGGGAACATCACTGGGGAAAATGTCTCATACAGCACTAATGTAACAAACCCCACGGGGATCATGGGCGCATGGCTGTCCGCCTGCATTGAGGATGGCGAAAAAAAAGACAAATACGCCAGTCTCAAGGCTTTCAGAGATACTATCAATGTAGATCTGGAGGTCAGCAATGGCACCAACCTGCGAACGGTGACAGCCGCCTTTTCCGCACAGAAGGACGGCCAAATTCAGGTACAGCTGTCTTTGAAGTCGGAAGAGGGTAAGACGGATGACTGCCGCATGACCCTGACCATGCAGGGGACGCTGAAAGAGGAGACTCCGGAATCCTACTCCAGCGAAGATGTCGACTCGTATATTTACAAGACCACGGTCAAGTGGGAGCCGCAGAGGATCACCAAAGGGATCGAGGTGACAGGCCCATGAACAAGCTGAGAAATAACCGGGGCGAAACGCTGATCGAATCGCTGGTCTCCATCCTGATCGCCGTGCTGGCCTTTGGCATTCTGGCCACGTCTGTGGTCATGGCGGAAAAGATCAACGCCAAGACCCGGAACACGAATGTTATGTTCCGGTATGAAGAGGCAACAAAAATAGACGGCAAGAAAGTTGAACTGAAAAGCACTGATAAAACTCAAACCGGCTCCGGCCCGGTGTCGCTCTACGAAAGCAACGGCTATTACTATTACAGCCACGATAAAGCGGGGGCCGGGTCATGAAAAAACTGCGGAATCAAAACGGCCTGACCCTGACGGAGATGCTCTGCACGGTGATCATCGTGCTGCTGTTCAGCAGCCTTGTGGCGGTGGGGGCCAATGCTGCGGTGCGGAGCTTCCGCATTTCCATGGCGGACTCTCAGGCCCAGGAGCTTTGCTCCACGCTGACCACCGCCATCAGCGACAAGCTGCGCTACTGCACGGTGGAGACCGACGCGGTGTTTATTCAGGGCGTGGGCTATGTGAAAGGTACGGCTGAGAATATTTTTACCGTGAATTCTGACAGCGGTCAGGTGTATCTGGGAGAAAATAAATTGCTGGGTGTATACGCCTATCCGGAGGGCTTGAAGGTCCAAGACTTTTCCGTAAAATATGATGGTACGAAAAGGATTTTTACCGTTGCGTTCCAAATCGAGGACCGGCGGGACACCAAGCTGGCCGAGGCCGATTTTCAGGTGAAGCAGATCAATCAGGAGACGAATTAGACAGCATTGTAACCACCGGTTATGCCGGTGGTTACAATGCTGCATTCATAAAATTGCTGACAGCAGATATGGGGGCACAAAAATGACGATCAAGCAGTGTTATCAGGCGATGGGCGCGGATTTTGAGGAGATCTCCCAGCGAATTCCCAGCGAAGCCATGATCCGGAAATTCGCCGTGAAGTTCCCGGAGGACAAGAGCTTTGCGGAGCTGACGAAAGCGCTGGAACAGGGCGACGTGGAAACGGCGTTCCGGGCGGCGCATACCATCAAGGGCCTGTGTCTGACGTTGGGCTTCTCCCATCTGACCGCCCCGGCCAGCGAGCTGACGGAGCTTCTGCGGGCCGGACGGCTGGACGGCAGCGAAGCACTTTACGACCAGCTGGCGCAGGCGTACAACAGAACGGTGGAGCTTCTCCGGGCAGTGGACTGACCGGGGGAGGGAAGCAGGCCGTCGCCGCGGTACATCGCGGCGAAGACCTGCGGTGCATGAATATACAAAAACAAAAAGCGGGCGTTGACACGCTTTTTTGCAAGCGGAAGCAGGAGGGGATGGCTGTATGGAACGACAGACGGTCTTGATCGTTGACGATTCGGAACTGAATCGCATGATGCTGATGGAGATCCTGGGGGAGCAGTATCGCTATATTGAGGCTCAAAATGGGCGGGAGGCTGTCCGGCTGATGGAAAAGAAGCTGACGGTGGATCTGATGCTGCTGGACATCAATATGCCGGAGATGAACGGCTTTCAGGTGCTGGAGCAGATGAACCGCTTCCGGTGGATCGATGAGATCCCGGTCATCATGATCTCCACCGATGAGACCAATCAGGCCATTCAGCAGGCATACGCCATGGGCGTTACGGACTATATCCGCCGCCCCTTCGACACCTTTATCGTGCGCCACCGCGTGGAAAATACCCTGAAGCTCTATGCCAACCAGAAGCGGCTGATGTATCTGGTTTCCGACCAGATCCGGGAAAAAGAGGAAAACAGCAACCTGATGGTGGGAATTCTCAGTCATGTGGTGGAGTTCCGCAACCGTGAGGGCGGCGACCATATCCGCAACATCCGCAGCATAACGGAGCTACTGCTCCGCCAGCTGGTAAAGAAGACGAAGGACTACCATCTCTCCGAGGAGGACATCGCCCTGATCAAAACGGCTTCCGCCCTCCATGATATCGGCAAGATCACCATTCCGGAGGAGATTTTGAATAAGCCGGGGAAGCTGACCCCGGAGGAATTCGCTGTGATGAAGACCCACGCGGCAGCCGGCGCGGTGATCCTGGAGCAGATGACCTTCGGACAGGAAAAGCCGCTGTTCCGTTACGCTTTGGAGATCTGCCGCTGGCACCATGAGCGGTGGGACGGCCACGGCTACCCGGACGGGCTGCGGGGAGAACGGATCCCCATCGCCGCGCAGGTGGTGGCACTGGCAGATGTCTACAACGCGCTGACCAGCGAGCGGTGCTACAAAAAAGCCTTTGACCACGATACGGCCATCGCCATGATCCTGGGGGGAGAGTGCGGCGCCTTCAATCCGCTGCTGCTGGAATGTCTGGCGGACGTATCGCCCCGGCTCCGCATTACGTCCCATGTCCCGCTGGACGGAGACCCCTACCGGCTGGAGGTGAACCGGCTGTCCGATGAGCTTCTGGTCCGGGCCGATCTGCCGCGGAATGACCGGGTGCAGCGGATACTGGAGTCCTTGCAGGAGCGCATCGACTTCTTCGCGTCTTGCAGCGGCGGGATCCAGTTTGAGTTCGACGCGCTTTCCGGTCTGGCGGACATCACCAATTGGGATGAACCGCCCCAGTACCGCCATACAGTGAAGAACGCTGCTCACCCGGAGTGCTTCCACCGCCTGAGTCAGAAGGATTTCCGCCGGCTGCAGGAGGCGATGGATGCCACGACCAAGGAGACGCCGGGATTTTCCGTGAGCCTGCTGCTGCCCTGCGGCACGGAGCATCACTGGTGCGATCTGCGGGTGCGGACGCTGTGGTCCGACCGGCAGCCGGAGCACTATGTGGGTGCCGTGGGTCAACTGGTGGACCCGCAGCTCTCCGTCAAAAAGCCGCTGCTGCTGTCGGCCGCAGACGTGAATACGGAGGACGGCACGCAGGCCCTCGCGGCGGAGATGCGCCGTCTGAGAATGATATTCGACGTTGTTCGCCTCGTAGACCCCACTACCAATTCCGTGCTGGAATTGGACGAGCAGGGCGTTCTCCATCCCAACGGTAGCCACTGTGCGGCCTTCTGGGACAACGGCCGCAGCTGCGCCAACTGCATTTCCTCCCGGGCACTCGCCCAGAAAACGACCCTGAACAAGCTGGAATTTACCAATACGGATATGTACTTCGTCATTTCAAAATACCTGTGCCTGAATGGGATGCCCTGTGTGCTGGAAATGCTGTCCAAGCTGAGTGAGGGCCGCTGGATCGACGCCAACGGCACCCGGCTCCTGCTGGATCACAGCCGGGCCGAGAACATGGAGCTGTTCATGGACCCGCTCACGAACACCTATGCCCGGCGGTATTTTGAGTCCTATCGCTCCCATCTGGAGGGCATGGAGCATGTGGCGATCATCGACGTGGACAGCTTCAAGCAGGTAAATGACGCCTACGGCCACCAGACCGGAGACACCGTCCTGCGGGACATTGCCGCCGCGATCCACTCCTGCATCCGCAGCACGGATACGCTGATCCGCTACGGCGGCGATGAATTTTTGCTGCTGTTCCCCAAAATGGACGAGCATATTTTTGCGCGGAAGCAGAACGAGATCCGGGAGGCGGTCCGCCGGATCGTCATTCCGGAGTATCCGGAGCTGCACCTGTCCGTCAGCATCGGCGGCGTCAGCGGCGTGCATCCCCTTGCGGAGGCCATCCGTCAGGCGGACTACCTGATGTATGAAAATAAAGAGAAATATTATACAGAAGGGGAACATATCACCCCCCCCCCGAAAATGGAAGAAAATATAAAAATCCGCGATAAATAAGCATGAATATTCAATCGAAACAGGAAGGTGGAGACTGCGGTGCAGAATTGCGGAAAAGAAGCCCTGATCACCATGTTCAAAGACAGCTCCCTGCCTTTTGGCATTATCCGCGTGGAGCTGGATGAGACCGGCCGTCCGGCAGACTGGAGCTTTCTCTGCTGCAATCAGGCGTTGGAAACGCTGACGGGGCGGACCCGGGCAGAGCTGGTGAGCAACAGCTTCCTGACGCTGCGCCCGGATGGCGCAAGCGAGTGGATGGGACCGTTTTATACGGCGGCCTTTGAAAAGAGCCCCGCAAGACTGGAGGTGCGGGACGAGGCGCGGAAATTTCATCTGTATATCGACTGCCTGCCCATCGACGAGGCAGGCGAGTGCGCCCTGCTTCTGCGGAACTCCTGGAAGGAGGACACCTATCGGAAAAAGCTGGAGGAGCAGATCGTCTCCTTCCGGAATATCCACAAGTCCATGTCCTCCGGCGCCTGGCACCTGACGTTCAATGAACGGTGGGAGCGGGTCTCCGTGGAATGGTCCGACACGCTGCGGCAGATGCTGGGCTTCCACTCGGAAAAGGAGTTTCCCAATGCCTTTGAAGCGTGGACCAGACAGCTCCACCCGGAGGATGAGGCGCGGGTACTGAGCGCTTACGAAGCGGTGGTGGAGGATACCACGGGGGAGCAGCCCTTTGACGTGGAATACCGCCTGCGCCACAAGGACGGCACCTACCACTGGTTCCACACCACCGGCGGCCTGTCCCGCCGGGCGGACGGGTCCCCGGAGTTTTTTGACGGGATCTTCGTCAACACCGATGAAAAGCATGAGACGCGGGAGCGCTTCCAGCGGGCTCTGCGGGAGGCGCAGACCGCCCGGCAGGAGGCGGAGCTGGACCACGAGATCATCTCCCCTGTGAGCCGGCTGTATTTCTCCATTTTCCGGATCGATCTGAAAGAGGACTTCTATGAGGAGATCTCCAGCGACAACTCCGTACATCGCCTGACGGGACACCGGGGCATGGCCCAGCAGAAGCTGAACGAGCTGTGCAGCACCTTTGTGGACCCGGAGTACCGGATGGCGGTCCGGCAGTTCTTCGACCTGTCCACGGTGCCGGACCGGCTGGCGGATACCGATACGGTGGGGATGGATTATTTAGCCACCAACGGCAACTGGTACATGGCCCGGTTTATCGAAAAGCGGCGGGATGAAGCCGGACGGGTCACCCACATCCTCTATGTGACCAGAAACGTCACCAAGGAAAAGCGGCAGGAATTGGAACGCCAGAAGCTGAAGATCGCCTATCAGGCGACGGAAAAAGCCAACGAGGCCAAGACCGCCTTTCTGCTGAATATGTCCCATGACATCCGCACGCCCATGAATGCCATTCTGGGCTACGCGCACCTGATGCGGAAGGAACTGACGGACCCCAAGCTGCTCCACTATCAGGAGATGATCGAGGAGTCCGGCAGCCTGCTGCTGTCCATCATCAACAACGTGCTGGACATGACGAAGATCGAGAGCGGGCGGCTGGAACTGAATGAAGACTACAACCGCGTGGGAGATGTCGTCGGCAAGATCGTCGCCGTTTTCCAGGGGGAGGCCCGGAAAAAGAATCTGACACTGACCAGAGTGCAGAAGGCGACGAAGCTGGATATTCTATGCGACGTTACAAAGCTGCAGGAGCTCTTTACAAACCTGATCAGCAACGCCGTCAAGTACACTCCACCCGGTGGGACCGTCACGGTCACCACCGAGGAGCTGCCCTGCGCCCGGCCGGGGTATGTGACGCTGCGTACCGAGGTGGCCGATACCGGCATCGGTATCAGCGAACAGTTCCTGCCGCACCTGTATGAGCCCTTTTCCAGAGAACGGAACACCACTGCGGGCAAAGTGCTGGGAACCGGACTGGGTATGCCCATCGTCCGGAGCCTTGTGGAGCTGATGGGCGGCACGATCACCGTGGAAAGCGAGCAGGGGAAGGGGTCGAAATTCACCGTGACGCTGACCCATAAGCTGGCGGATCAGGCGCACTGTGAGAAGAAGCCCGCCGGGACGGAGGAGCAGTCTGATCGCTGCTTCACCGGGAAGCGGCTGCTGCTGGCGGAGGACAATGACCTGAACGCGGAGATCGCCACCGCGTTTTTGCAGGATATGGGCTTTACGGTGGATCGGGCCATAGACGGCGCCGACTGCGTGGACCGGTATCAGCATGAGGCGGCCGGGACCTACGGCCTGATCCTGATGGACATTCAGATGCCCAATATGGACGGCTATCAGGCGACGCTGGCGATCCGCGGTCTGCCGGATAAGGAAAAGGCCGGGATCCCCATTGTGGCCATGACGGCCAACGCCTTTGCCGAGGACCGGTAGAAGGCCTTCAACGTGGGAATGAACGGCCATATCGCCAAGCCCATCAATACGGAGATCCTGCGGGAAACGCTGCGGGAATTGCTTTGAAACTGAGGAAAACGAGATACATGAAACGCATCACAGCACTTATTTTGACCTGTCTGCTGTCCGTGGGGCTGCTCTGCGGCTGCGGCGCACAGCAGCCGGAACCCGCACTCCCCGAGATCATCATCGGCAGCGATACCTACCCGCCCTACGTCTATCTGGACGATAACGGCGACCCCACCGGCATCGATGTGGAGATCGCCACGGAGGCTTTCCAGCGGATGGGATATCAGGCGGTGTTCACCACCATCGACTGGGAACAGAAGAAAACACTGGTGGACAGCGGCGAGATCGACTGCATCTGGGGCTGCTTCTCTATGAGCGGCCGGGAGAATGACTACCAGTGGGCCGGGCCCTACGCGATCAGCCGCCAGGTGATCGCCGTGGATGCGGGCAGCGATATTTACACCATGGGCGATCTGGCCGGAAAGACCATCGCCGTGCAGTCCACCGGAAAGCCGGAGGATCTGTTCCTCCACCACCGGATCGCCGATATCCCGGAGTTCGGGGCCATCATCAGCCTGGAGGACCGGGGCGTGCAGTACGCCGCGCTGGACTGCGGCTATGTGGACGCTGTTGCCACCCATGAGATGGCCATTCTGCAATATATGGAGGACTACGGGGCGGAGTTCCGTATTCTGGACAAGCCACTGCTGGTCACCGGGATCGGCGTCGCCTTTTCCAACAATGATAACCGGGGGCTGGCCCAAAGGCTGACGGAGACCTTTGCCCAGATGCGGCAGGACGGCACTCTGCAGGAGATCCTCGGCAGATATCTGGAGCACCCCGAAACCTATCTGGAGGTAGAGAGCCTTGGGCAGTAAAAAAACACAGAGCATGTTCAGCGCAAGGTTCTGGTATGCCTGTCTTGCGGTGGGGATCATTGCTTTGAGCGTGGTGTACACCTCCTCCCACAAGGCGGATATCCGTCGGTGCGAGGAACGGCTGACGACCACAGTCGAATTTATCAAGGATCAGACGGACAGCTATGTGAACTACAACAATATTGCCGTCGCCAAAAGCCTGATGCGGGGCAGTACCGTCATTCGGACGCTGGAGGAGATCTCTCTGGACTGCAGCGAGGCGGAGCTGGAGGCGTATGCCGACAAGCTGTGGCTTACAGGAATTTCCGTACTGGATCAGCAGGGGAACGTGGTGTGCGAGTACACGGAGCACGGCATCGGCTATGCCCGGCTCCGGACCGATCTGGAACGGGCGCCGGTCCTTGACGTCATCGACCATCCCCAGAAGACCTATGTGAAGCGGGTATATCTGGAGGACGGCACCTATGCCGATATCGCTGTACATAGCTGCGCCAATAACACCGGCGCGGTGCTGGCCTACCGCCATACGCAGGCGCCCTTTTCCCAGAAGTCCGTCCTGTCCGTCCAGACTCTGCTGAACGGCTATGACGTCGACACCGTGGCAACCTTCCTTGTGGTAAAGGGGAGCCGGGTGGAGGCGTCCAATGACCCGGAGCTCATCGGAAAGGACGTTTCCGACGATCAGCTGATCCAGTCGATCCGAAAGGGCAATCAGTCGGAAAAGCTGGCATTTGTGAACGTCGGAAATGGTTTAGAGCAGTACTACGGCATGTATAGCCACGGGCGGAATTACTATCTTTACGCATACGTTCCCGCCAGGCAGATCGACAGCGCCACCTCGCCGAACCTGACGATGGCTCTGGCTGCGTATATCCTGATCCTGGTGCTGGTCCTGGGGCTCCGCTGGAGCACCGCCCGGAAATTCCAGCTCCGGCAGGAGAAGTCCGAGCAGGCTTATAAGGAATCTCTGGAGCAGAAGAATGCCGAGCTGGAGCTTGCCGTCCGCCATGAGGCGGCGGCGAACCGCGCCAAGCGGGAGTTCCTGTTCAATATGTCCCACGATATCCGCACACCGATGAACGCCATCATCGGCTTCACCTCTTTGGCGGCCACCCATATTGACAACCGGGATCAGGTCATTGATTACCTGAAAAAGATCTCCACCGCCAGCCAGCATCTGCTGTCCCTCATCAACGATGTGCTGGATATGAGCCGCATCGAAAGCGGTCGGGTCACCCTGGAGACAAAGCCGGTGTATCTGCCGGATCTGGTGCATGACATCCGGGACATCGTTCAGTCGAACATCGTTGCCAAGCGGCTGTCCCTGTTCATCGATACCATCGATGTTGTGGATGAGCAGGTCATTGCCGACCCCATGCGGCTCAACCAGATCCTGCTGAACATCCTGTCCAACGCCGTGAAATTCACGCCCGCCGGCGGTATGGTCAGCCTGCGGATCGTGGAGAAGCCCACCGCGCCGAAGGGGTATGCGGACTATGAATTCCACATCCGGGACAACGGCATCGGCATCAGTGAGGAGTTCCGGAAGCATATCTTTGAGCAGTTCTCCCGGGAGGAGACCTCCACCGTCAGCAAGACCCAGGGCACCGGTCTGGGAATGTCCATCACCAAGAGCCTTGTGGATATGATGGGGGGGACCATCACCGTGGAGAGCGAGCCCGGGAAGGGCTCGGAATTCGTGGTGGAACTGCGGTTCCCCGTCAGCGGAGAGAAGCAGGAGCCGAAGCAGATCGCCCAGCTGGAGGGCCTCCGTGCCCTGGTGGCGGATGACGATATCAATGCCTGTCTGAACGTCAGCAAGATGCTGCAGTCCATCGGGATGCGGCCGGATTGGACCATCTCCGGCAAGGAGGCGGTCATCCGGGCCAAGGACGCCATGGAGCAGGGGGACGCCTTCAGCGTCTATATCATCGACTGGCTGATCCCGGATATGAACGGCATCGAGGTGGTGCACCAGGTCCGCAAAATCATCGGAGATGCGACGCCCATCATCATTCTCACCGCCTATGACTGGACGGATATCGAGACGGAAGCGAAGGCGGCCGGCGTGACGGCCTTCTGCGCGAAACCGCTCTTTATGTCCGAGCTGCGCAGCGTGTTGGCGAAGCCCTTCGGCGCGGAGGATGCGTCGGCCGCGGCAGAAAAAGGACCGGATTTCTCCGGAAAGAAGCTGCTGGTGGTGGAGGACAACGAGCTGAATCTGGAGATCGCCTCCACCATTTTGCAAGAGGCCGGCTTCGAGGTGGACACGGCGGAAAACGGGCAGATCGCTCTGGAAAAAGTGGAGAATGCCCCTGCGGACCGGTACGATCTGATCCTGATGGATATACAGATGCCGGTGATGGACGGCTATGAGGCCACCCGCCGTATCCGCGCCCTTTCGGACAAGGAGAAGGCCAGCGTCCCCATTGTGGCCATGACGGCCAACGCCTTTGAGGATGACCGGAAAAACGCGCTGAATGCCGGGATGAACGGCCATATTGCCAAGCCGCTGGACCTGCCGAAGCTGTTCCGCGTTCTGTCGGAGCTGATGCGGTAACGCCGCCGAGCCGCACGTCCGGAGCAGAAAACGCAAAAAAGAGTTCCGCCTTTGCCATGATCGGCAAAAGCGGAACTCTTTTTCTGCCGGCACCGGGCAAAACCCCGAAGGGGATCTGCGTTTTCAGGGTCTGCTTTGGGCTTAGACCCTTCAATTACGGTTCAAAGCCCCGGGATCACGCCCGATAGGCTGCGAAAAGCTTAAAATTCTTTATATATTTCTTAACGAACTCTTGTCAACCGCGCAAGGCTGTGTTATTATTTTCTATAAGTAAATCGCAGGCAAACCCGGCGCAAGCCGGTGACGCAAAGCTAAAGGGACCCACCGGGTCAGCCAGCTGCCGACGACGGGCCGCCGTCATTTTTTGCTGGACCCGGCTGCTTTGCGGATTTTTGAAACGCGGGAGCTGGCAGGCATGGAGCTATTTGGCGGCAGGATCGATCAAAGCTGCGCAGAGACTTCTCTGTGTGCTTGCGGTGTCCAAAACCTGATATTCTGAGAACAAAACACTTTCGGATGTGGTGTTCCACGTCCTGAAGGTGTTTTTTTGAGGGCAGAAGCAAGCGGGATGGAACGGATTTTTTTGAAGGGACGATGACCTATGAAAGAGAGAACATGGGCATGTATGGCTACGCTGCTGCTGACGCTGGCGATGAGCGTTTCCCCCCTGGCAGGCTGCGCCGGGAAAACCGCGGAGGATGAGGAGGAACCCATCCAGGTGTATTTGTGGACGGCGAACCTGTATGAAAAGTATGCCCCCTACGTCCAGGCCCAGCTTCCGGACGTGGACGTGGAATTTGTGGTGGGAAACAACGATCTGAATTTCTACAAATTCCTCAATGAAAACGGCGGGCTGCCGGATGTGATCACCTGCTGCCGGTTTTCTCTCCATGACGCACAGCCGCTGAAGGACAGCCTGATGGATCTTTCCACCAGCAACGAGGCGGGCACCGTTTATAATACCTACCTCAACAGCTTCATGAATGAGGATGGCAGCATCAACTGGCTGCCGGTGTGCGCGGACGCCCACGGCTTTGTGGTGAACCGCGGATTGTTTGAGCAGTATGAGATCCCGCTGCCTACGGACTATGACAGCTTCATTTCCGCCTGCCGCGCCTTTGAGGCCGTGTGGCTCCGGGGCTTTACCGCCGACTACTCCTATGACTACACCTGTATGGAGACCTTACAGGGGCTGTCTGCCACGGCGCTTTCCTCCTCGGCGGGACGCAAGTGGCGCACCGCTTACAGCGACCCCGCCAATACGGAGCGTGTGGGCCTGGATGATACGGTGTGGCCGGGGGCCTTTGAGCGCATGGAGCAATTCATCCGGGACGTACATCTGACTGCAGAGGACCTGAATAACAACTATGACACGGTTACCGAGCTGTTTCAAAACGGCCAGCTTGCCATGTATTTCGGCTCCTCCGCAGGGGTGAGCCTGTTCCGGGAGGCGGGCATCGACACGGTGTTTCTGCCGTTTTTCGGTGAGAATGGCGAAAAGTGGCTTATGACAACGCCGTATTTTCAGGTGGCGCTGAACCGGGAACTGGAACAGGATGAGGCGCGCCGGGAAAAGGCCATGAGGGTGCTGAAGGTGATGCTGTCGGCGGAGGCCCAGAACATCGTCTGCAACGGGCAGGATACGCTGAGCTACAGTCAGAATGTGCCCCTTCGCTTTACGGACGCACTGCAGGAGGTGCGGCCGGTGGTGGAGGAGAACCACATGTATATCCGCATCGCCTCCAACGATTTCTTTTCTGTCTCGCAGGATGTGGTCTCCAAGATGATCGCGGGAGAGTACGGCGCGGCGCAGGCGTATAAGGCGTTTGACTGCCAGCTCCGTGAGCCCAGAGAAGTCTCTGAGGAGACCGTTCTGACAGTGGAGCGAACCTATTCCAATACCTTCCGCCCCGAGGGCGGCAATGAGGCTTCTTCCGTGATGGCCAACACGCTGCGGGGCGTCTATGGGACCGATGTGCTGATCGCGGAAGGGAGCAGCTTCACCGGCTCGGTGCTTCAGGCGGACTACACCGAGAAGATGGCCGGGTACATGATCATGCCCAATGGGCTGCTGGCCTACCAGCGGGAAATGAGCGGCGCCGAGCTGAAGGAGACCATCAAAGCCTTTGTGGAGGGCTGTGAGGGTGGCTTTACGCCGTTTAACCGGGGCTCTCTGCCGGTGGTCAGCGGCATTGCCATGGAAGTGCGGGAGGATCACGGGACGTATACCCTGACGAAGGTCACACGGGACGGGAAGGCAGTCCGGGACGAGGACACCTTTACCGTGACCTGTCTGGCTGCGGCGAAGCACATGGCGCCCCTCCTTGCGGATGAAAGCCGCATGTTTGAAGGCGGAGACGTTCATGTGCGGAATACCTGGACCGAATACGCCGCACAGGATGACGCCGTTCTTGCGGAGCCTGAGACCTATATCAGCTTGAGGTAAGGATAGATGGAAGAAACGCATTACCACGCAAAAAGGATGAGACCGTTGGGGAAGCGGCGGGTGGCTGCTTTGGCGGCGGTGCTTGTCCTGTTATTGGGGATCGCCGCTGCCGGCGTCCGATATTTCGACTTCGTGTCCCGGACCGTCTACGAGGAGAGCACCGCCCATCTGGCGGAGGTGCTCCACCAGTCCAACAATATGCTGAACGAGGTGGTGGAGAAGAATCTGACCTACCTGCACCTGTGGGAAACCACCATGCGGCATATTTCCGACGAGGACGAGATCCGGCAGCTCATCGAGGCTGTTCAGCAGGAGACGGGCTTTTCCGACTTTTACTTCCTCTCCGCCGATGGCAACTATATGACGGCTGCGGGGGAGACGGGGTACCTGGGCATACAGGATGATCTGGAGGACCGGATCACCCAGGGCGGCGACATCGTCATGACTGCCGTGCTGCCCGGAAAGCCGGAGATGCTGGTGTTTGCCCGTCCGGAAAATCAGGGGACCTATCGGGGCTTCGCGTATGACGCCGTGGCGGTTTCCTATTACAATAACGATATTGTGAAGGTGCTGGATATCTCCGCCTTTGACGGGACTGCCAGCAGATATGTGCTCCATCCCGACGGCCGCATCATCATCAACTGCGCGGCGCAGAGGGAAGAGGACGTCTACAACCTGCTGGCCGCTATGCAGAAGCGCTCTCCTCTCACCAGCGAGGATATTCAGACCCTGTCCGACGATTTCACGCAGGGCCGCAGCGGCTCCCGGCTGGTAACGCTGGACGGCACGCGGTACTACATGACGTATCAGAGCGCCCACATTCTGGATTGGACGATCGTGGGTCTTGTTCCGGCGGCGGTCGTCAACGCCGGCATGAACGCGCTGCAATCCAGCACCATCGTGATGGTGAGCATGATTGTCCTCGGCATTTCCGCGCTGGCCCTTGCGCTCGTGCATCGAAAGAGCAGCGTCAAGCTGAGACGGAAGGACATGGAGATCCTGTACCGGGATGAGCTGTTCATGAAGCTCTCCATGAACGTGGACGATGTGTTCCTGATGCTGGACGCCCAAACGGATCGGGCGGATTATGTCAGCCCGAACGCGGAAAAGCTGCTGGGGATCACGGCGGAACAGATCCAGGAGGACGTTCATGTTCTGGGAAAGCTGCATCCCCAGGAGTCCGCAGAGCAGACGATGAACTATCTCACAGAGCTTGCGGTCAACGAGCAGCGTGAATGGGACTTTGAATATATCCACCAGAAGACCGGCGAGCACCGCTGGTTCCACGTTATCGCCATGGGCAGCAATGTGGAGGGCAGAACGAAGTACATTCTGGTCATGTCGGACCGGACTGCCGACAAGAAGATCAATCAGGCTCTTTCGGAGGCTGTCCGCGCCGCGGAGACCGCCAACCGGGCCAAGAGCACGTTCCTTTCCAATATGTCCCATGATATCCGCACGCCTATGAACGCCATCATCGGCTTCACCACGCTGGCGGTGAGCAATATGGATGACAAGGAGCGGGTTCAGGACTATCTGAGCAAGATCCTGGCCTCTGGCAACCATCTGCTCTCCCTCATCAATGACATTCTGGATATGAGCCGCATCGAAAGCGGCAAGATCCATCTGGAGGAGACGGAGACCAACCTGTCCGATGTGCTGCATGACTTAAAGACCATCGTCAGCGGACAGATCCACGCAAAGCAGCTGGAGCTTTATATGGACGCCATGGACGTCACCGATGAGGACGTCTATTGCGACAAGACGCGGCTGAATCAGGTGCTGCTGAATCTGCTGTCCAACGCCATCAAGTTCACCCCGGCAGGCGGAACGGTCTCCGTTCGGCTCAGACAGCTTCCGGGGACCCGGAAGGACCGGGAGCAGTATGAGATCCGGGTCAAGGACAACGGTATCGGCATGAGCCCGGAATTTGCGAAAAAGATCTTCGATCCCTTTGAGCGGGAGCGGAGCTCCACCGTGAGCCGGATCCAGGGCACCGGACTGGGCATGGCCATCACCAAGAACATCGTGGATATGATGGGCGGCACCATCGAGATCCGGACAGAGCCGGGCAAGGGCACCGAGTTTATCATCCGTGTGGCGCTGCGCGTCCAGCCGGAGCACCACCGTGCGGAGCGGATCGCGGAGCTGGAGGGCCTGAAGGCTCTGGTGGTGGATGACGATTTCAACACCTGCGACAGCGTGACTAAAATGCTGGTCCGGGTGGGGATGCGCTCGGAGTGGACGCTCTCCGGCAAGGAGGCCGTCCTCCGGGCCCGGCAGTCCATGGAGCTGGGGGATGCGTTCCACGCCTATATCATCGACTGGCGTCTGCCGGATATGAACGGCATTGAGGTGACCCGTCAGATCCGCAGTCTGGGGGACGGGACCCCCATCATTATCCTGACGGCCTATGACTGGACGGATATCGAGGTGGAGGCCAAGGCCGCCGGCGTCACGGCGTTCTGCTCCAAGCCCATGTTCATGTCCGACCTGCGGGAGACCCTGCTGGCGGCTCTGGGCCAGAGCCAGACGGAGACCAATGACAGCGTCCTCCCCGGCGGCAGTCCGAATTTCCGCGGCAAGCACATCCTGCTGGCGGAGGACAACGAACTGAACCGGGAGATCGCCGTGGAGATCCTCAGCAAATACGGCTTCATGGTGGATGCGGCGGAAAATGGCGTGGAAGCCGTGAAAAAAATCAAGGAGTCCAAACCCGGAGACTACGATCTGGTGCTGATGGACGTGCAGATGCCCCTTATGGACGGCGGCGAGGCCGCCAGACAGATCCGGGCGCTGCCTGACCCTGCACTGGCGAAAATTCCGATCCTCGCCATGACGGCTAACGCATTCGAGGAGGACCGGAAGAGTGCGCTGGAATGCGGCATGAACGGCTTCCTGTCCAAGCCCATCAACATCGAGGAACTGATCGCCGCACTCAGCAGCCTTCTTGCCGGGTAAGCGCGGTTCCTCCCATCGTTCCGCCCGGCTTCGACAAGCGCAGAACAAGCAGAACAAAAAGCATGGCCGAAGCGCAATCTCGCGCTTCGGCTATGCTCATTTTTACCGCAGAACCGGCTGCCTGCCCGGTGAATCGGGATGGCGGCCCTTTGCTGATTGGTTACGGGGTCATCTGGCGCAGGCGGACGATGTGCGCTTGCGCTCCAGCAGCACCATGATCCGCTGGCGGTTATACCGCTGCATCATCACAAACAGCAGGTCATATCCGGCGGACAAAACGGAGGTCACGATGAATACCGGGTATGCGCCAAACCGGAGCCCCGCCGCAATGGGCAGAAAGCTGAGCAGCGCGATCGTTTCATGGACCAGCTCCGCCTGGCACATGGCCTGGGCGACCTCGTCCCATGTGTGCAGACGCGGATCAAACAGCGCGTTGTCATAGGTGGGCATTCTGCGCTTCCACCGTTTTACCTTCAGCGCTTCATAGACCGCCATTTCCCGCCTGCCGACCCGGTACCACCGCTTGCGGAGATCTGCATGATTCTGCATCACTGCCTGAAATGCGCCTCCCACCAGCAGCCGCATGACGAGGTGGTAGGAAACCGTTCCGAAGGTAATGGCAAGTGAAAGCGCCGGCCCGTAAGCGGTCTTTTTGTAGAAAGCGGTCAAAATGACCGTCCCGATCATGAAAAACAGCGCGGCCCGCGTCATTTTCTTTGCCATATCCGGTCACCTCATTCAGAGAACGTGCATTGTGTTTTCGCCGCTGCCGAGACACACAGCGATCCTTCAAAAAACGCAGACAGCTTGTCTTTGCTGGAGCTGCTCGGATGCGCATGTGAAATAGACGCTGTTTTTCCTGTCTGCGCCTCTCGGCTCTCTATGAGAAATGATACCACAGGGCCGTGCAAAAAACCAGTGCTTCCAATGCTTCTCTGCATGTCCTACAGCCGAAGCCGCAGTGCGAAGAGCATATATTTGATCTTCCGCCCCGAAAGTCTGGCCGTCCCGGTTTTGTCCCGGTTTGCAAAATGGCCTTGCAATCCACCTGCCGCCGTGCTATACTTCCACCGTAATTGAATAGAAAATCTTCAGGGCAGGGTGTGATTCCCTACCGGTGGTACAGCCCACGAGCCGCAAGGCATGATTCGGTGAAACTCCGAAGCCGACAGTACAGTCTGGATGAAAGAAGATGACAACGCAACGCAGGGGACTGCTTTGCGTCTATGGAAGGTGCTCTGGGATGTGTTTACATTCCGGAGCTTTGCTTTTACACAAGAATACTTGTGTTTTTCCGCCTTGCCCTGAACGATTCGTTCAGGGCTTTTTCTTTTGGAGGTAACAGTATGAACGATGCGGAATATATGCGTCTGGCCTTGGCGCTGGCGGAGCGGGGCCGGGGCTGGACGGCGCCCAATCCCATGGTGGGCGCCGTGATCGTAAAGGACGGCGCGGTCATCGGACAGGGCTGGCATAAGCGGTACGGGGAACCCCACGCGGAGCGGAATGCGCTGGCAGCCTGCACCGCTGACCCCGCCGGAGCCACCATGTATGTGACGCTGGAGCCCTGCTGTCACCATGGAAAGCAGCCGCCCTGCGTAGATGCGATTCTGGCATCCGGCATCCGCCGGGTGGTGATCGGCTCCGCCGACCCAAATCCGCTGGTGGCGGGAAAGGGCGTGGCGAT
>ERZ856578.579-NODE-579-length-75005-cov-11.239563_pt1 | contig 75005 bp, 55 predicted proteins | sample MGYA00514384_ERZ856578 | MGnify/ENA primary metagenome ERZ856578 (study PRJEB29103, sample SAMN06111958) | human gut metagenome | biome: human gut; feature: ankylosing spondylitis patient; material: healthy_person | host: Homo sapiens | place: China:Hangzhou... | reverse complement strand
TTGTTAATACTTAAGTTTGTTTTAATTAGTAAGTTAGACATTATGTTGTCATCTCTCAAAAATCGGGGCAAAGGTAACGCTTTTTTTCTGATAGACAAGCGTTTTGCTTCGGAAAATAACTTTTGTCCTTTTTGCTTTTTTGAACAAGATATATTGATTATTAATGAGTTTCGGTAAAAAGTGCTATCTTTGCGGCTTATCACTGGTATATCATGTATAAAGTTTTTATCCGCCGCCCGCTAAAACAGAGCTTCCTCTGTCTCTTTTGTATACTTTGCATATCTATATGTATAAAGAGTACAGCAACAAACCGCACAACACGTTTAGATAGCCTGAAGACCATTCTGTCTGCCAATCCGTCGCCGGATGTTGCTATCGGAACATTAAAAGAATTGTCTGACCTTTACAGGCAGAAACCGGAAGAAGTGGATTATTTGCATCAGTTACTGGATATTGGAAACAGGGTCGACTCGGTGCAGGCTGTATATGCAGCGGCGGCAAATCTTGCCCGTTACTATTATGATGCCAATAAATCCGACAGTGTTGTTTATTGGGCTAAATATATCGATTCCATAGGTAAAAGCAGGGGGGAACTTTCGGATGGCTTGTTTGACGCATACAGTTATGTTTGTCTGGATCATTTATGGATGGAGAATTATGAACTGGCGATGAATGAAGCCGTTCGTCTTTATAATCTGGCATCTAACCGAGATCATACATATGGACAAATACGTTGCGGGGAGAATCTGGGGCATATTTACCAGGCCATACGCCGTGACAGTGATGCCGTTGTTGTCTTTCAGGCCGCCCTGGATAAGCAGGAAGAGGTTGGAGAGAATCTAACCTTCAGTATCCGCCTGGTTTCTTATCAACTGGAGTCGCTTTTGCGTATCAATAAGCTAGATAGTGCAGAAATGCTGCTGGCTAAATATAAGAAACTGCTGGACAGGCAGGAAAAAGTAAATAAGGATACCGGCACTATCTATCCGGTAGAGCGTTACCGCTGGATCATGCATTCTTTCTATGCGGAACTTTATTTGAAAAGGGAGAATTTAGTGAAGTCACGGCAGGCTCTCGATAGTGCGGCAACGTATGTAGGGAAAGAAACTATCAGCAATGATTATGCCGTATTCGCTTATCTTTATATACAAGCCCGTTATAATAAAGAGATCGGAAATTATGCTGCGGCACATAAATATATCGACAAACTGCTGGAAAGCTGGAAGACTCCGGATTGCCTGCAATTGAAAGCTGATATTCTATCGGAAGAAGGCGATACGAAAAATGCGATACAGGCATATAAAGAGGTCATACTGGAGACTTCAAAAATCAACAATGAAGCCTTTACCCGGCAGATCAATCAGCTTCGTACCCTGTATGATCTGAATGATAAGAAAATGCACGAAAAAGAATTGGAAATCAGTCAGATGAATGTGAATATAAAAGAGCATCAGCTGATCTTGTCTATGTCGATATCCGTTATTCTGTTGTTGATATTATACATCCTGTATCTGTTTTTCCGCCGCACCCGCCGGTTGAAAGATGCATTACTGAAAGAAAGAGAAGCGTTGCTCGAGTCTGAAAGGAACTTGCGTATCGCTAAAGATAAAGCAGAAGAAGCCAATCAGGCGAAAACGACGTTTATAGCCAATATCAGTCATGAGGTGCGTACTCCGTTGAATGCCATTGTGGGTTTTGCCAGCCTGTTGTCTGATCCTTCCTGTACGGAAGAAGAAAAAAACGAATTCTCTTCTATCATCAGTAATAATACCGAATTATTATTGAACCTGGTGAATGATGTCTTGTGTTTGTCGCAAATGGAAACCGGAAACCTGAGCTTCTCTATCCGTCCGGTTAACCTGGTCGATTGCTGCCTGCATTCGATTGAAACTATTCGCCATCGGGTTGCCGAAGGAGTTTCTCTGACTTTTACACCGGAAGTTCCTTCTCTGCAATTGAATACTGACCCGCTACGTTTGCAGCAGTTATTGGTAAATCTACTGATCAATGCCGCAAAGTTTACGGAAAAGGGAGAAATAAATCTCTCATTCCATTTGGATCAAGAGAGAAACAGGGTCGATATGATCGTGACGGATACCGGTTGCGGAATACCGGCTGATAAAGTAGCCTTGATATTTAATCGTTTTGAAAAAATAGACGAATATAAACAAGGTACCGGTCTGGGATTGCCTATCAGTCAAGCTATTGCCGAGTCGTTAGGGGGAACTATCTGGGTGGATTCTACTTATGTGCAGGGAGCCAGATTCATTTTTACCCACCCTTGCTGACGGTTATGATGAGCTGTGTGCAAAGGATTTGAAAATCAAAATGACCGAAGAGAAATAAATTGAAATATCCTATCCGGTATAAATATTTATTTGTAAGTTTGCCAAACGCTGTAAGATTATATGCATGAAGACGAAAAGTCTGTTTACAAGGGGTGTAAAAATAGTATATATTGTAGTTCTTCTACTTTACGCTGTATCGGCATCCTCCCAAAACGAGAGAGGGAGAATACGGACAGACAGTTTGCGTAATGTGCTGCAAAAAGCAAAGACGCCTGAAGAAAAACTTACTGTTTTGAAAGAGTTGACTACGATCAACCGACAACAAAAAGTAGACGTTTCTTTAGGCAAGGAGCTTGTGGATATGATGAGGGTGAAAATACAGACCCTGCGTCGTGACGGGGAATTGAAAGAAGCTATTCAGGTATATAAAAATATGCTGGAAACGAATGCGGCTATTAATGATAAAGCTTTCGACCGGCAGATGACCCAGATTCGCGTCCTGAACGATTTGAACGATACCGAGAAACGAGTCCGCGAACTGAACTATCAGAATGAACAGATCGCTTCCCGGCAACGGCAACTAATTCATATTTTGGTGACGATCGGTGTACTGCTGATCCTGTTATCTCTCTTATACCGCTTGTATCTCCGTGCCCGGCGTCTGAAGAATGAATTACTGCAAGAGAAAGATTCACTGGTTGAGTCGGAAAAACAATTGCGAGTAATCAAAGAGGAGGCTGTAGAAGCAAACCGTTTGAAAACTGTTTTTATCTCGAATATCAGCCATGAAGTGCGTACGCCGCTTAATGCTATTGTCGGTTTTTCCGAATTGCTGGTCGACAATTCTTTTCAGGAAAAGGAGAAAAAAACTTTTGCCACTACGATCAAACACAGTTCAGGGTTATTGATGAACCTGATAAATGATGTTCTCGACCTGTCCCGGCTTGAGTCTGGTAATTATAGTTTTACGATCAAAGAATGGGATATAGTTGTGCTTTGCCGCGAGGTGGCAGCTTTTATGGAAAATAAAGCCAGGTCGGGTGTAAAGCTGAACAGTGTATTCCCCGTAGACTCTTTTCTTTTAAACACCGACCGGTTCCGTTTGCAGCAGTTGCTGGGACATTTGCTTTCAAATGCACTTAAGTTTACTCCGACAGGAGAGGTGAATCTGAGTTTTGAAATAGACCGGGAGAATAATACTGTCCGCTTTATCGTGTCTGATACCGGTTGTGGCGTTCCGGAAGAAATGGCCGAAAAAATATTTGAACGTTTTGAAAAACTGGATGACTTTAAGCAAGGTACGGGATTAGGGCTTACTATTTGCCGGAATATCGCCGACCGTTTTGGAGGCAGCTTGTATCTGGATACTTCTTCCGGAAAGGAAGCGAGAGGCGCGTGCTTTGTATTCATTCATCCCTGCGGTTTGGAAAATAGCAAAGATTAATCCGATAAAAGTATGAGAGCCTGCAATATATATACGAACAAATGCTTCCTGGTTACATTCATCCTGTATGTAATGTCGCAGTATTCTCTTTCTGCACAACCGGATTCTCTGTTGATCTCTCATAAAATCGACAGCTTGGAGTCTCTCTTGTCCGTATCTTCCGATCCCCATGTCAGGATACCGGTATTGACCAGGCTGGCAGATCTGAATAATCAGACACCTGTCGAGGTTGCATGGCTGGAACGTTGTTATGAAGAAGCTTGCCGGATCGATTCGATTCCTGCTGTTTATTTCGCACTGCTTAATCTGTCCCGTCATTATTATAATGAATACGGGCTACGGGACAGTATATTATATTGGGGAAGAAAGATCGATTCAATCAGCAAAAGCCGGAATGAATACCCCAATGCTTTGTTCGATGCGAAAAGCTATTCCTGTCAGGACTTGCTTTGGAGCGGTGAGTATGAGGCTGCCTTGAATGAAGCATTAAACGAATACCATTTGGCGAGTGAGATCGGACATCCGTATGGTTTGGTTAGGTGTACCGAGAGTTTAGGGTTGATTTATAAACGTTTGCGTCGTGATAGTGTTGCAGTGGTCGTGTTTCAGGAGGGTATCGATATGCTGGATGATATGGATTGCTCTGAAGTAAAGAGAAGGGAGACCCGCATGAGGATGTCAGCATATCAGGCGGAATGTGCAACTAGAGTTTGTCCTTTTGAACAGGCTCTAGGTATATTTAAACGTTATGAAGCTGCTGTCGATTCCATGGCTGTGATGACTATGCGGACGGAAACATTTGCTCATATAAAAAGGGAGTATTGGTTACTTTATTCTTCTTATGCAGATTTATATATCCGTGAGGATATGCTGGCAGAAGCAAGACAAATGCTGGCTAAAGCGAACAAATATGTCGGAAATGTAGTGGTCGAGGGTGATTATGTGGAAAATACTTATCGGGCGACCCTGGCACATTATTACAGAAAAACGGGTAATCTCTCCAAGGCGGCACAACTGATGGAGGAGATATTCAAAACGGAACGTATTCCCATCGACTTGCAGTTTCAGGCGGAAGTATTGGAAGAGCAGGGGAGGTTGTCGGAAGCGCTTGTTTTATATGATGAACTGAATGATATGAGCTTACAGCGCAACAAGAAAACATTCATTCGTCAGGTAAATCTGCTCCGAGCCTTGCACGAACTGAAAAACAAGGAAGAACAAGAACACGAGATGCAGGTAAATAAGGAACGCATGGCTGAGAAACAGCGGCAAATCCTTTTCTTGTCCGTCGTCTTTATTATCTTATTGTGTCTTTTGTATGTGTTGTTACTGTATTATCAGCGTGCCCGCCGGTTAAAGAACGAGTTACTGAAGGAGAAACATTCCCTGTTGGAGTCTGAAAACAACTTGAAATGCGAGAAAGCCAAAGCCGAAGAAGCCAGCCGGATGAAAAGTGCCTTTATAGCCAATATGAGCCATGAGATACGTACGCCGTTGAATGCTATTGTCGGTTTTTCCGATTTACTGGTCGATGGTTCCGGTGACCCGGATGAGGCTGATATGTATGCTTCCGTCATAAAGAACAATACCGAGCAGTTGCTGAATCTTGTTAACGACGTACTCGACCTGTCACGCATGGAAACCGGGGATCTGAATTTTAAGTTTGATGATTATTCGTTGACGGAATGTTGCCAAAGAGCACTCGACAGTGTCCGCCACAGGATACCGGAAGGGGTAGAGCTGACCTTTACTCCGGATATTATCCCTGTTACACTTCATACTGATAAATTGCGTCTGTTGCAGATACTGACCAATCTGCTCACGAACTCGGCCAAGTTCACACAAAAAGGAGAGATCAACCTGTCCTATAAAGTCGATGAAGATGGCAAACAGGTCCATATCTCTGTGACTGATACCGGTTGCGGTATCCCGAAGGAGAAGCAGGCTTCTGTCTTTCAGCGTTTTGAAAAGCTGGATGATTATAAACCCGGGGTCGGCCTGGGACTTTCTATCTGTACACTGATTGCAGACCGTTTAAATGGCACTCTTGCTATCGATCCGACCTATGAGAATGGAGCCCGCTTCATCTTTACTCATCCTTGCGGAATGCCTTCCTCAACTTGTAATCGGCAAACAGGAGAAGTAAACTAAGTATCCCGATATAGAAATAGAAACTAAGGGTGGATAGATTTATCTTCGGCCAGCTTATCTGAGGTAATTCCATATAGAAGAAAGACACGGCAGCTATTGCCAGCATCAGCAACGAGGCTGCAATCACGGCAGCCAGTCCGAACCATTCATTCCGCTTTCTTACCTTAACGGCTTCTTTGGCTATCTGCTGCATCACGTTCAGGCGAAAGGATGCGGGCAGTTCTTCTTCCGGCATCTGCCTGAAGAGGTTTTCCAGTATATCCGGGTTCTTCTTGTTACTGTCCATATTTATTGTTCCTCCATTCCTTTAATTAATACAAATAACTTTTTTCGTATACGGTGCAATTTGACCTTGGCATTAGATGCACTCAGCCCCGTTATTACGGTCAGTTCCTCGATTGTCTTTTCCTTGTGGTAAAAGAGCAGGATCAAGGCCCTTTCGTCCGGCGGCAGTTGAGCGAGGGCGATCTCCAGTTTGTCGAGTTGCTCCGATACCGACGTATGCTCCAGCATCTCACTGATTTCTTCTTCAGATACGTTGTTGATCTGCGACTCTTCAATGGCGACAAACTCCTGCTTCTTTTTCCGTAGTTCGGAAATCGCCGTATTGTAAGCGATCCGGTAAATCCAGGTAGAGAAGCTGCAATCGCCTTTGAACGACGGCAAGTTACGAAAAACTTTCATAAATACATCCTGCGCCAGTTCTTCCGCATCCTCCTTATTCCGTACCGTCTTAAGGATTAACGAATGAACCGGACGGCTGTATTTATCGAGCAGGCAGGCGAAACAACCTGTATCTCCGGCCACAATCCTTTCTATGTAATATGCGTCGCTATACAACTCCATCCTACCTTATGGACGCAAGTTCGGTAATTAGGTTACAACTCGCAACAATAATAATATAAAAAATAGATTTCCGGCAACTAATCGGCAGGTGTCGGGATATTTTCTTTCTTTAGTTGTAACCTTTTCTGTGGCGCTGCGTCAAACTAGTAAATGAATTAGTAAAAACATTTAATACTTACTGCTATGATGGATTTTATAATGGTTCCGCTTATTGTCGGGATAGTGTGTGCCGGTATTTACGGCTTGTTCGAATTGTTCGTACGTAAAAAAGAACGATTGGCAATTATAGAGAAGATCGGGGATAAGTTGGATCCTTCCGCTGATGTAAAAATTGGTTTGCCCCGCCTATCGGCTAATTTCTCTTTTAGCTCATTGAAGGCCGGTTGCTTATTGGCTGGTGTCGGATTAGGGTTGTTGGTAGGCTTTATAATCTCTGTATCTACCACTAACTATGATTTGAAAAATTGGGGAGAGCGGGAAATGGTCAGTTCTATTTACGGAGCCTCTGTTCTGTTGTTCGGTGGTATCGGGTTGATTATTGCCTTTCTTGTAGAGATGAAGATTACAAAGGATAAGGATAAATAATGGGTTTATCAGGCAACAAAAAAGGGTGAAGTTCTAAACTTCACCCTTTTTTGTTTTATAAATAAATCTCCCCGAAGAATTCCGGACGATGGAAGTCCGGTGTAGGAACATCGATCGGATTCCAACTTACGTAATGGGGGAACTCTGTGTCGTCGGCACATTTGTAGAAGTTTCCTAAAATCTTTTCCGGTAGATTTTCCGGATCGAGTCCCATCAACTGGAAAGGAATGGCAACGACCAACTCCCAGGAGTATACGCCCATCTTCTCCGTGAATGGTTTGTTTTCCAGTGAAGAATATCTCCGGATGGATGCATATTCGTCTGAGGTCAGCGATCGTTTGATCTCCCGTGATTGCCGGCGGGCGGCATCACACGTCCCGATACAATTAAATTCAAAATTCATGTAGTTGTGATCTTCCACGGTCTTCATGAAAAACTCCACACAACTATCTGTATAAACGGGAGAACCGTCGACACCATGAAGTGCCTTTAATGAGTTGCCTTTTACAAAATAACGAATGTATAAAAAGGCATCCGAACGTGCAATGTCGAATGCCACAATCGGTTTGTAAGGGTATTTCTCCCAATTGATTACATCAATATACTCTCTGTGAGCTTTGCTTTCCAGCAAATATCCTGCGGATGATAAATCCAATACATCCAGTGTTACTAAATACGGTACTTTTAGCTTCTTCATGTTAATTATAGATTTGGAGCAACGGCAAATGGAAATATGAGGTGAGGAGAACTGACAAGACTCCTACAATAGCCAAAATAATAATGACTGTCCCTACAATCCGATTTAACAACCATATTCCTCGTACATTAAACCACTTTTTTAATTTAGCAACTATATATGTGATACCGAACCACCATAGAACGGCACCCAAACCAATACATGCGATCCCTCCTAATAACATCCAGACCGAATGATCCGGCAACACAAATCCAAAGCGTGCGAACAGGCCTATATACAGAAGCACGATCAAAACGTTGCTAAAGGTAAGAAGAAAAGCTGTAATAAAATCCTGTGTGAACGATAACTTTTTTTCACGTTGCTTTTTTAAGTTTTTTACAGGATTGGTTTGGTATATATAGTAACCGAAAAGTCCCAGAACAATGCTGCCCATTAACTGAAGCGGAGCCTGGTTGGCTTCCACGAAATTAACAACGACCCCCATTCCCAGGCAAGTAAGAGCTGCATATATAACATCCGATAAGGCTGCTCCCAGACCGGTAACGAAACCGTGCCAACGTCCTTTGTTCAATGTTCTTTGTATACACAGCATACCAATCGGACCCATCGGGGCTGATACGAGTATGCCTATCACAATTCCTTTACTAATAAGTCCCAGCATTATCCTTTTATTTTCTGCCAAATTGCCACAAAGATAATGTCTATTCCCTGATAAAAAAAGGTAAAAACAAAAAAATGGTCAGGAACTTTTGCTCCCGACCATTGAATTTTAATTGAAATACATTGTCTTAACTTATTGCGGCTTTACCGTATTCTGTCGTACACCTTTCAGTATAGACTGTAGCTGATAGACAATTTCCGGACGTTTTAATGCCAGGTTTTCCTGCTCACCTACTTTTGTCATATCATACAGTTGAGGTGTCTTGGAATAGCCTGTTTCGATTTTCGGGCCCCAGGGAACCATATTCGGTCCGTCGCTGGTTTCGATATATTTCCAGTCTTTTGTACGGACTGATAAAGTATGGTCGGATGCCTGTTCTATCACCCAGGGACGTTCGCTGTTGTCTGTTCCCAATAAAGTGCCCAGATAATTGTAACTGTCGGGAGCTGCTCCTTTCGGAAGAACCGAGCCAGTCAATGCTGCCAGTGAAGCAAACCAGTCTACCTGCGACATCAAAGCATCCGATACTTTGCCTTTTTTTATTTCTTTCGGCCAGCTTACAATTGCAGGAATGCGTGTTCCGGCTTCGAAAGCGCTGTACTTGCCGCCACGTAACGGGCCGCCCGGCTTGTGATCGCCCAGCAATTCCTCAGCCTGGTCTGCATAACCGTCATCCACTACAGGACCGTTGTCGCTGGAAAGGATGATCAGCGTATTTTCCCTTAGTCCCAGTCTGTCCAGTTCATCCAGGATCTGTCCGACACTCCAGTCGAATTGCACGATAGCATCACCTCTCAACCCCATCGGGTTTTTACCTCTGAAGCGGTCGTGCGGGAAACGGGGAACATGTACGTCGTTGGTGGCGAAATACATGAAGAAAGGTTTGTCCTTGTTTGCTTTGATGAAATCGAGGGCATGTGTCGTGATAGAGTCTGCCAGGTTCTCGTCTTTCCATAAGGCTTTGCCGCCCCCTTTCATATAACCGATACGTCCGATGCCGTTTACGATAGCCATGTCATGGCCGTGGCTATGTTTCAGGTTATATAGCAGTTCCGGATGGTCTTTTCCCAGCGGTTCGCCTTCGAAAGGTTTCTCATAGCTGACTTCGATCGGTGCAGACGGGTCGTAGTTGGCCACTTTACCGTTTTCGATAAATACACAAGGAACGCGGTCGGCCGTAGCAGCCATGATATAGGAATAGTCGAATCCCAGATCACCTAAAGCGGCGGGCAGCGGGGCATTCCAGTCCTGTTGGGCTGTCTTGTCTCCTAGTCCCAGATGCCATTTACCCAGGGCAGCGGTTGTATAGCCTGCGTTCTTGAACATGTCGGCGATGGTATAACGTTCAGGGCGGATGATCATTCCGGCGTTACCGGCAGCGATGTCCGTACCCGGCCTGCGCCATGCATATTCTCCGGTAAGCAGGGAATAGCGGGAAGGAGTACTGGTTGCAGCCGTTGCATGTGTATTCGTAAAGCGGATACCACTGTTTGCCAGTTTGTTTACGTTAGGCGTTTGTACGCGGGTAGCTCCGTAGCATTCCAAGTCGCCGTAACCGAGGTCGTCGGCATAGATAAAGATGACATTCGGCATTTGTGGAGTAGGCTGCCCCTGTTGGGCTTTCAATAGGTTAGGGACAAACAAAGTGCCCAATCCAAGCCCGATCAATAAGTTTGATTTCATGATATTTAATATCTCAGGTGAATAATTATAAATTCAGATTACAAATATCTGTTTTTTATCTGATAAAAACAATTTACCGTTTGATAACGTCGCGGTAGCAGTGCTTTTATTGATAAAATACAAGCCCGGGTATCGAAATGGTATCGGAAGTCGCTTTTAGTATTTCCATTTTTACGAATTTCGTTTTGTGTCCATCAAAAGGAATGAACTGTTCTACCGGATTGTTAACGATGTTTCCGAAACGTCCCTGTATAACGGGGTTTCCCCAGTTTTGTCCGTCATTGCTGAAGTAGAGGGCATACTCCTCGATATGTCCAGCATGTTCAGTTTTATCAGGGAGATATGAGAAGCCTTTCAGTATATATTCCTGGTTATTGAAATTAAAAAGAAATTTGGCCGGAAGTTTTCGTATGATTCCTTTGAAACAATCGGACTCATTATTGTCTACCAGATATTGCAGAGGCGTATCCTGTACATAGATGCCGGAAGAGCTAATGATCCAATTGTCGTCTGTCAACGCTTTCCGGTCATTTTTTCTTTCCGTTTCTTTCGGAATGGGAGCCAGATAATACATGGATATGTTACTTAAAGAAACAGATACTCTGCTATTCTGGATACGGATACGGAACTGATCGGTTTCGACCGGTTCTTTCAGCCGGATCATTTTGCGGAAACCGATGGTTGTACTGGTTGCAACTTCCTTCCATTCTCCTTCGATCAAGGCATCTATGGCAAAAGACTCTACTCTTTGCCCGTAATCACGGATGTTCTCCTGTAGTTTGATGACATTGATCGGGGCGGCAGCTTTCAGTTCGATCCTTACTTCGGCTTGTGTCACTCCGTCCGGTGTTTGCCAGGAGGTAAAAGGATCATTGTCGGTCAGGACGTTTTTTTCTGAAGAGTTATCCCAACCTGAAACGGGAATGGTTTTAGCTCCCAACGCATAGTCCGTCTGCTTCATGGCTGCAATTATTTTACCGAAGTCGATCAGTCGTTTTGCATCTTTCCCGGGGATGCGGCCTGTTTTATCCGGCGAGAGGTTAGGCAGGAGGTTGGAGTTTTGACCAACGGTAGAGAAATAGCTGTTTACGAGATACTCCAATGATTTGGTCGTTTGGTCATCGTTCGGATTATAGAACCAACCTTTACGCAGTGGTAAGCCTCCCCGTGAGGGATACCATACCAGTCGTTTTTTATTCATTAATTCATCTATGCTTCCCAGGTTTTTGGCCGTCGAAGCGTGCCCTTTGATCTCTCCGCCGAACAATACATTTTCATCATCGATCCCCTGAACGCTCCATTCCGTTTCGCGTCCCTGTCCGGCTTCGTTGCCTACCCAGCGTATGTCAGGTGCTGCACCGGATAACAATACATCCGGCTGAAGTTCGCGCGCTCTTTTAAAGATACGTTCCCAGGCAAAATTCATTTCTTTACCGCTGGTTTTGCTGTTTACGCCGGCGCCATCGAACCAGAGAAGATAGACGGGGCCATAATTCGTTAACAATTCTTCCAGCTGATGGATATAATAATCATTGTATGCCTCTGTACCATAAGTCTCTTCATGCATATCCCAGGGGGAGAGGTAGAGACAGAGTTTCAGATCATATTTTTTACAGGCGTCGGCCACTTCTTTTACCATATCTCCTTGTCCGTTGCGCCAGGGAGAATGGGCTACAGTATGGTCGGTGTATTTACTGGGCCATACACAAAAACCGTCATGATGTTTAGTAACCAGGATAACGCCGGTGATCCCTGCATCTTTGAATGTCTTAACCCATTCCTCAGCATCCAGTTGATCCGGATTGAAGATAGAAGGATCTTCTTTTCCTGTTCCCCATTCCGCTCCGGTGAAAGTGTTCATCCCGATATGGATGAAACCTAACATTTCCCGCTGCTGGTAATCCAGTTGGCGGTAAGAGGGACGGACTTCGGTTGCCAGTTTGATGACATCTTCCCGGGATGCATTAGCGGGTACGGAGAAGGATTTCCCTTCTTGCTTTTGAAGAGGAGTGCCGGAAGTACATGCACTAAGTAAAAAGAATAAAGATAATAGATATAAGTAATTCATATAGCGTGTTTTAATTTGAAAACCGGAGAAAGGGGGAATTCCCTGAACTTTTCTCCGGTTTTGTTTGATTAATTATCTCAGATTAGGATTGATATCCTGTTCCGATTGTGGAATCGGCCATTTATAGTCTTGTTGGCGGAAATTCCATTTATTTACATACCAGCGGCCATAAGGATCCTGAGATCCATCCCCGTCCACTTTTTGGGCACCGGGGAATGGGGCTCCGTAGAATTTACCTTGAAGGACTTTATGCGCAACGCCCCAACGAAGCAGATCCCAGTAACGAACGCCTTCCATCGCCAATTCCACGCGACGTTCGTTGCGTAAAAGGGGACGCAGTTTATCTACATTTGTTTCCGTGATCGGAGGCATATTGACGGATGCACGTTGTCTGACTGCATTTATCGTTTTGTCGAGAAGTTCCGTTGTAATCGTTTCTCCTCCTTCCAGTTTCGCTTCCAGATAACTTAGCAATACTTCAGCATAACGGATAACAGGAATATTAGGGCCGTATGTCCCGATATTTCCGTTATAGGTTTCATCAAAGTACTTTCTCATCATAAATCCGGTCTGGGTCGTTTGTCCTCCCTGCGTTTTGTCAGGACTGTCCGAGTCGGGATGTGAGATGTATGTGCTTCCCTTGAATGTCGCACCGTCGTAGAAGATCGTATAGTCCAGGCGGGGATCTCTGTTCTCGCCCAGATTTTTAGGATTGTACAAAGGACTATCGTAGCTGAAAGGTGTACCGTCCTTGAACTGATAAGCTTCGAATAAACTTCCCAGGGGATTGATCAGACACCATCCTCTGTCTTTCACCGGGTATGCATGCTGGCATATACCGCAACCTGCCATATCGGTCAGGTACTGCATTCCGATAATAATCTCTGCGCTGTTTTTATTTGCAGGATAGAATACCGATTGATAATCCGCTTCGATAATATTCTCTCCCATGTTAATGATTTGCTCGAAGGCGGCTGCGGCTTCTTTATATTGTTTGTCTGCCAGAAGCGTTCTACCCAGGAATGCATAAGCCGCCTGTTGGGAAGCCCGGCCGGTTTCAGAAGCTTGCAGATCTTTCCAGTGGGGAAGATCAGGAATACTTTCTGTTAACTCCCGGGTAATAAAGGCAACGATTTCAGCTTTAGTCTGTTTCGTAACGACATTTGCTTCATCCTTGGTCAGCACTTTAGTTACCAAAGGCACATCCTGGAAATATTGTGCCAGATAGAAGTATTGCACAGCTCTCAAAAAGCGTGCTTCTGCCTTGAAGCGGTTTACGACTCCCTCACTGGCCGGAACTTTATCGATCCCTTCCAGAAAACGGTTGCAACGGGCTATCTTGGTATATGAGTTAGACCAATAGGAGGCTATAAATGAATTGTTGGGAAGTAGAGAACCATTGACCATTTTCATGAAATTGGAATTCGTTCCTCTACGGTCATATGCATTGTCGGATGCAAATTCAAGGAATATCAATCCTCCGTAAGACCACCAGTCCATAGGGTTCATCTCGTTCGCATTGAAAGTTATGTTACCTTTATAAATACCGGTTAATGCAATCAGGGCATTTTCTTCACTGCTCCAGAAGGTTTCTTCGGAGAACTGATCCAGCGGTGTGCGTTCCAAATCGCAGGAGGTGTTCAGCAGGATAGCTGCAATGATATAATATATGATAAATTTACTACGTTTCATCTTTGTTAGAATTTGAGGTTAATACCAAATGTGTAAGTCGCAAGGATCGGGTAATAGTTCCCTTCTGTATTGATTTCAGGATCCCATCCTTCCCTATATTTATTCCAGGTACATGGATTTTCGGCTGTTACATATAGACGTAATTTGGATATGCCGGCCTTTTTCAGAATAGATCCGGGAAGCGTATAGCCTACCTGTACTGTTTTCAGACGGAGATAGGATGCGTCGAGCAGCCAGAAGTCGGATACTTCCATGTTCTGTTCCTGTACGTTTCTGACAGACTGTAAACGAGGATATTCCGGATAACGTTGCGGGTTGGCCGGATCGAAGCGGCCGTCTGCCTGCCAGCGTTGGATATTCCCATCTCCGCAGAGCGCCCAGCCTGAGAAACCGGAAAGCAACCCTTTTACACCGGCTACACCTTGCAGTTGAACCTGTATGTCAAATCCTTTATATTCGGCTCCTAAGTTCAGTCCGAATGTATATTTGGGAATACGGGACCCCAGATATACACGGTCGTAATTCGGATCGACCACTCCGTCGGGTTTACCGTCCGGCCCGCTGATATCTTTAAAGCGGATGTCGCCGGCCTGCGAATTCGGATTGACTTTTGTCTGGTCTGCCCATTCACCGACTTCTTTATCCGTCAGGAAGACTCCATCGGTTTTATAACCGTAATACATATCTATCGGATAGTTAATGAATAGATTGCTACCATTACCGACCATGCCATTCAGCTGTTCTACATTGCCGACACCTAAACTCATTACCTTGTTATTGATGATACTGAAATTTCCATTGATGTTGTAAGATACTTCACCTATTTGATTACGGTGTCCGATCTCAAACTCCCAACCTGTATTTTTCAGCTTACCGGTGTTCATTTCTGAGATCTTTTGTCCTAATACACTGGATATACTACCGCTGGGCTTATACAGAATATCATAAGTCTTGCGATAGAAATAGCTGGCATTGAAACTTAATTGTCCGTTCCAGAATACACTTTCGAAACCGGCATCCACAGTCTGTGTTTCTTCCCATTTGATCGTAGGATCGGTGGCTGTCGTTACAGCCGCCCCCAGAGCGTAATTGTCTCCGAAAGGATAGTTCTGTCCCAGCTCAAATACGGTTTGGTAAGGATAGTTCCCGATATTCTGGTTACCCAATATACCCCATGATGCTTTTAGCTTTAAATTATTGATCCAGTCCAGATTTTCGTTTTCCTTGAAGAACGACTCTTCCGATATTCTCCAACCTGCGGCAACAGAAGGGAAGAAACCATACTTGTTATTTTTGGGAAAACGGGAAGAACCGTCGTATCTGATGGTAGACTCCAGTAAATACCTCTCATCGAAGTTGTAGCGCAGTCTTCCGAATAAAGATTGGATCGCCCAGTCGTTGCCACCGCCTGAACTCTTTTGATTATCCGGTGAACCGGCATTCAGATAAGGTAGATCGTTTCCAGGGAATTTATCGCGTTCTCCGATTAATGTCCGATAGGCTTCTTCTTCCCAAGAGTAACCGATAAGTACGCCCAGGCTATGTTTGTCTATCTGTTTACTGTAATCGGCAGTGGCCTGAAATGTTTTGTAGATCGTTTTCCGCATTTCGTGCTTTAAGGTAGACGGGCCGATTGTCTGGTTGGCCAGCTGGCGGGTCGCATTATAAGTCCGTTGTTCCAGGTTCTTGTAGTTAAAACCGCCGATGGCAGATAACTTCAGGTCTTTGATCGGACTGTAATCGACTCTTATTTGTGCATTTACCTTGAAATCGGGCTCTTCAAAGAATGAATTGCTGTATAATACACTTGGCGGCGTTCCTTCTGATTTACCTCCTAAGCCCAGTTCTCCGTTTGAAAGGAATGTAGGCCATAAACCCGGCATACGAACGGCGCTGGATACTATATCCAACATCTTTCCTGTCGGTTCGTTGCGGGTTGCATAGGTTCCTGCTAACCGGGTCGTGATGGTCAGGTTAGGAAGAATATCCGTGATCAGGTTTAAGCGGGTATTGTATCGTTCATAATTATTTTTCTTGATCAGACCGTCCTGATGAAGATAACCGAACGATAGCATGTACCGGTTGCTGGAAGTTCCTCCGTTCAGTGTCAGGTCATGACCGGTCTGTATACCGTTTCTGCTGAACACCTCATCCAGATAATTGGCATTGGCATAATTATCCGGATCGCTGCCGTCTCTGAACTTTTGTATTTCAGCCTGTGTATAATACTCTTTGCCGTCAGCTTCGTTTAATAATGAAGCATATTCCCAGGAGTTAACGAATTTAGGTAATGCGGTTGCTTTGTTCATTCCGACATACCCGTTATAGCTAATCGATATTTTCCCTTCTTTTCCGGTTTTAGTCGTGACCAAAATAACACCGTTGGCTGCCCGGGCTCCATAAATAGCGGCTGTGGATGCATCTTTTAGGACAGAAATGCTTTCTACATCTTCCGAATTGATATCATTTAGATCGCCCGGAATACCATCGATCAGAACCAAAGCGTCTGCTTTCGCGGTATTGTTTTCATCATTACTGAAAGAAGCAACCCCTCTGATACGTATTTGCCCGCTGCTGTTACCCGGTCGTCCCGAACGTTGGATAACGGTGACTCCTGCCATTTGTCCCGCTAATGCATTCGACAACATCGGGGTAGAGCGGTTGGCTAGCTTCTCACTGCTTACCTGAGCGATCGAACCGATCACATTAACCCTCTTTTCCGTACCGTATCCGACAACTACAACTTCGTCAAGAGCTTGTGTGTCTTCAGTCAGTTGGATATTGTAGATCGTGTTGTTATTAATGGTAATCGTTTTTGACAGATAACCGATATAGGAAATCTGTAATTTGCTGCCTGCCGGAATATCTAAGGAGAAGTGACCATCCAGATCGGTAATTGTTCCTGAAGAAGTACCTTCCACTACAACATTTGCCCCGATGATCGGCAAACCGCTTCCGTCGACAATCGTTCCTGTTATCTTTTTAGGACTATTGCCGGATGATTGTTTTTGGAGTTGTTCAACGGGGACGATAATGATATGCTTGTCCTCGAATCGGAAAGAGAAACCACTGTCCTGAAGTAAATCGGTGAAAATAGAAGATAGACTTTTATTATCAAAGTTCTTATCTACTTTCTTGTTGATATTCAGTTTAGTTTGATTGTAAGCAATGCTAAGTCCTGTCTGCTTTTCTATTTCCTCGAATGCCGTCAGTAATGTCTTGTTTTTTGTAGCAATTGATATTCGTTGGTCTTGCGCCCAGCCTATGTTGATGGTAAATAGGCACAATAGCATAAAGATTAACAATTTACGTAATTTTAAGAGCGGATATATGCTCTCCTGATAGTTTATTTTCATATTTTTGTCAATTAAATCAATGAATACTAAATTTAAGATTTCTAAGATCGATGAATGTTGTTTGTTGATTTCGGGGGTCCGGAAAAGGTGTCGCAATTTTCTCCGGTCCCTTTTTTCTGTTATTTAGCTCCTTTCTTTTTGAGTGAATGAATCGTAATTATATTGTCTTCTATCTGATAAGTTAATCCGCCGGCAGTCAGTGTCAGGATCTTCATCACCGTATCTATATCTTCATGTCCGCGAAACTTTATAGTGTACAGATCCGGGGTGAACAAGCGTGCGTTTATTACAAACTGCACAGCATATTCCCGTTGCAAAGTAGCCAGTATTTCTTTCAGTGGCTGGTTCATAAAGTTCAGTTCTCCCTTAATCCAACCGGAATAATTGGCTGCGTTGATCATTCTTTTCTCAAATGTCCCGGTTCTATAGTTATATTCCAACTGTTCGTTGGGGGATAAGATAAAGGAATTTTCATCCTCTGTTGTTTTATCTACTTTCACTGCTCCGTTTTCAAGCGTTGTAATGATCTTATCGCTTTCGATATAAGCCTGTACATTGAATTTCGTTCCGAGTGCCTGCACCTTTATGTAGTTTGTTTTTACTATAAAGGGATGTTCTTTGTCTTTTTGGACAGTAAAGTTTGCCTCTCCCGATAAATAGATAGAGCGTGTGTTTCCCTTAAATTTCTTAGGATATATAAGGATACTACCTGAATTTACATTTGCTTTGGAGCCATCCGGTAATATCAATTCCTTCTTTTCTCCATCCGGAACGAAGCATTGTACCAACTCCGTTTCGGTAGTGTATTTCTGTATGTATAAATAAGAACCGACAATCGATAACAAAGGTATGACCAGGATGGCCGCTGCCCGTGCTATCGTTCTGGTTATCCTGTGCAGGCGCTTTTCCTGCCGGGCGTTTTTTATTTTCCTCCGCGTTTCCTTAAATGATTGGTAGGTGTTCTGGTCTGCCGCCAACGGGTATTCGTTCCAAAGAGAAAAAAGAACCTCCTCTTTTTCCTTTTGTTTGGAAGGAGTGATCAGCCATTTCCATATATTGTTCCGGAGTACCGGATCAAATGTATGGTTGACCAGATTATGTAGTATTTTATATGCTTTTGACATGTGTGTATATTTCCTGTTTTGTATATAAGATACGTGAGGCGGAAAGTACACACAGCCGAAAATGAATTTTTTTCAAAATAATTTTAATCGTCCTGTGTTCGTCGGGGATCAGAGGAAAGCAAGGATGAAGAATCCTATGATTTTGCGGATATCGGCTAGTGCTAGTGTCAGATGATTTTCAACAGTCCGTTTGCTGATGGACAGGTGTGTTGCAATCTCATCGTTGGATAGTCCGTCCACACGGCTCATCCGGTAGATTTGTTTTCGTTGAGGCGGCATCTTTTCGACAGCGACAGAAATAAGGAATTCCAGTTCTTTGGCGTATAGTTCTTCCTCTATGCTGTCATTTTCGCCGGAAACAAATGCGGCATGTTCTGTTTGTTGCTGGTAATCTTTGAATAATAGAGACCGCTCGATATGGCGGAAGACCGTATTTTTCGCTATACGGAATAAGTATGCATTCAGGTTCTCGATATTCGTGAGCCGTTCCCTGTTCTGCCACATGGATACGAATATATCCTGGGAAATATCTTCAGCCTCTTCCTCGTTTTGCAGGATTCCGCTGATGAATCCTTTAATCCGTGGAAAGTAGTGTAGGAACAATGACTCGAATGCCTGTTCATCGCCCCTGCTGACTGCCTCTATGTATCCCTTTTCGGTGGTGAAATCCATTAATAGATAGATTTATTATCTCCTTATTCAGTTGCAAAGATAAAGATCGTTTATTATTAAAAGGAAAAAAAATTATAAAACTACTATCTTATCTCTGGCAAGTTGGCGTCCAGCCGTTTTCATGTAGCGCATGGAAACCTTATTTAAAAGACTAAATCGCGGTAGTATTATTAAAATAATAGTATATTTGCAACGCTATACATAACTCAAGGGAAGGAACCTTCCGACTTTGAAGCAGCAGGCATATCTTATGTCTGCTGCCATCATATACGGTTTCGTACCCCCGTGTGGTGCATTAATGTGCCCACTGCCCTTGAGGTGTATAGCAACGGGAAAGGCGAAACCGTTCTTTTTTCGCCTGCTTTAATCTCTAATATATTAATATTATGGAAGCAGAAAACAATTCCCCCGTTGCTGACACCTCTGGTTTTGAACACATCGTTCAGCAGTTCCAACAAGACATTTCAAAAGATGCTTATTTTGAAGAAGAGTCTATGCGTATCAAGCAGGCCTTTTCCAATACGAAGCAAGGAGAGGATCAACTTCTCTATCTCCGGCATCAGTTGCAATGTGTGAAAACTTTCCTGACAAGGCTCGAACTTCCTTGGGATAAATATATCCCGCTTCTGTTTCGTGGTTTTGCCTGCTACCTGCAATGTGAAGAAAGAAAAAGCGTTCGGAGTAAGAATTATCGGCTTAGTGCCGAACTTATGGAATGCGTTGCTTTTTTATCTCAATCCGGCCGTCTGATTAATAGCATGGCTAACTATTATGATAAGCAAATCAAAGAGGTGGAAAAGAAGATTGCGGAGAAAAATATATCTTGATGTATATATCTTTTTCAGCCTTACTAACCTATTGTCGATGGCTGTCGGTAATGTAAACTGGTAATTATCGGCAATAGATTAGTCGCTTATCGTATATTTATGATGCGATTGTTTTGCAATTGGATAATAAAATGTAGTTTTGTTAAAACAATATACATTATGAATAAAGATTTTAATTACGATTTGCTGCCGTATAAGTTCGCTCACTGTGCGAACAACCAATGCAAACGAGCAGATGAGTGCCTTCGTAGTAAGGCCATGCAACATATACCGGCAGAGCGCAAGACTATAACCCTTGTCAGTCCGGCGTATGCGAATCCGGGCAATGGGGATTGCACTTTCTTTAAAGCTGACCAGTTGCAGCAGTTTGCCCTGGGAATGACAGACTTACTGGCTCATATACCACATAACGATGCGATAGTGATCAAACAACAGATGTTAACCTATTTCGGACGAACGCATTTTTATCGCCTTTGGCGTAAAGAACGTCTTTTTACTCCCGAACAACAAGAGTATGTCCGTCAGTTGTTTCTTCAGCGGGGTATTCAGGAAGCTCCCCTGTTCGATGAATATGTAGAGCAGTACGAGTGGTAAAAAGTATATTACTTCAAAAGTGTTTCATCCTAGTGAAACAACTGTTTCATATAGGAGAAACAAGTGTTTCACTAGGATGAAACAAATTGTAGACAGGAGCCTTGTCTGTCTTTTCTGCCTGTTTTAAAAAAAACTTGCAAGAGCGGTTTTAAATCTAAAATGTAAGGATGTACATTCTTATCTGCCACATATTTATTATCTTTGCAGTCTGTTATTGGAATATCTTAATAAATCGACGATATGATTCTATTCTTTCAATCTCCAACAAAGACGGTGCTGGCTGTTGAGGCCGCACACGCTTTCTCTCCTGAAGATGTTCAAAAGCTCGTTTGGTTGTTTAGTGAAGCAACTCCCGTTCAATCGGAAACATTGGATGGCTGGTATGTTGGCCCACGCCGGGAAATGATCACCCCGTGGAGTACTAATGCCGTGGAAATCACCCAGAACATGGGATTGAGCGGTATCTCACGTATCGAAGAATACTTCCCTGTTTCTTCCGGTGAGGCAGACCATGACCCGATGCTGCAACGCATCTACAACGGCCTGAACCAGGATATCTTCACGATCAGTAAACAACCGGATCCGATTGTTTATATCGAAGATATCGCAGCTTACAACAAAAAAGAAGGACTGGCTTTGAGCGACGAAGAAGTTTCTTACCTCAACGAAGTAAGCCAGAAACTGGAACGTAAGCTGACCGACAGCGAAGTATATGGTTTCGCACAGGTGAACTCGGAACACTGCCGTCATAAGATTTTCGGCGGTACATTCGTCATCGACGGAGAAGAGAAAGAAAGTTCTCTTTTTAACCTGATCAAGAAAACTTCGGCAGTAAACCCGAACAAGCTGGTTTCTGCTTATAAAGATAATGTGGCTTTCAACGAAGGCCCGGTAGTAGAACAGTTCGCTCCGCTGACAGGCGACAAACCTGATTTCTATGCAGTGAAAGAGATCAAGACGGTTATCTCACTGAAAGCGGAAACACATAACTTCCCGACTACCGTGGAACCGTTCAACGGGGCTGCTACCGGAACAGGTGGTGAGATCCGTGACCGTCTGGGTGGTGGTAAGGCTTCTTTGCCTATCGCCGGAACTGCCGTTTACATGACTTCTTATCCGCGTACCGAAGGTGCCCGCGAATGGGAAAAGATCATGGATCCGCGTCCCTGGTTATACCAGACTCCGGAACAGATCCTGATCAAGGCTTCAAACGGTGCTTCTACGTTCGGTAACCATTTCGGACAGCCGCTGATCTGTGGTTCCGTTCTGACTTTCGAACACGAAGAAAACAATAAGAAATACGCATACGATAAAGTAATCATGCTTGCCGGTGGTGTCGGTTTCGCTAATATGCGCGACGCACTGAAGGGGAATCCCGAACCGGGCGAAAAGGTGGTTGTGATCGGTGGTGACAACTACCGTATCGGTATGGGTGGTGGTGCCGTATCGTCTGTAAATACAGGACAGTACACCAGCGGTATCGAGCTGAACGCCGTACAGCGTGCCAACCCCGAAATGCAGAAACGTGCAGCCAACGTGATCCGTGCGATCGCCGAGTCTGACGAGAACCCGATCGTTTCTATCCACGACCATGGAGCAGGCGGTCATCTGAACTGTTTGTCTGAGTTGGTGGAAGCAACCGGCGGACATATCGACATGAGCAAACTGCCTGTCGGCGACTCTACGCTTTCCGCTAAGGAAATTGTAGGTAACGAAAGCCAGGAACGTATGGGCTTGCTGATGAAGGAAGAAGACGTGGCACGCGTAAAACGTATTGCAGAACGCGAACGTGCTCCGATGTATGTGGTCGGAGAAACAACAAACGACATGAAGTTTGTATTCGAACAGGCCGACGGTGTGAAGCCTATCGACATCAAGCTCGAATATATGTTCGGTAAACCGCCGAGAACGATCATGACAGACCATACGGTCAATGAAACGTATGCTCCGGTAGTTTACAAGGAATCGGAATTGCACCACTATCTGGAAAACGTACTGCAACTGGAAGCTGTTGCTTGTAAAGACTGGTTGACCAATAAGGTAGACCGTTCCGTAACAGGTAAGATCGCCCGTCAGCAGTGCCAGGGTGAATTGCAGTTGCCACTCAGCGACCTGGGTGCGGTAGCGTTGGATTACCGTGGAAAAGCCGGTATCGCTACTTCTATCGGTCATGCTCCTCAGGTGGCTATGATCGATCCGGCTGCCGGTTCTGTAATGGCTATTGCCGAGTCGCTGACGAATATCGTATTTGCTCCACTGGCTGACAAGCTGGAAGGCGTATCGCTGAGTGCCAACTGGATGTGGCCGTGCCGCAACGAAGGGGAAGATGCCCGTTTGTACACGGCTGTCGAAGCTGCTTCCGATTTTGCCTGCTCACTGGGGATCAATATCCCGACAGGTAAAGACTCTTTGTCGATGACTCAGAAGTATGGCGACGAGAAGGTGATCGCTCCGGGTACGGTTATTATTTCAGCCGGTGCCGAGGTAAGCGATATCCGCAAAATTGTTTCTCCTGTTTTGGTGAACGACAAGAACTCATACATATATTATATAGACTTCTCGTTCGATACGATGAAGCTGGGCGGTTCTGCTTTTGCCCAGGCTTTGAACAAGCTGGGTGACGAAGTGCCGACAGTAAAGGATAGCGAATACTTTGCCGATGCGTTCAACGCAGTGCAGGAAGCTATCGAAAAGAACCTGATCCTTGCCGGTCACGATATCTCAGCCGGTGGTATGATCACGGCTTTGCTTGAAATGTGCTTCGCCAACGTAGAAGGCGGTTTGCAGGTCAATCTGGATAAGTTGTCGGAAACAGATATCGTTAAGATCCTGTTCGCTGAGAACCCGGGTATCCTGGTTCAGGTGAAAGACAAGAAAGCATTCGAAAAGTTGATGGAAGAAGCCGGTGTAGGTTTCGCCGTTATCGCCAAGCCGACCGACGAACGTCATATCCTCGTCGACAAAGACGGTGTGGAATATCACTTCGGTATCGACTATATGCGTGATGTATGGTATGAATCTTCTTACAAGCTGGATGTAAAACAGTCGGGAAGCGTATGCGCAGGCAACCGTTTCGAAAACTATAAGATGCAGCCGCTGGAAGTGAAGTACAACAAGAACTTCACCGGAAAGCTTTCTTCTTATGGCTTGTCTGCCGACCGCAAGACTCCGAGCGGAATCAAAGCGGCCGTAATCCGTGAAAAGGGAACACAGTGTGAGCGTGAAACGGCTTACGCATTGTATCTGGCAGGTTTCGATGTGAAAGACGTTCACATGACCGACCTTGCTTCAGGACGCGAAACGCTGGAAGATGTAAACTTCATCGTATTCTGCGGTGGTTTCTCCAACTCCGACGTACTGGGCTCTGCCAAAGGATGGGCCGGTGGTTTCTTCTACAACGAAAAGGCGAAGAAAGCGCTCGAAAACTTCTATGCACGTCCTGATACGATGAGTATGGGTATCTGTAACGGTTGCCAGCTGATGGCCGAACTGGGACTGGTTTATCCGGAACACGAAAAGAAGCATAAGATGTTGCACAACGACTCTCATAAGTTCGAGTCTAACTTCGTCACATTGGAGATCCCGAAGAATAACTCAATCATGTTCGGTTCTTTGAGCGGAAGCAAGATCGGTGTTTGGGTGGCTCACGGAGAAGGTAAGTTCTCTTTCCCGTATGAAGAAAAAGAATATCACATTGTTGCTAAATATAACTATGATGGTTATCCTGCCAATCCGAACGGTTCACCCTGGTCTGTTGCCGGTGTATGTTCGAAAGACGGTCGCCATCTGGCCATGATGCCTCACCCGGAACGTGCTTTGTTCCCGTGGCAGTGCGGTTACTATCCGAACGATCGTAAGAACAACGACGAGGTAACTCCGTGGATCGAAGGTTTCGTAAATGCATACAAGTGGATTGAAGGAAACAAGAAGTAAAAAGAGATAGATCTTTTAAATGTAAAAAGGTTGCAATGTACTGAACATTGCAACCTTTTTTTATGAATAAGCAGCCAGGGATATTATTATTAAGTGCGAAATAGTTAGTTAGTGCGGCTGCTTATCCATTTTGTTTTATGAGGTCGTTACCAGCCTTTTGTCGTTTGCTTTAACAATGGGTTGGCATCCATCTGGCGTTTTGGGATCGGGAAGATCGTGTATTCCTTGTCCGACGGATCGACGTCTTTGTCCCACCAGGCATTACCGAAGCGTCCCCAACGGATCAGATCCGGACGGCGGCGGCGTTCGCCGATAAACTCACGTCCCCATTCGTCTACAAACTCCTGGTCTGTCAGCATGGCCGGGTTTTGTGTGTAGCTGTATTTGCTCCACTTGTCTGCCGGATAGTTCCTGATGCGTACGAAATCGAGTAGTTCGGCAGCTTTCGTCTTGTTGCCGCTTCTGTAATTGATCTCTGCCAGCATGTAGTAGATCTCTGCCAGGCGGATTTCCGGTGCAGACTGGCACATATACAGTCCGTCGCCTTCCTGCAGGTAAGGGAACTTATTAAAGCGAACTCCTGAGTTCTCTTCCCCTGTCGTCACACGCGATCCTTTTTCTTTGGCAGTGGCCAGGCCTTCGGAGAAACGGCCTACCTGATCTACATAGATCAGCGGTTCGCCTTTGTACTCTTCTGTTCCTTTCACTGTCTCATCCGTATAACCGTATCCTTTTGTATAATCGAACTTGTATTGTGTACCGATCATAAAGAAACCGTCATAGTCGCCGTTTGCGCTGGTGATCCGGAAAGGTTGTTTGCGGTAATCGCAGTCTGCAAACTTTTCGTACGGGGTTCCCAGTTGGCTGGCGAATTTGTAGACGTTGCCGTCGAAGTCCCTTGAAGGAGTCATGTGGATACCGTTGTTACCGCCGTCGGGATTACCCAATGCCTGTCCGGATGTGTAGTGCAGGAAGGAGTCGTGGAAACCGCCGAACTGGTACACATTACGTTTGTGGGGGAATTCGAATAGAAGTTCGGGTGACCTGTAGCCTTTGATACCGGAGCGGAATGGATCGCGGTAGTCATTCTGGTTGATATGATATTCTCCGTATTTACCAGCAATAATATCTTCGCAGAAGGTCTTGCAATCGGCCGAACGGTCTACGTTAAGCCATACTTGCGAATTGAAATAGATACGGGCCAGCAGTGCAGCGGCGGGAGCCTGGGTGAAGCGACCGACGATGTTTTCCTTTTTCAGTTGGGGCAATACTTCTTTCAGTTCGCTTTCGATATAGTTGAAAACTTCTTCCGGGGCAGATTGTGCGAGCAGTTCGTCGGGTGCGTCTTTCTCCGTAAAGATAGGAACATTGCGATAGAAGTCGATCAGGAAGATGTAGAACCAGGCGCGTAAGGTACGCAGCTCGCCGATGTAATTGTTCTTTTCCTCGTCGGTAATACCCATTGCCTGGAAGTCGAGGATATTGAAGTCGCGAAGCAGCGAGTTGATCTGCTGGATTCCCTGATACGGGCCAACCCAGCCACCGTTGATCTGGTTCATGTCATAATTCCATTTATGCTCGTGCAGGCGAACCCATTGTCCGTCATCGTAGCCATGACGTCCCTTCTGTGTCCATACGAAATGGTCGCCGGTGAGTTCCTGCAACTGCCAGCGGTCGCCGTCCCATCCGCACCATTGTGCATGTTCGTACGGGCGGAGTACGGTGGCTTCAACAGAAGCCTTGTCGGTGAAATAGTTGTCGCTTGTCAATATATTGAATGGCTCTTCTGTCAGATCCGTACAGGAAGTAAAAGCCATAGTCGTTGCCAGCAGGCTGACTGCACAAAGTGATTTTATATTTTTCATGCTGTTTATGCTTTAATTTAGTAACTGATTTGAACTCCGAATGATACATTGCGGGCTGTCGGATATAAGTCCATACTGCCTCTGCCGGCCCATAAGCCTGTCACGTCGACGCTCGACGGATCCATTCCGCCCGAATATTTGGTGATGGTAAACACATTCTTCATGGTGGCATAGATACGCAGGTTCGAGATCCATTTCGTGTTCAGCTTGGGTGTCCATCCCAACGTGATATTATCCAGTTTCAGGTAATTACCGTTTTCGAGGAAGTAATCGCACATGATCTTCTCGCCTTTGATATGGGCATTCTCCTTATAGGCAGATGTCAGTTTGTTGATACCGGTTACACCTTGCAGACCGTAATACATCTGATACTGGTTCAGGATCTGGTAATCGAAACGTCCGCGAAAATAGAGCGACAAGTCAAAGCCTTTGTAAGTGAAGGTATTGCCCCAGGCCATTTCCCATTTGGGAGTACCGTTGCCGATATAGGTTCTGTCGGCTTCTCCGGCATCGCGGCCACGCAGGGTTTCCCCTCCTTTTTCCCCGCCTTTGTACACCATGATATTTCCATCTTCATCGACACCTGCATAACGGTATCCGTAGAATGAACCGATCTCGATGCCATCCTGCAAACGTTGGCATGGGCCGGGGTTTCCCGGTGAGGGCAGACCGTCGCCTTCCATATAGCCTAGCTCGTACTTCTCGTTGGAGAATGATTTCAGCTTCGATTTGGTATAGGCAAGCGTAGCGTTGGTGGAGTAAGTGAATTTATCTGTCTGTACGGCATCCCAGTTAATCTGCAATTCGAAGCCTTTGGAGCTGGTCGTACCTACATTCGTCATGATCTTTTCATGCAGATAGGGAGGAACCGGCACCTGGTATTCTCCGATCACATCTTTCCCTTCGCGGATGAAAAGATCCAGGCTACCGGACAGGCGGGAGTTGAATAAGGTATAGTCGATACCCAGGTTGTAGGATATCTGTTTTTCCCAAGACAGATCCCTGTTCGGGTTGTTTCCCGGCCCGTATACCTGAACCCATTTACCTTCGCTGTTCGGCATCCATCCGTAGCCGGTATATTTCGCCAGGGAGATATATTTGTCGAAGCCCGACCGTCCGGTCTGTCCGTAAGAGAAACGAAGTTTCAAATCGTTCACCGTCTGTGAGTCTTCAAAGAAGGATAGACGGGAAACGCGCCAGGCGGCGGAAGCTGCAGGGAAAGCACCCCATTTATGATCGGTACCGAATTTGGTATTCCCTTCGTAGCGGATAGATCCGGTGAACAGGAAAGTATTATCGAAATCGTAGTTGACACGTCCCAGGAAAGCGATTGTCTTTTCCTTGTTCTTATCCGACTCCATTCCGAGGCGTCCGTCCGCTTTGTTGTAATCGCCTGCTCCCAGGTTGTTATACAGGAAAGCGTCTGTCGGGAAGTTCATGTTTTCCGCATTGAACTTTTCCCAGTTGAATTCCTGATACGAATAGCCGCCCATCACTTTCAGGTGGTGTTGGTCTATATCCAGTGAATAGTTGCTTAGCCATTCCAATGTATAATCGACCCACTTTTCGTTTTCCAGGCGGGCGCGTCCGTTACGGCTGTTGTTGATAGACTCGCGGTGGTCTTTGAAATAATACTCGCGTTGCTTTTTGTCGTGTCCCTGGCGGCCGAGCTTCAACTCCGTATTCAGGTTCTTCAGGATGTTGAGTTTGATGTTGAAGTCGGTGGTCAGGTATTCCTGTGTAGCTCCGTTTTCCCGTCTTGTCAGGTTGAAGATGGGGTTGTAGCTGTCGAAGTTGTTGCGGAAGGCATCCATTTCATCTTTTGAATAGGTCGGGTTCAGTTCGACAGCCTGTTTGAAGCTACCGTAATCCGTGTAATCTTCATCGGCATAGCGATAGGAAATGTTTCCTGTCACTTCCAGTAAGCCTTCTAAAGTTGTTTGTTTGAAGCTGGCACGTAAACCGTATTCTTTGCGGTCGGTCGCAATATCCAGTCCTTCTTTGGAACGATAGTTGGCTGAGATACGGAAGATAGTAGACTCGCTACCTCCGGATAGAGCGAGGTTGTGGTTTTGTCCGAAGTTATTTTTGTTGAGCAATTCGTCATACCAGTTGGTGCGCGAACCGTAGTCTTTTCCGATATTGTTGGCAACAAACTCTTCCGGGCTCAGTATTTCCGGCCGTGCGGCCACGAAGTCATGTTCGGCGTACCCGTCATATGTGATAGATACTTTACCGGCTTTTCCCTGTTTGGTCTGAACCAGGATAACACCGTTTGCACCGCGTGAACCGTAAATAGCTGCGGCGGAACCGTCTTTCAATACCGTGATCGACTCGATATCCTGTTGGGCGAGGTTACGCAAATCCCCACCGGGCATACCGTCGATAACGATCAGCGGCCCGTTTCCTGCTTTCAGGGAAGAGGCACCGCGCACCTGTATGCTGGGACTGGCATTCGGGTCGGCAGCGGCTGTGTTGGATACGGATACTCCGGCTACCTTACCGTCGATCATCTGTAAAGGACTGTTGGATGCTCCTTGCAGGAAGTCTTTACTTTTTACACTTGTCACGGCTGTTGTCAGGTCTTTTTTCACCGTACTACCGTAACCGACCACGATAACTTCCTGTAGATTTTCTGAATCCTCTTCGAGGGTGACCTCTACTTTCGACTTGCTCCTTACGGCTACATCCAGCGTTTTATAGCCGATGTAAGAGATTTGTAAAATAGTGTTTTCAGGAACGTTCTCAATTGTAAATTTACCGTCGGCATCCGTGATGTTTCCGTGGGTTGTGCCCTTGACCACTACGTTGGCACCTATTATAGGAATCCCGTTAGTGTCGACCACCGTACCTGTGACTGTTTTGTTCTGTTGTGTGATGTTAGTCACCGGTAATACTTCTGAACTATAACTGTTTACCTCTTTTGCATTTGCAGGAAATGCAGAGAGTAACAGACAGAATGTGGATACATAAACTGTATCTCTGAAAGAAATCGATTGAATTGCTTTCTTCATAATTTAATTAATACTAGTTAGATTTAATAAATTGAATTGATTAAAAATTACGTATCTGGTACGTATTCAGGTAAACGATACTTTTTTTACACCATAGGCCTCATTATTAGATATTAGAGTTATATTAGATTTTGTGTTTCCATTGAAATACATACCATAGTTCTGTACGAACTATGCGGAATAGATCAGACTGAGAAAAACACTGTGCAAAAATAATAAAAAAGGAATACAAAATGATAAAATATCATTTTTTTATTCTAATATCCGCAAGGTTTATAAAATACTTTTTCACACGGCAGCCAGACAGATTACATATTTTAAGACAAAAACCTCCACCAAAGGCCGCTTCCTCCCTGGCAAAAGACTGTCTACCCTGCATAAAATAAAACAGTTCGTACAGAACTATGGTAATTATAGCTCTCTATAAATCTCCCGCTTATTATTTTCATAATCCGTTGCAACATTTCCTTACAAAGAATCATCATATAGGTATACATAAATAAAATACTGATATGAAAAGATGGATAATGTTTGTTGTGGTACTTCTGGTTTCCGTTCAGGTAAATGCCCAGGAGTTTTCTTTTATACCTAAAGCCGGGCTTAATCTGGCTAACCTGACTCCTTATGGAGCGGATATGCGGCCGGGGCTTAATATCGGTGTGGCCGGTGAGTATCGTTTTTCGTCGCGGTTTGCCCTTGAACCGGGGTTGTATTATTCTATGCAGGGGTATCAGTATGATGATAAAGGCGTGACCTCCAAACTGAAATGTGATTATCTGAATATTCCGGTCTATGTTAAAGCCTATCTGTTTAAAGGATTTAATGTTTTCGCCGGCCCCCAGTTGGGAATAAATGTAAGAGCGAATGTGAGCGATATGGTTGTTTCCGATATGCCGGGGTACCGGAAGCAGATAACCGGTAATATAAGGGAAAATGTGAATAAAGTTGATTTCTCCCTGGGAGTGGGAGCCGGTTATCTGTTCGATTGCGGTCTGGTGGTTTCTGCCAATTATAATATCGGGCTGACGAATATATTTAAAGATGCCGGAGGTCTGAGCGACTCGATGTATGATAATACTTCCAACAATGGTGTGATACAAATCAATGTCGGCTGGTGTTTTCGGATGAAATAGGAACTTTATCCCTTTGTAACAACGCTGCAATCAGGCGGCTTTACCTTTGTGACCAAAATCAATGATGAAAAGAATTATGAGAAAGTTATTCAATGTTCAGGTTATTATGATGCTGTTGCTTGTACTGGGTACTGTAGTAACAGCTTCAGCAAAAGGAAATAAAAAGGATGAAAGCAACAACTATCATGCCAAGCAGATCCTTATTGTCGGCTTGCATGATAATGTGAAGTCCAACTATTTCTATAACGGAATGATCGCGGAAGAAACCGGTATGCAAGCCGATCGTATCGACCGCGAATATAATAGTATTATCGCAGAGAATATCGCAGCGGCGGTAAAGGAAGGCGGTTGTAAATTTATCCCGGCAACGGATAATCTGGTAGACGGACAGGTGCTGAATGAGATCAAGGTAAACGGAGAAAGTGAAGACAGCTATTCCGACCTCTCGGCCGTGCCTACGGAAGAACTACAGAAAGTCTTGAACAAGGCCGGAGCCGATTACCTGTTGGTGCTGAACCAACATTATCTGAAATGGCAGGAACAGCCTCTTCGTACTTTATTCCATATCGTAAGCTATTCGCTATATGATAAGGATAAAAAGGAGATTTATCGCGGTAATAATTACTTCACCTGCATGAATCTGGAGAACCCGGATAAGGTGCGTAAGATCAGCCGCAAAAGTTCATCGAAGATAGCCTCTTCAATAATCAAGACCCTGGAAGACTGAACTCCTCTTATAGACATACGCTTAATGTAGCCCGGTGAAGCAACTTGCTCATCGGGCTTTTTGTTGCAGAAAAGTAAGCGGAATGTTAATGAATATACATTTTGTTGTCACACCTCTGCAATATACCGGGGCTACTTTTGCGACATCAAACTTATATGGAAATAAAATTAAAAGATTGTTTATGAAACTATTTACCAGGTTAGTCACATGGGTGATGCTACTTTGTTGTTTCTCTGCGGCTGTCAATGCACAGGGAAGTACGCAAGCCATTATTACCGGAACGGTCGTGGATGAGTTCGGCGAAACAGTGATAGGAGCCACCATCCAGGTGAAAAATGAGTCGACCGGTTTCTTCACCGGTTCTATGACGAATGAGAAAGGAGAATACATCATCAAGCAATTGCCGTTGGGATCGCCTTATACGGTGACTGCATCTTTTATCGGTTATGGCGAACAAAAGAAAACAGGCTATTCGCTCAATCAGGGTGATATGCTCCATGTGGACTTTAAGATGCAGGAAGCATCGGTCGAGATCGAAGCGGTGGAAGTGGTAGCCAATTCGTTAAAGAATACAGTCCCGAAGATTGGGGCGGCCACTTCGGTAACGGCAAAGGATATTACCAAGCTGCCGGTGAACGGGCGTAACTTTACCTCGTTGGTGGATCTCTCCCCGTTGAGTACGGGAAGCAGCCTTTCCGGGCAGTTGGCCTCTTCCACTAATTTTACGATCGACGGTATGTCGGCAAAGAATCCGACCTCGGGCGGTACGACCAACCGTAACGGAGGGCCTTACGCGATCTCGATGGAAGCTGTTCGCGAGTTTGAGGTTGTGACCAACCAATATGATGTCACTTACGGACGCAGTGGAGGTGGGGCTGTCAGCACAGTTACTAAATCGGGAACGAATACCCTGACGGGAAGTGCGTTTGTATACGGTCGTGCCGACTGGCTTTCAAGTCCTTATGATATTCGCGGTAATGATCGTGATGCCAGCTTCTCTACTTATCAGTATGGAGCGACACTGGGCGGGCCGATCATCAAGAACCGTGCTCACTTCTTCCTGGCTTGGGATCATCAGGCGGACTCCCGTCCGTTGCAGATTGCCGATATCAAAAGTGCAGCCGATGAAAAGCGTTATAACGTAACACAATCCACATTGGATCAGTATCTGGAGATTGCACGCAATAAGTATGGAGTAGCCAATTCGCCTCAGTTCGGTTCCTTCGATAAGAAACAGGCTACGGATGCCGTTTTTGCCCGTATCGACTGGCAACTGAATGCCACCAACTTATTGACCATACGCGACAACTATGTGAACGATCGCAACAAGCAGGCACTGGGTGACAACAGTTCTATCAACTTGTATGAAGTGTACGGTGATGTGCATTCCATCGACAATAGCATCCTGGCAACTTTGCGTTCTGTGTTGGGGCCCCGTATTACTAACGAGTTGAAACTGCAACATTTGTACACTTCGGAAGAGAGTACGCCGAATAAGCAATTGCCTTCCGCCAATATCCCCCGTGCTATTGTGGAACGAGTGCAATCCACAGTAGACGGTAAGGATGTTTATACAACCATCCAGTTAGGCGGCCAGCGTTATTCTCCGGAGAATTTCTATAATAATGTACTGCATCTGGTAGATAACCTGTATTATACGACCAATAAGATCAACTTTACTTTTGGTGCCGACCTGATGTACACCAACATGGACTCCCGTTATGGCAGCGAGGCGAACGGCCGTTTCTACTTCACCGGGATGGATAACTTCAATAACCTGAAGCCTTACCGCTATGTGCGTGAAGTATATCTGGATCCCGATCAGCGTGTCAAACAGAATATCCTGAACACAGGGGTGTACGGCCAGTTGCAGACCAAACTCTTCCCGGGATTTGAAATGACTGCGGGACTTCGTATCGATAATGCCAATTACTTTAATAAAGGGAACTTCAACCAGACGGTTTACGATGAATTAAGCTTGCGTACAGACAATGGCCTGACTACTTTCCAGGTACAACCCCGTTTGCAATTCACCTGGGACGTGAATGAAAAGCATACCGACATCATCCGCCTCGGCGGTGGTATCTTTGCTTCCGATATCAATAACTATGCAATGATTAACAACATGGTATTCGACGGAACCAAAGTATTATCCGTCGACCTGACAGGCGACCTGGTGCCGACCCCCGATTTCGAATCCTACCGTAAAGACCCGTCGACAGCTCCCGGTGCCGATCTGTTTAATAATCCGGATATCCCCAAGCTGGCAACGATCAATATGAACGGAGCCGATGCAAAGGTGCCGGTTGTTTATAAAGCGAACTTCTCGTATACCCACTTCTTTACAGACCGCCTGAAAATAGGAGTAAGCGGTTTTATGACGCTGGGACGTAATAATTATATGTACGTAGACCGCAATATGGCCGACGAGCCTTTCTTCCGCCTGGCAGCCGAAGGAAACCGCGGGGTCTATGTTCCTGCCGAAAGCATCAACCCGGCAAACGGTTCAGCCGACTGGACGCAAGGGCGCAAGACGGATAAAATAGGCCGTGTACTCGAACTGAACAGTGAAGGAAAGGTGAACCAGTTTGCATTCGTTGTCGACGGAACCTGGCGTTATCTGAATGATGGCGAGATCGCTTTCAGTTACACCTGGAATGATACAAGAGATAATACTTCATATAACGGGAATGTGGCAAACTCGGCCACCCTCTCCAAGATGGTGGTCGACGATCCCCGTGATTTGAGCCGGATGAGCTATTCCGATAACCAGTTCCGTCATAAAGTCGTTTTCTATGGAACAGCTCCTACTTTCTGGGGCGTCAGTGTCGGTTTACGCTTCTCCGGATTGGGCGGAACGCGCTATTCACTGGCTGTGAACGGAAATGTGAACGGTGATTTTGTCTCTTCCAACGACCTGGCTTACATCTATGATCCGAACGACGCGGCTACTCCTCAGTATCTGCGCGAAGGTATCCAGTCCATACTCGATAACCCGGATGTAGAAGAAAGCACCAAGAAGTATATCCGCAAGAGTTTCGGTAAAGTGGCTGAACGCAACGGTGGCGTGAACGGTTTCTACGGAACGTTCGACCTGCGTATTGCCAAGAAATTCAAAATCTATAAAACACAAAACATCGAATTGTCGGTGGATATCTTTAACGTAGCCAACCTGTTCAGCAAGAACTGGGGCTCCGGTCATAACCTGGGTAAACAAAATATTTATTCGATCAAAAGCTTCAATTCCGAACAAAAACAGTATGTTTACAATGTTAATGCAAATACCGGTGTTTCTAATCTGAATGGTAACCCTTATCAGGTACAGATTGGTCTTCGTTACGGATTCTAATACATAACAGATAAAACAATGAAGAAAAGATTGATCTTAACGATGCTGCTTACCGCCTTCCTTTGCGGAAGCAGTGCATTTTCCCAGACAAAAGTAATTGCCCACCGTGGCTATTGGGACTGTGAAGGTTCTGCGCAAAACTCTATCGCAGCGTTGAATAAAGCGCATGAAGTAGGTGCTTATGGTTCGGAATTCGATGTTTGCCTCACGGCAGACGGTATCCCTGTGGTCAATCATGACGACAGCATCCAGGGATTCTGCATCGAAACTTCTCTTTATGAGCAGATAAAAGATTTGAAACTAAAAAACGGGGAAACACTTCCTACCCTCGAAGAATACCTGATACAAGGTAAGCAGAACCGGGGAACACAACTGATCCTTGAAATAAAGCCCCACAAAAGAGTGGTGAATGAAGACCGGGCGGTAACTGCCATCCTGGCCCTGGTTCAGCAGTATCAGATGGAAGAGCAGGTGGAATATATCTCCTTCAGTATGAATATCTGTAAGGAGCTGATCCGCCGTGCCCCTGCTGCACAGGTCGCTTACCTGCGTGGTGAAGTATCTCCGGCCGATCTTAAAGTGTTGGGCTTTACCGGACTGGACTATCATTATAAGGTATTCGACAAACATCCCGAATGGATCCGCGAAGCGAAAGAGGCCGGACTGACCGTTAATGTCTGGACTGTGGATGACCCGGCTGTCATGCGGTCGATGATCTCACAGGGAGTGGATTTTATCACTACCGACAAACCCGAAGAGCTGAAGGAGATTATCAGGAAAAACTAAAATAAGGTAGACAGAGTCTTGTGGGAGTAGGAGAGTCCCGGCATGACATACTGTCGCGTCTCAGTTTCCTGCTAAGGAAACTGGAGTTTCTTCAGGAGGAAACGCAAGTTTCCCGCCTAGGAAATTACAGTTTCTTCCGCAGGAAACTTGCGTTTCCTTCTTGGGAAAATTTAGGAGACTGCAATAGGCTGGTTATTAACTGACTGGCCTATTTTTTTGTTTTGTGCTATTTAGTGATAAAAGCTACTATTATTGCCTGTCACAATGTCGGCATGCCGAATGGTTAAAATCGGGATTTTGTAATGAATATCCTCACCTTTGATAATAGAACTGACCGTATGGTTAAAAAAGTGTAATGGCAGAGTTGCTATTAAATTGTTATTTATATCTTTGTACCATTCCCCTGATAAGTTGGTTGTAACCATCTTCGGATAAATTCTTTATCCGGATGAATAAGTGAAGATTATAGAAAAGGATTTATATAGAACTTTATTTTAGTATTACTTAATTTAGAATTTATGAGTAAAACAATTACCTCGTTAATTGCCGGCCTGTTGTTGTCGGTGTGTGTTTCAACTCATGTATATGCCCAAAATTACGGCGGACATAAGATTACGTATCGCCCGACGGAAGTAATGAGCAGTGATGAGATTGATAATGAAGTAAACCATTTTGAAGCAGACAAATGGTACCAGTTGGTAGATGAAGATGGCAAGCTATTGGTGCAGTATCGCGACCTTAGTTATGATTATGGGACCAATGGGTTGATCTTGAAGCTGGTAGAGCCGAGTTCTGGTTGCCCAATCAATTATTCTTTGTGGTCTATCAAAGCTACCGATGATGGACGTAGCGGGAAAAATTTCGTGTTTGTGAACAAAGAAACAAATATGGAGTTGGAGTATGGGCATGTGAAAGCTTATACTCAGGAAGGCTTAGAGAATGGCCTTTACGATTATCCATACAGATCTTTTCTGGGTGGTTGTACACAAAACTGGGCTTGGTACACGACTGATAAGCAGGTGGATGATTTCGACTTTGCTCCTTTGTATTCTTATTTCAGCAATCAGGACTCGGTTCTTGTTTTGCAAAAGAACAACGATTATGGATACAATGAGCTTCAGGCCTGGAAGTATTCAAAAACAGAAGCCGGTGATGCTATGGCCAATATCATTGGTGATATCATTAAGGTAAAACCTATTCTTGCCGGTGGTATCATATTAAATGCCAAAACTGTTAATCAAATGGTCGATTTCCAGTATACAAATAACTGGGGAGCGGAATCTCTGCCAAAAGATAAGAACTTGCAGTTCGACGCAACAGTTAAGCCGACTGTGGCTAGCCCGTTGCTGACCAATCAATTTATCGCAGTGGAGAATGACGACTCTTATTTCCCTTCAATAAATAGTGCCGATGCGCTTCTTGGGCTTGAATCCGGTGATGCATACCAGTATGTAAGATTACAGGTTCCGGGAGAAAGAGATAGAGAGGGTGATTATGAAACTTACAGTACTTTATATGTAAGTACCGAATACTTCCCCAATAGCAGTAAAGATCTGAAATTAGACCTTATGGAAGGCGATCTGGATGCAAGTAATATGCCGGACGATATCACTGGATTGACACCAAAAGCATGGATTGCCCGTTCTCTCTTCAAGTTCACTTATTATCCTTCACAAGACAGTCTGGTGATCGAGCCGATGAATGCTTTGCAGAAAAATGCACCTTCCGGCCAATGGGTAAATGCTCAATATGCGTTCAACTCTACCAATAATGATATGGCAGCGATATGGGCTGCCAATGGAGTAGCTGCTCCGGAGCATAACGACACATACGGTCCGGTAGTTCTCCGTTTGGCTTACCTGACTGATAAGACGTCTGTACTCACAGCTAAGAATGCTGAATTGGATGGCGGCTATGAGCTCCCAGGCTCTCTACAGACCCGTTTCTTCTTCAAGAACCGTGACTTCGATTATCTGACACGTACCACATTGCCGGAAGGAATTTACTTTATCAAGAGTGCCGACAACGGTAAGAATGTGGTGGCTAATCTGGCAGGACGCATGATGTTCGATGCTCCGGAAGACGATCAGAACTATGACGACATGCCTGCTACCATGTGGGTTGTTAAGCATACCGGTTGCGGTGACCGCTCTACCGTTGCTATCTATAACCGTGAATATGCATTCGATTATAACACGTTGTTTGAAGGTGAAACTCCGTCAGTAGATCTCAGGAGGTATTATGATAGAGATTATTACTGGGATATATGCCGGGATACTGTTCCGGTCTTTGAAGGCCAGTTATATAAAGATAAAGACGGTAATATTTTCCTGATCAATGAAAACTATACCGGATTTGAATACAACAGTTGTAGCTCATGCAGTCTCTGGATGTTAGACCACCTGCATAACTATAACTTCATTCCGGTAACAGATAACGAAGCACTGACAAGCGAACATCACGGATACAAACACCTTGATCCGGCATCATTGCTTTACACCAAGTATCGTTTGAACTATAACCTGTTCGCTAACGGCAACCTCTATCTGAATGTAGTAGACAATACCTTCATGCCGATAGAAAGCCAGTCTACCACTTATGAACTGGAAATTGCTCCGGAAGACTTTAAAGCAACCAACTATGAGTTTGGTTACGGTGCAGGTGTTGCCGGCTTACCGCAATTATCTCGTACTGCTTATGTGTTGAAAGTGAGCGATAAGAACCTCATCGATAACGATAAGATGTATATCGCCCTGGTAGAAGAATTCGGTAAGACTGCTTACTATCAGCCGATGAGCCGCGACGATATTGAAGCCGGCAAAGGCAAGCTCGGTGTATTCTATCTGAAAGCCGACCAGCGTAAAGACGATGACAAATGTTATATCCTGATCGATATCTTCAATAACAAGATGAATTGTGATGAGTGTGAGTGTCCTGAGTGTCCTGAAAATCCAGATGATAATGGTCCTTATCCTGCTTCTTTGACTTTACGCAATACTCCTGCTCCTGATCCGGGCGATTGTGACGATTGTGAAGAATATGAGAAATGCTACATCCCGAAATACTCTTACGCATTCAACGGTTGGAGACAAGCGCATTGCATCGACGGTATCGGTAAGTTAAGCATCACCAAACTGGATAAAGAAGCTGAAGACCGCTCATCCGCCTTTGCCGTTATCACCGACGACCGTCCATTGTATATGGATCTGGGCGAAGAAGGTAAGACGATCAATCTGTCCCGTGCAAGAGGTGCAGGAAAGGAATTCCTGTATGAAGACTCTAATAATGCAGTAAACGTACCGGGTGCTAAGGACGAATTCAACTTCTTAGGCTTGACAGCAGAAATGATCAAACCGGGTGAAAACAGCACGACTGCTATCTATGCAGATTATGTAGTAAAATCTACCGACCGTATGCCTCAGTACCTGTTGGTTGTACGTCCGGATTCCGTAGCAGACGGTAAGTGGTGTAACACACACGGTTACAACCCGGGTTGCGAGCACGAAGGTGATTACAACGGTTACCTGGCCGGTAGCTTCCTGATCAACCTGACTGACTCTGTAAAGGGCGGCACGAACATGTTGAACAATCCTGACGCTTACAAATGGCAGTCTTACACCCGCCTTGGTTTCGTGGATGGTGTTCACCAGGTAGATGCAGACGGCGAATACTTGTATATTCTGAAGAACGGTAAGAAATTGGCAGACCTGAGAACTAAAGACGGCGTTCTTGATCCTCGCGACCTGTACAATGAAGAGCTCTTCGAAAAGAAACCGGTAGACGGCCTGCATAAGAACTATGCATTCTCTCTGCGTTACACAGACGACGATCATAAGGACTTCTTGCTCGAGTCTAACCTGGACGGCGTATCACAGATCGCTTCCTTCAAGGGTGCATGGGTGAAGATCCACAATGGCGTGCCTGTATTGGCTGAGTTTACTGTAGAAAACGGAAATCATGAAGATGACGACAAGAACATGCAGGAACTGATCAACCAGTCTCAGATCTTCAACCTGGAAGATACCGACGACTTTGCAACTTCCAACGATGAAGTTTCGACTTCAACCATCAGCGTAGTTGCCGGTACCGGTTCTATCAGCATACGCAATGCAGGCGGTAAGATGATCGTTGTTTCCAACGTATTGGGTCAGCCGCTTGTAAACCAGACTGTCACTTCCGACAATGCAACGATACCTGTACCTCAGGGAGTTGTAATAGTAAGTGTGGAAGGTGAAAAGGCTGTTAAAGCTATCGTGAAGTAACCAGATAAATATTAGTAATTAAATACCCGGGCGGTGTGTCAGTTATGCAGGAATGCATACGGCACACCGCCTTTTTTGTTACCAACCCTGTCCGGTTTTATCAGCTAATGCTTATCTTCGTGCAGAATTTCAAACATAAACTTATAATAATGAAAAGAACACTGTTGAGTCTTGCTACTGCCTCTCTGTTGCTGGCTTGTGTATCCTGCGCAAACAAGTCGGGTGTTACAGAGAACGGAGAAATTGCTCTGATCCCTGTTCCACAGGAAATGACTGTCGGTTCAGACTGTTTTACCCTGACACGTAACGCCGCAATTACCCTGGATCAATCGAATGAAGAACTGAAAGGCATCGCCGATTATCTGAATGGTAAGATCGCTCCCGCCACCGGTTTCACGCTCCCTGTGGAGAAACATGGAAAGATCGAATTCAAACTGGTGGATGATGCCGCTCTGGGAGATGAAGGTTATCACCTGAAAGTGAAACAAGGCGATATCCTGCTTACGGCGAATAAGCCTGCCGGAATCTTCTACGGCGTACAAACCTTGTTGCAGATGCTTCCGGCAGAGATCAAAAGCGGGACTGCACAACCCAAAGATAAGAAATGGACAATCCCCTGTACGGAAATTACCGATAAACCCCAGTTCCCCTGGCGTGGCCTCATGCTGGACGTAAGCCGCCACTGGTTTACGAAAGAGGAAGTAATGAAGTACATCGACGAGTTGGCCGAATATAAAATGAACGTTTTCCACTGGCACCTGACCGACGACCAGGGTTGGCGTCTGGAAATTAAGTCACTACCTAAACTGACCGAGGTAGGTGCCTGGCGTGCTCCCCGTGTGGGCGACTGGTGGGGACGCGAACGTCAGCAGCCGGGTGAGGAGAGTACTTACGGCGGTTTCTATACCCAGGAAGAGGTGAAGGAAGTGCTGGCCTATGCCGCCCAGCGTTTTGTACGCGTCATCCCTGAAATCGATGTTCCCGGTCATGGTGTAGCCGCTCTGGTTTCTTATCCTGAACTGGCTTGTATGAAAGCCCCCGATGCACTCAATGTAGGTAATAAATTCTATGGCGAAGATGAGAATACGCTATGCATCGGCAAGGAGTCTACTTTCGAATTTATGGATAAGGTGCTGACGGAAGTAGCCGCCCTTTTCCCGGACGAGTATATCCATATCGGTGGCGACGAATGTTTCAAAGGCTTCTGGCATAAATGCCCCCGTTGCCAGGCACGCATGAAAGCGGAGAACCTGAAGAACGAAGAAGAATTGCAGAGCTATTTCATCCACCGCATGGGCGACCTGCTGAAATCGAAAGGCAAGAAGCTGGTCGGCTGGGACGAGATACTGGAAGGCGGCCTGGCACCCGATGCCAACGTCATGAGCTGGCGCGGTATGGATGGCGGTATCAAATCGGCTAAAGCCGGGCATCATGTGATTATGACGCCGACCGAACATTGTTACCTGGATTTGTATCAGGGAGAACCTTCCGTAGAACCGGCCACCTATTCCATGTGCCGCCTGACGGATTCGTATAGCTTCAACCCTGTACCCGAAGGCGTTCCGGCCGAAATGGTACTGGGCGGACAAGGTAATGTCTGGGGCGAAGCGATCCCTACTTTCCGCCATGCCGAGTATATGACCTGGCCGCGCGGCTGGGCGTTGGCTGAAGTATTGTGGAGTGGGCCTGCCCAAACGGATTGGGAAAAGTTCTGGCCCCGTGTAGAACGTCATTTCGTTCGTGCCGACCAAGCCGGCATCAACTATGCCCGCAGTATGTATAATGCGATCGTTACCCCGTATCTGCAGGACGGCGTGTTGCAGGTGGAACTGGGAAGCGAGATTGCCGGTACGGATATCTACTATACATTCGATAATACAGACCCGGATTGCTTTACTCCGAAGTACAGCGAACCGCTGAGCATACCGAAAACAGCCAGCCGCCTGCGTGTCATTACTTATCGCGACGGTAAGCCGGTCGGTAAACTCATATCCCTGACAATAAAAGAGCTGGAGAAGCGTGCCGAGAAGGACAAACGAACCGGCCACGGTAACCTGACTGTTGACTGATAGGATTTTAACCAAGTTGTTCGTAACCTTTTTGTAACAACTTGGTTTTATCTTTGTAACAAGACTGAAATATGTGTGAAATAGAAAAGCGCTTTCTTTGCTGCCGGAAACAGTGATGTAATACATTTTTCACCGCAACCAACAAAGTTAGGAATGAAAGTAATCAAATTTATGGCGCTCTCCCTGTTGGCGCTGCTTCCCTTTCTCGCGGAAGCTCAGAACACGGAACAGTTAGATGCCCGCATCGATTCGCTTGCGGAAGAGACAGCAACGCTGGATAAGATAGTGAAGGGACTAAGCAAGTTTAAAGTCTCCGCCTATATCCAGGGACAATATCAGTATGGACAGGAGGATGCCACCCTGAAAGTGGGCGACAAGAACGAGCACGAGGATAAAGGCTTCAACCGTATCGGTATCCGCCGTGGTCGCCTGAAGTTCGAATATAACGACGGCATCGGTACCGGAGCCGTGCAGATCGAAGCCAACGACAAAGGTGTCAGCTTCCGCGACCTGTATATCGGTATCAAAGATCCCTGGACGAAGCGCAGCCAGTTGATGGCCGGTGTTTTCAACCGTCCTTTCGGACATGAGATCGGGTATTCCACCAGTGGCCTCGAGTCGCCCGAACGTGCCACGATCATCCAGTACTTCTTTCCCGACGAGCGCGATCTGGGAGCGATGCTGACCCTTCGTACCAAGAAGGATAGTCCGCTGGGCTTTCTCCGTCTGGATGCCGGGTTGTTTGCCGGTAACAGTATCAACCGCGAAACCGACAGCCGCAAAGACTTCATCGGACGCCTGGGTGCCGACAAGGAAATCGGCAACTGGGGTAAATGGGGTGCAGGTGTATCTTACTACAACGGAGGTGTCTACAACCCGACAACGACCGCTTATGAAATGGACGGCAAACGCTTTATCGAAGTGGATAAAGGCAGAACCGGTACTTATATGAAGCGCGAATACATCGGTATGGACGCCCAGTTCAGCTTCCTGAGTTCATGGGGAACAACCTCGTTGCGTGCCGAAGGTCTTTTAGGTACACAGCCCGGAATTGCCGGAAGCAGTAAAAGCCCGAATACGGGAACACGTCCGGAGGATCTTCCCGAAAACGCCCTGTTCAAGCGTCCCTTTATCGGTTATTTCTTTTATCTGGTGCAGGACATCGGCACTTCCCCTTTCTCTGCCGTATTCAAATACGACGTCTACGACCCGAATACGAAACTGAAAGGAAACGAGATCGGTGCCGAAAACACATTCACCTCTAAAACCGACCTGGCCCAAAGCACATTTGGTATCGGCGGTCTGTACCGCTTCAACAAACACATCCGTGTGCAGGCCTATTACGAATTTAACTTCAACGAAAAGAGCGACTTCGTAAAAGGCTACGAACAAGACCGCAAAGACAATGTGCTGACAGTGCGGTTGCAGTATAAGTTTTAAATAAGGAATCCCCATCATCTGTTAATAAGGATAATGGGGATTCATATAAAATAGATACTATATACTCTTAAATAAATCCATTCTTTCGAAGTAAATCTTCCAGTTCTTTTTTACTAATGGAAGAACGTTCAGACTTATCATAAATAAGTAACAAGTTAAGTACTGCGTCTTGTGCGGAAGCAATCACAGTAAAAGAGATTACTCTTGCGCCACCACTTTTACCTTTCCCTTTCGAAGCAATCTTCATTCGAATTTTGCGAAGTCCGTTACCCAGATCAGTTCCCAGTTGAGGATTACTACTCAGTTCGTCAAGTAATATTTCATAATCATTTTTGAATGAAACATAATGCTTACTTAGCCGTTTAGCTTCTTTGTCAAACGAGGCTGTAGTCTTAATATCATAATTCATCGAGCAACTCTTTTGCAGATCTTGTTTTGCCGGCTTTTACATCTTTCAGTCCGCTGTCGATACCTTTCAGGATTTCTTCTTTACTGATTGTCTGGTCTTTTACCGCTTGGCTTTTTAATTTCTCATAAGCATTCTGGAGCTTTTTCAACAGATCCATATTATCGACTTCTGTCAATATCTCCCGTACTAACTTTGCTTTATGAGCTTCCAGTTCCATCGTTGTCATATTAGTCTCCTTTCTTTTTTGGAATACTAATGCAAAGATAGTAAAAACCTAATCATCTTCACTATATCCCCCCCCATACTCTATTGGTATCCCCTTAATAGCATAAGGGATAATGTATTATATATTTATTAATTGCTTAATATTTTATATTCCATACCCTTTATCAATTGGCTGATGCCTAAAAAACTGCTATCTATCCATCATGTATTATTTATTTGATAAATATCCCTCAAAAACCTAACAACCTATTAATATTATTCTTACATTGTGGTATTCTAATTATTTAAATATCAGAAAAATATGGAAGACAAAAAAACAGAACCGTCTCCCTGGAGGAGAGCGTATGGGGTAACGGAATTTGCCCAACTCTATTTTCCCGGCCGGACGCCGGTGGTTGCCTATAAACGTATGTGGGAATGGATACGCACCTCGCGCGAACTCAAAGCCAAGCTCGAAGCCGCCGGATGGGTGAAATTCCAAAAACTCTACACGCCGAAGCAAGTAGGCGTACTGATCGAACATCTGGGGGAACCCTGATAAAGTTTAAACTAAATTTATTTACAATGAAAGACTTAATCAGTCAAGACGTTGAATGTACCCTGTTCAGAACAGCATTCGACACCCTTTCTTACACACCGGTCACCCTCGGTGGCTATTTAGCCGACGTGGTGAACGGTAAGTACAAACAGCAGGTAGAAAACGTTCGCGCCCTGGTAACCTCCGGCAGTGAGGAAGAAGCGGGTCTCTGTAAAAAGAACCTTCCCCTGCTCGTGGCAGGCGGACGGATGGAAGGCGGCCGCAAACGCGAACACCTGGTAGGTTACTCCGGCTGCGTAGTGGGCGACCTCGACCATGTGCCGGGATCACCATCGGAGTTGCTCGCCCGTGCCCGTGAACTACCTTATGTGAAAGCAGGTCATATCAGTCCTTCGGGTACCGGCCTTAAACTCTTCGTGCTGGTAGACAGCGATATGGAACACCACGCCCAGGCCTTTGCAGTGGTAAGCCGCCTGCTTGAAGCCGACTTGCCGGGCGTGAAGGTAGACCCTTCGGGCAAAGACCCCAACCGCGGTTGCTTCGTCAGCTACGACCCGGCGGCCTTTTATAAGATAGAAGCCGAAGTGGTATGTGTCCCTGTTGCCCCCGGAAAGTCCGGTGTCTTTTCTCAGCCCGAACCCCGCTCGTTGTCCAACTACATCGACAAGTTTGAAGCAGGCAACCCTTTTACCGACGGCAGCCGCCACAGCTACGTGGTGAAGCTGGCTTCGGCGCTCAACAGTGCCGGTTTCAGCGAAGCCGAAGTGACGGCAGAATGTCTCTACCGCTACACCGCTCCGGGTTTCGATGAAAAAGAGATCCTTGCCACCGTGGCAGACATCTACCACCGTTACCAATCTGCCCACGGCAGCAATTCCGGCCGTCAGGCACCGGGTATGGCGACGAAAAAAAGTGTCAGAAATCTCAAAAGTTCCACCCCCGTTCCCGAAGATGCACTTTTGGACGATGGTTCCCCTATGGGGCCTGATTATGAACCCGTAGAAGGTGATTTTCCGCACTTCGACAAGTCCCTTTTGACAGGCCTTCCGAACCTCCTCGCGGACGCTTTGAAGACAGCTTCCGACGACACGGAGCACGACCTGACATTGCTCGCTTCACTCACCATGATCAGTACCGCCTTACCCAAGGTGAGAGGCATGATGCAGGGCGAAATGTATTATGCCCCGTTCTACACCGTCGTGACCGGCCCCTCGGGCAGTGGTAAAGGATGTGTCAGCCGGGTATTTAAGATGATAGAACCCTGGCAGCGTTCCATCTACGACAACTCCGCCCGCAAGGTGGAGGAATATAATAAGGAAAAGGAAGCCTACGAGCTCGACAAACTGAAGCAACGCCAGTCGAAAGCTAAAAAGCCGGCCGGTACTCCCCTTGAATGTCCCCGCTTGGTGCAGCAAAGGCAGCTCCATATGGCAGGCTACACGACGACTGCCCGTATGATTGCGCAGTTGGAGATAAACGATCCTTATTCATCCCTCTTGTTCGAAACCGAACTGGAATCGTTGAACAACACGATGGCGCAGGATTTTGGCGGTTACGGATACGTTCTCAACCAGGCATTCCACGGCGAACGCGTGAGCTGTGCTTCGAAAACCAACGGTACCTTCATTGTCGAACATCCGAAGCTGGGTATGTTCGTAACCGGTACCCCCAGCATGTTCGCCAAGTTCGTGCCCACTACCGAAAACGGCCTCTACAGTCGTTTGCTGATCTACCATATTGCCGGAGGTGGCGTTTATCGTTCTCTGACTTCTGCTGATAATGATCCGAAGAATGCGTCCTACTTCACGGAGCTGGGCGGAAGATTGCAGGATATGGCCGTGTTCCTCGAAAAAACGGATACGTTTGTCAGCTTCACCGACCGTCAGCGTAAGAAGCTCGACCGCTATTTCTCACGCGAATATTATAATGTACGCGTGTTCGGTAATGAAGATGTTACCTCGGTCGTGTTGCGCCACCGCCTGATCATCTTCCGTATTGCAATGGTACTGACAGCTTTGCGCAAAGCGGAGGAAGAAGTAGAGACAGTGCATCGCATCATAACGGATGCCGACTTCGAAGTGGCTTTCCATATCGGTACTGTTTGCCTGCGTCATTCGATGTTGGTAAGTACCACCCTGAAGCATAGCGATACGGAGCAGCATTTTAAGATGCACACAGCCCAGCGCGACCTGTTTGCCGCCATGCCGGATAAGTTTAAAACAGCCACCCTGGTTGAAGAGGCGGTTGTCCGCGGAATCAGCCGTTCGAGTGCGTTCCGTATGCTGAAAAAGGCGCAGATGTATGATTTATTAATCTCATTAGGTGCGGGTTACTATGATAAAACGGACTCGGGGAAAATGTCACTATTTCGAAAAAGGGGTAGAGACTTTTGAAACTATTGAGACTTTTTATCGTATTCTTCCTCCTTGCCGATTCCCTCTGAAATGGGTAGGCACCGGACGCTCAACGGGTAGTTACCCGTAGAAAATGAGTAGGCATCGGAGGTGAAACGGATAGTTATCCATCTAATAACCGATTATTTTTAACATTTGTTGGAAATAGTACTCTAAACTATGAATAGCAAGGCGAGAGATCGAAAAAAGACTGACTAAAAAAAAGGATCGTTTTTTCTCGTCACAAAGGTAACTCATCATTTTGAAATACCAATCATTTCTTCTAATTTTTTTTCTTTTCCTATCTTCTTTCTTATCAACAGAATAGCAAAGCGAGTACGAAATTACAACTTTTTGTCATCAAATCAAAATTCCTCGAAAACAGTGACGAGAAAAAACGATCGTTTTAGCTAGTCATTAACATTTGGAAGCCTGCCGAGAGTAGGCTGTGAGCGAGTTTTTATAACACTATTATTAATATTAAATTTTAAATTATGAACAAAAAGTTTTCTACGTTAGTGGCTGTCCTTCTGGCAGCCGGTGCTTGGACGACGCTGGATGCGAAGGTGGTAGTGACACCTACACCTGTTGCAAACAGTGCTTATGCTATTGGTTCGAGTCTGAATGAAAAAAGTGCTCAAACATTGGGGCTTAGCACATTCTATGATGCTGAGGATGCTGTGAATGAAGTTTCCGTTGTGGCTGGTGAAGGTGGACTGAACTTTGGAAGTGTTTCCAGTGATGCAAAGTGGCAGTTTATTGGTACTATTAGCTCATCAGCAGTGCTGCAAGTGACAATAAAAGGTACTCCTTATTATCTTTGTTATGATGGAAGTGTATTTTCGTTGAGTACAAGTGAGGACGATTCTAATGTTCTGCATGTTAAGGATGCAGCTGCGGGAATTACTATTGTTGGTGGAAAATATAATAATAAATTTTTGTCTGTAACCTCTTCTGGGTTGTCTGTTGTTGATGGGACTCCTGCTTTGGCTGTTACAGCTACCGGAGGTGCAGCTGCATTAGGATCACTTTCCGCGTCAACTCTTTATGTTTTTTCTTCAGCAGCGAACTTAGCAGATGGGGGTACTTACTACCTAAAAGGTGCATTTAGCGCAGCAGTTCCTGCTTACTATGACTTGCTAAAAACAGGTGCCGCTGAAATAACTGATGCTTCAAAGGATATCTGGACTGTTGTGGCAGGTTCAGACGAAGGCCAGTTTAAGCTGAAGACAGTAGTTGAAGGTGTTGATTATTTTATTGTTGCTGACGGGACAAATCCTCTTGTTGCTTCAAATGTAGCTGCAGTTGCAGCTACTGAATTCGAGTTGGTAAAAGGTGAATTGGTAGCTGTTGAAGGTGGAAAGGAATTAGCTTGGTCTGAAGGTGTAAGCATGGCAGAAGCTACTCCTACTAATTATGACAATGCTATCCAATTCGGTAAATATGAACAAGATGTAGAAGTATCTGTTCCTGGTTACGAAGACTTGACACAAGATGAAAATGGAGCTATTATTGTAAAACCCAATGCAGACATAGACGCTCCTCTTTATGTGGCTGTAGGTGAAACTTACTTGTCTGTAGATGCTGACGGTAATGTAGTTGAAAGCGAAACTCCTTCATTAGGTCTGGGCTCTGCTTGGGGTGTTGAAAATGGTGTGTTCTATTCAATTGCAGCAAAGAAGGCTGATCCGAAGAATACGAAGATTTATTTGGTGGCAAAACCAAAGGTTGGATATAGTCTTTCAACTACTTATGCCTTAGGAGAGAAGACTGTAAATCCTGTAGCAACAGCTGATGTTACAGCCACTGTTAACACAACTGTTCCTGTTACTGATTTGGTAGATAATATTAGTATCCTTAGCCAGTCTGTAGCACGCGTTAGCTCAATAGATAAAGATGAATATGTTTTTGTTGCTTTGAATACTGACGGAACTGCTGGTAGTGTTACTGTTTTATCAAAAACTGGTGCCTCTGCAGCGTTAGTTAGTATTGAGGAAGCCCAACTTGATGATTATCTGTGGAAAGTAACAGAAACAAAGAACAAGCTCGGTAAGTATTACTATACATTCGAAAATAAAGCAACCAAGGCTTTGTGGTCTGTCGATGGTAATAATACAGAATTCTACGCTACAGGTCAATATGCCAATAAAGTAGACCTTTATTTAAGCAATAATGGTAAAACGATTGGTGCAGGCTTCGCTGCTGCAGAACCTGCTGTTGCTATTTCTCTTTATTCTTCTCCGCTGATCGGCAGAACGAACACTTATCTGAAAGACCTTAAGGGTGATGGTTTCAATATGACTATCAAGATGAGTAAAGATAGCAAAGCTGAAGTAGAGTATATGGATGCATTTGCCGGTAAGTTGGTTCCGCAGGGTTCTAAAGATGCTAAGCAATTCCAGATCAAGTCAGGTGATAAATTCCTGGTATTGAATACTACTAAGTTGACTAATATCACAGGTGTAAATGGTGCATTCGAATTGGTTGACGCAGTAGATGCAAAAGATCATTTGTCTTACTTCCAGGTAAATTACCTGTATGGTGGCAAAGATGCTGATAGAGTAGCCGAACTTCTTGTTGCTAAAGCTGCCGACATGGTTAATGCAACTAAAGCATTCATCGTAGCAACTCCTGATGCAAACTATCTGACAACAAAGAAAACTCTTACAGAACAAGAAACTCTTCCGTACATCACTTTGGGCGAAGACAACATCTATTCTGTTAAGAACCTGTTAGGTAAATTCTGGAATATCTCTTATGCAGAAACAAAAGAAGCTGCTAAAGAGCAAAGCGAAGAATACAAACTGAATGGTGTATTGGTTCCGACTAATGAATATGCACAGAGTGAAGCAGCTAAAGATGTAGCTGATTATGTGGATGCCGGTACAGTATTGCTGTCTTCTCCGGAAACTCAGTGGGCTGTAGTTGAAGCGGATCTGGCAACTAATAAGTTTACATTGCAGAACCGTGAAACAGGTGTAACTGTAAAAGATATTGTTCTGCGTGCAACTGATACTAAGGACGTATATTCTGTAACAAATGTTGCTACTGGTGCTGCAATCGAGGGCGACTTAATCAAAGTTACTGCTGTAGCTGAAGTTAAAAAGTTCGACGGTTATAAGAGAGCAGAAGTAAATACATTGAGAAATCAGGTATTTAATATTGGTCAGTTCCATAACGCAACAGGTAATGTGGATGCTTACTGGGCAGAAAATCACCAGACGAATGGTACTCACCAGTTAGGTATTGTAACAGAAGGTGCTGTAGATTGGAGATTGTCTCTGGATACAAAATCTGACGCGAAGAAAAAGACAGAAGTAGATACAGTATATGTAATTACCAAGATGGCTACATTGAAAGATGGTAAGATCCTGACTGGTGATGCTGAAGGTGTAAAAGCAGATACTTTGGCTATCCTTCCGTACTTGTTCCAGAATAAGTCTAATCTTGAATATGTTAAGTTCAAAGCTGAAGGCTTTAACTACTATGTTTGCGACGAAACTCCGGACGTAAAAGATAATGGAACACGTTTCGCATTGAAGGTGAAACCGAACGGTTACAATATCGTTGTATTACCTGAAGCTGGTGGTGTGAAGACATCTGTAGGTACTGATAAAGTCTTTGCAGGTAATAGCGTACAATGGGGTGCTTTGAGCAACATGAACACATATGCAAAAGATGATAACTCTATCATGGTTGTTGAAGAAGTAGACAAACCTGAATACCGCAAGGTTGTTAAAGAATGGGGCGACATCGTTAAGATCTTCCGTCAGGAATATCCTACAGAAGCATTGTTCGAAAAACGTGATGCTAAGTCAGTTGTAGAGAAAGATACATTGAGCTTCCTGAATGTAAACAATAGCGTAAGCGGTGCAAACCCTGCATTGTTTATCGATACAGCTTATGTAAATCGTGTGGATGCAGACGGTATCGCAAATACTTGCTACCAGTATCTGTTGGGTGTAAATGTTGATAAGGATGATACTTATTACTGTCCTTACAACCCAGAACACAACTCACAGGAATGGAGAGACGAACATAATAATGGTAAACCTTGTGCTGATGCAATGGAACACAAAGCTGTAAAAGGCCGCTTCCTGATCAACCTGATCGACACTGCAAATGTATATGGTGCAACTCACCTGCATAACAACCCGTATGTAAACGGTGTTGAAGCCGGCGAAAAACTGGCTAAGCTGTCATTCGTAGAAGGTATTCATGCTAATGATACATTGTATATCACTCGTAAGGGTGGCGAAGTTGTTAAGTTGGCTATGGATTCTCCGGAATTCAATGTGGCTAAGTTTGCCTTCCGTTATGTGAATAATGCTGATGGTTCATTCAAGATCCAGACTCGTTACAAAAACTACAATCCTGCTGCAACTCAGAAACAGATTGAAGATGCTGCAACAAACGATGGTTATTTGAAATGGATCAATGGTACAGTAGTTGTAACAGAAAAGTTCATTAACGGTGAAACTTTCAACATGGAAGAAAACTACGATGGTCAGGCAGTCGCTAACGAAGATGTTACAGTTTCTTCTATCAGCGTAATTGCTAAAGAAGGTGCAGTAACTATCAACGGTGCAGCTGGTAAGAAAGTCGTTATCACTAACGTTCTTGGTCAGACAATCGCCAGCACAGTTCTTTCTTCTGACAATGCTACAATCGCTGCTCCTGCAGGTATCGTAGTAGTAGCCGTAGAAGGTGAAGCTGCTGTAAAAGCAATCGTAAAATAATAGAAACTATTTATAATCAATAAATTTAAATTTGACTGCGCGGTTGTTTTCTCTATGCAATTTTAATCAACCAATTACCCCGTGAGGGCGAACAAGCGGTCGTATTAATACTAAAGTAATGAAATAAAGTTCTTCTGTTCAACCTCTGTGAAGAGCAAAAACAGACAAAAACAAAGCCGCGGTAGAGCAATCTACCGCGGCTTTCGTTTGTAGAACACTATTACTTTGGTTTTACAAATCCTACCGGATTGCGTGGTTTATCTGATAACTTTCTTTGAACCTGTAATTCTGCTAGTGTTTTATTGATCAGATCCAGTTGTATCCGGGTATCTTCATTGATATCATTGTAATCGGTGAAAACCTCTTCGACGTATTCTTTCAATTCCTTCAATTCATGTTGAAATACTGTTATTTTATCAACTGGAGGAACTAACTTTTGACGAATTGCAACGAATGCACGCATAATACTTATATTAACCTGTATAGCTATATCTGAATTTAGTATACCAGAGAGCATTGCCAATCCCTGTTCAGTAAAGGCATACGGCGGTTTGCGGGTTCCTCCCCATCTTGATGTTCCATTTTGGAATATCAAGTTTAATTCATCGAACTCCTCTTTTGTTAGTTGAAACATAAAATCTGTAGGGAAACGTTTGATATTTCTTTGTACAGCTTTGTTAAGATTGCTTGTCGTTACCTGATATAATTCAGCTAGGTCTTTATCAACCATAACGTTTTGACCTCTTATTTCGTAGATCTTACTTTGAATCATTTGTATTTCATTCATAGTCGGTTTGTTTAAAGATAATTATTAATATTAGTACTAATTGCAAATGTAATGATTTAAACGAAATTATCCCGATTATCAGAAAAACTTTTTATAAACAAAACATGAGCCTTCCCATAACACTTGATGTCGCAATTTGCGACATCAACATTTTCATACAAATGTAATACCTGTTTCATGTGGTTGAAATACCAGTGTAGTTACTTTGCATCAGGAAATTAATTCAATAAGCGTAATGAAAAAGACAATTGTTTTGGCTGCTATGGCCGCCTGTTTATTTACAACAAATGTATTTGCACAGAAGATTAAGGGGAGTGATACTTGCCTGCCGGTCACACAGACGGAAGCTGAAAACTTTATGAATAAGAATAAAGGTACTAAAGTAACTGTAACAGGTGGTGGTTCCGGTGTCGGCATTTCCGCCCTGATGGAAGGAACGACCGATATCGCCATGTCTTCCCGTAAGATGAAATTCGACGAGAAAGTCCGCCTGCAGGAAGCTAAGAAGAATACAAAAGAGGTTGTGATCGCCTACGATGCCCTGGCAATCGTAGTACACCCCTCTAATAAAGTAACGAACCTGACCCGCGAACAGTTGGAAGGTATCTTCACCGGAAAGATCAAGAACTGGAAAGAAGTAGGCGGAGCCGACCTGAAGATCGTTGCCTATTCACGCGAAACCTCTTCCGGTACGTACGAATTCTTTAAGGAAAGCGTACTGAAAAATAAGAACTACATGAACGGCATCCTGAGTATGCCTGCCACCGGAGCCATTATCCAGTCGGTAAGCCAGACAAAAGGAGCTATCGGTTACGTGGGTCTGGCCTATGTAAATAAGGATGTAAAACCGATCCATGTCTCTTACGATGCAGGCAAGAGCTTCGTCGAACCCTCTTTTGCCAACGCAAAGAATAAGACCTATCCGATCGTCCGCCCATTGTTCTATTATTATGAAGTGAAGAACGAAGGCCCTGTAAAGCCGTTTATCGATTATGTCTTGTCGGCAGAAGGACAGGAAACAGTAAAGAAGGTGGGATATATCCCGGTTAAATAGTTAGAATCAAGTAGTAAAAACGCAGACAGTGTTTGATGCATTGTCTGCATTTCTTTATTGGTAGGTATAGTGATAATTCATAATTTGCCAGTGTCAGATAACTTTAGTCCGGCGGCTTTTAACAGATTCTCAATCTCTGCCGGGGAAATAGTATCGCGATCAGCTTTATCGTAAATATATAAAAGGTTGATTTCTGCATTATCTTCATCTAAAGTGATAAGAACAGTAATTACACGAGCTCCGTGACTCTTTCCACGTCCTTTACTACCAATAGCCATACGTACTTTATGAACACCGTTTCCCAAGTCAACTCCTGCATTAGGATTACTCAGCAGTTCCTGTTCCAGCAAACACAGGTCGGATTTCAACGAATGATACTTTTTATTCAACCGTTTTACTTCTCTGGCAAACGGTTGGTTAAATATTATATCATAATTCATTGATCAACTCTCTTAAAGTTCTGCCTTTGGTTCCAGTACGGCGGCGTTCGGCTACTTCGTTCAAACCTTCAGCAATACCGGCAAGAATTTCCTCTTTGCTTATCGTATCTTCTTCCGATATCACGTTGGTTGTACCCTCTTTACCACTATATAAATGTTTCAGATAATCCTGAAGCTTTTCCAGTATATCCCGACTATCTATATTGAGCACCTGTCGAGCTAGTTCGGCTTTGCGTGCTTCAAGTTCTATTGCTGTCATAATTAACTCCTTTCTTTTAGAGGTTTATCTCTTTATGCAAAGATACGATTAAACCTGGAAAAGAGTGTAAATCTGTGGCTCCTTTAATACTAGAATTATAAATACTGCACAAAAGTACTATACCTGTGCAATAATATTGGTTCTTTTTGCACATCATTTGGTTTATTGTGCTACCTTTGCCGCGTATTTAATAACAATATTTTTCATGAAGACATTAACAATCGGAGATTTGAAACCTCGCTTCCCTATTATCCAAGGCGGGATGGGCGTAGGCATTTCTCTATCCGGCTTAGCCTCAGCCGTAGCAAATGAAGGTGGGATCGGCGTTATCTCCGCAGCCGGTCTCGGACTCTTATATAAAAAACTATCACCTAATTACACGGAAGCAGGCAATTTAGGCCTCGCCGAAGAGATCCGCAAAGCCCGTGAAAAGGCAAAAGGTATCATCGGTGTGAACGTTATGGTGGCACTTTCCGATTTCGCAGAACTGGTGAAGACAAGTATCGCCGAAAAGGTGGATATCATCTTCAGTGGTGCAGGCCTGCCGCTCGACTTACCTTCTTTCCTGAAGAAAGACAGTGTAACGAAGCTGGTGCCTATCGTATCGAGTGCACGTGCCGTACGTATCATCTGTGAGAAATGGAAGAACAACTACGACTATCTTCCCGATGCCGTTGTACTGGAAGGCCCGAAAGCCGGAGGTCACCTCGGTTATAAGGAAAACCAGTTGGAGGACGAACATTTCTCACTGGAAGAGTTACTGCCGCAGGTAGTACACGAAGTTTCCCTGTTTGAGGAGAAATACAACAAGAGAATCCCGGTAATTGCGGCAGGAGGCATTTATACGGGTGAAGATATCAAACGCATGATGGATCTTGGAGCATCGGGCGTTCAATTAGGAACCCGTTTCGTCACTACCACCGAGTGTGATGCTTCCGAGGCTTTCAAGGAAAGCTATATCAAAGCGGAAGAGAAAGACATTGAGATCATCAAGAGCCCGGTCGGAATGCCCGGACGTGCGATCCACTGTAATTTTCTCGAAAAGGTAAAGGCCGGCATCAAACAGCCGAAGGCTTGCCCGTTCAACTGCATCAAGACGTGTGATATCTCGAAAAGTCCTTATTGTATCGTGACGGCGTTGTATAATGCGTTCAAAGGAAACTTTGAAAACGGATATGCCTTTGCCGGAAGCAATGCCTGGAAGACCAGCCGCATCATGTCGGTGAGGGAGACGATCAACGAGTTGATCAACGAATGGAAATCGAAAGAATGATTTTTCTACTTATATGAATACAAAAAGCCCCGGTAAGCATCCTGCCTATCGGGGCTTTCTTTATCTGGTGGCCTGTCCCCGTTATTGACGCGGGGAGGGAGGTCTTATTGTTCTTTCAGCCAGTTGCTCAATTCTTCTCCGTTCTGTGCAGCAGCTTTTACGCCTGCGCTGGCAGCCTTACCGAAATAGTCGAGCGCTTTCTGGTACTCTTTATTTCTGGCATAAGCCACACCGAGGTTATTCCAGGCTTCCGGCGTATTGATCTTCTGTAGGCGGGCGATACCGGCATCGGTAGCTCCGCGTTCAATTTCGAGGGCGGCAGTGTTCTGCTGTGCCACCGGGTCGGTCGGGTAGAGGCGTACGGCGATGTCGAATACTTCCTTGAATTCAGGGCTGTCTTTCGGATAGGTGTTGGCTACCACGAACATCTCGTTCAGGCTCAGGTACTGCGGTTTCGTCTTGATCACCTGTTTGGCTTCGTTCACGTCGAACGGACGGGCGATGTAAGCCAGCGTATAGTCGATACGGCGCAGGGCAGGATAATAATCATCCAGTAACATACGGTAAGTCTTGCCGCCATTCAGCGCTTTCAGCTGTGCTTTACGTTTATTGATATCGGATACTTCCAATACTTTCAGGATCTCATCGCGGTTGGACAGGTTGGATACCTTGACGGCGTTGCGCAGGCCGATCCAGTCTTCACCTTCCCAGTTCACCTTCATCAGGGAAGCCGGCATGTCTTCCTTATCCTTCATATAAGCGGCGAATGCTTTGGCACGGCTTTCCGACAGTTTCATATTATAATCGTAGCCACCTTCCGGTGAAGCATATCCGGTGATATTGAATTCCGTAAACTTCAGGTTCTTGTCGTTGCGTACTTCGCTAACGATCTTGCTCACCTCTTTCAGCTCGGCAGCATTGTTCTTGAAGTCGTGCAGCAGGACAGACTTGCCCACTTCGAAGTTCAGGTAAGCCGAATGGGTTTCGCTGCGCTGTTTAACCGGTTCTGCCGGAGGAGTGACATAGCTCAACTCGTAAGTCGGTGCAACCACCGGCGGCAGGATACGTGATGACAACGGAGTGATATTGCTTGCCACGTCGCACGAAGCGCATCCGGTCGTATTGGCCTGCATCACCAGTGAGGCGTTGCGCATCCAGCTTTCGTACGGAACGGTCAGCGTCATAGGGATAGACTCCGCCTGGTTCTTTTTATGGCGGAAGATCACGGTCGGTGTTTGTTCAAACGGTTCTGCCCCGAAGCCCATCTCGCGGTCGAGTGCTTTCATACGTTTCTTTCCGGTGATCACGAACGGGTCGAACTTCACCGTGTGCGCTTTGTCGGCCGACTGAAGTACCGGCGTGATGATGACCATGTTCTGTGATTTCAGCTGCATGTTGTTGAGGTTGGCGGTAGTCGACAGGCTTACCTGGCTACCCTCTTTCTTTACCTGCAGGTCGCTGTATGCTATGCCGTCGGGACTAACAGTCTGTGCCTGCATGCTCCCATAGGCGGAGCATAATAAAACGGTTGCTATATAGAATAACTTCTTCATTTTGTTTACTTGTTTTTAGTGGATGAAATAGATGAAGGAAAGGGACGCTTTAGTCACTCCCCAGTAATTGTGGTTGCCGCTGCGCAGTTTAGGCATATCTTTGCCTTTGGCATATTCGTCGTAATGCATGCGGGCATAACCTGCACCGATCTCGGCTTCGATTCCCCAGCGTTTAGATAATATCCATTGATGGCCGATACTGACGCCCCCGCCATACAAATAACCGTCGTAACGATGGTTTTCCAGTTTCTTGAACATATCGAACGGCAGCTTGAAGCCTGCCACGTCGTATTGGCCGCCCAGTGCGTGAACGCCGATAAATGTCCCGTTGAACTTCTCGCAAGTCCAGAAACGTACGCCTGCATGTGCCAGCCAGTGTTTCGCCTGCTTGTCGTTGCTAAACTCAAAAGGATTGTAACCCGCTGAAAGATCCATTGTGACTTTCTTCCCCAGCCCCACTTCCAGACCTAGGTTGGGAGTGGCGGTGGCATCATAGATGATATTATTCTTTAGTGCTACATGTTGTGCACTTGCATAAAGGGAGAATAATAACGTTGCCCCTATTAAAAAGAATTTCTTCATGTGATATTCATTATTAGTGATACTCTTTGTTCTTAACAGGAAGGTTTCGGATATTGTTTGCCCCGTTTTGAAAAAAAGGTGAAATGTTAGGGTTAATTATTAAGAAAGAAACAGGTTTTGGGATTTGTTATGTTAATCGGGGAAAAAGAGGGGACAAGAGGACTTAAAATAACTTAGTTCGTAGAGAACTATGTTAGTAATGCTGGCAAAGATAGTAATAATCAGTAAATATGGTATCAACATAGGGTAATTATCAAGACTTAACCGTCAGATATCTGTTTGTTTCGTCTTTTTCTCTGTAGGAAAAGGTACTCTGAGGGTATCAAGAAGAAAATAAATGTTCTTCTTAAACTCTAGCATATCAGTCTTTCTATACTGCCTTCAATAATAGTGATGCGTGTTTGGCTATGAAAATCAATACAATAACCACAGTTCTCTACGAACTCAATTAATCTGATAAAGCTTATGGCATCAAATGAACCCAAAAAGCGTAGCATCGTCGCCAATCTTGTGGCTAACATGCTGACAGAGCGTGAAGATGACTTCACTGCCAACGTTACTTACGTGGCAAACCGCTCGATCGAAGACCTTTGTAATATTGCCGCCAACGGTAAAAGTAAGTTCTCTGCTTCCGAATTACTGGCCGCCCACAACGATCTGAAGGCGACTGCAAAGGATGAATTGTACTCCGGTTCTACCGTAGAATTTGGACTTGTTCACAACTCCCTTGGAATAGACGGTTCCTTCATCGGGCCGAAAGCCAAATTCGATCCGGCAAAGAACAGTGTAACCCTTCGCAGCATGCCTATTATTGATGTGAAGAAGGATTTGAAAGAGGTTGGTGTGATTATAGGTGAAGTGGTGGAAGGACTTCCTACCCTTAGAAAAGTAACCGATGTATTCACCGGTGAAGTAAATGGAAAGATCACTCCGGGAAATACCCTCAATGCGGAAGGTAAACGGATAAAAATCGTAGGGACGGAAGGTAATACAGTTGGGCTTTTCTTTATCAAGTCGGATGATGATGCAGAAACAGCTGTTCCGATGACTGTCGTTTCGCGTAACGATCCTTCTTTCCTCTCTTTCATAATCCCGGCTCTGGCTGACGGAAAATATTATCTTGAAATAGCGACCCAATATGGTGGCAACCGTACAGTCTTGCTAAAGGACGTACGCCGTAACCGTTTCCCTTATGTGCTGACGGTAGGTAATGGTGAGGATGACCGCCCCGTAATAGAATAAACTTTTTTGCGCAGGCATTGCGCATTACCGTGCGCGATGTGTGAGCAAGGGAATGCGCGGCCGATGCGCAAGCTCGTGCGCAATGCCTGCGCACGAATTGATTTGATACATACAAAATAAAAACAATATGAATACAAAAATTACTTTGGTTACAAGCAGGTTGTTATATATGCTTGTTTTCTTAATTATTTCGCACGTAGCGAAAGCACAGGCTGACGTATGGGATGGGCTAACCGCTACTGAACCTGCCGGATGGACAGCCGGGGATGCAGCCGTCAATATCAGTTCGGCCGCCGAGCTGGCCTGGGTAGCCCAAATGGTAAACGAAGACCGGCAAACAGGAAATACGGCCAGTGATAAAATGTTTATCAGTTGCACGTTGACACTTACAACCGATATCGATCTGGCAGGACATGAATGGACACCGATAGGGATAGGGCTTAGTAATACTGACCTATATTCTATAAAGAAAAACTGTTTTCGCGGTACCTTCGATGGACAAAACCATACTATATCCAATTTGAAAATAAGGGGTACACATACTTTTGCCGGTTTGTTTGGTATAATAGGGGATGCAAGCTTTCCTACTCCCGGTAATGGTGGCCTTGTCAAAAATCTACATATAGAGAATGCCGATATAGAGTTAACGACCCCTACTGGAACCGGGTATTCTTATGTCGGAGCTTTAGCCGGATTGAAGGGCGGTGATGTTATGGATGGATGTAGTGCCACCGGGAAAATTGTAACAGGAGAGAAAGTTTATGCCGGAGGATTGGTCGGGATGAATTATGGAGGGTATGGTACATGCAGCATTATTACAAACTGCTATGCTTCTGTAGATGTGACAGCAGGGAGTGGAGTTGTTGATACTTATACTTATAAAAGTTATATTGGTGGCTTTGTCGGACAAAACGGAACGACATCCGGAGGGCATCCGATCATTTATAATTGCTATTCAACCGGAAATGTAAAAGGAGGAGATTATGCATATATCGGCGGTTTTGTCGGACAGAGCGTTTTTAGTTCCAATGACTATGAAGCCAACGATGTACATTCATGTTATTCGTTGGGAACTGTGGAAGGAGGTTCTACTGATACCAAAGTAGGCGGATTTGCAGGAAATGCCGGTACACGATCCACATTACTGAATTGTTATTGGAATCAGGATGCCTATGCAAAAGGCACCGGAAATGATGCCGAAAGAACTACTGAAAACTTGCTGCCTGTTCCTGCTGATGTCAGTAAAAACAATTTCCTGGTTCAAAGGATGAATCAGGGTGCCTATAATTATAGTACAACTAAAGGGACGACGCAAACGTTATTGTTGAAAAAATATGCCTGGGAATTGTTTCCCGGCAGCGAGCACCCTACACTGACGCAAACAGAGCTTACCGCTGCAATTGATTTAATCGGCACTACAAATGCTGATCCTTACGAGATTGCCAGCCCGGCCGCTTTGAAAACATTTGCCAACGTGGTAAATGCCGGAAACGATTTCGATGGCAAATTTGTCAAACTAACTGCCGATGTTGACCTCGATAGTGAGGAATGGACACCGATAGGAAATAGCGACTCAAATCCTTTCAAAGGAACATTCGACGGGAATGGATATCAGGTTCAAAACCTGTATATCAATAAAATATCCGGAGAAAGTATAACTTCCGGTCTATTTGGTTGGCTGAATAGTGGAACTATCCAAAATCTGGGAGTTGTGATTTCAGAAAAGGGGGTAACCATGAAAGTAACCAATAGTGGTGTCGGGGATAGCCAACTTGGAGGAATTGTCGGCCTGGGTCAAAAGGCTACTCTAAAAAATTGCTACGTTACAGGAGGTGCTATTTCGGGCAATGCTATTGGTTCTGCTTCCTATCTTGGTGGCGTGGTAGGATCTTGGAAAACAGAGTCTTGGTTTACAGCAACTATCAGCAATTGTTATTCGACTGTAGATATATACAACGGGGAAGAAACAAAAGGACTTCATTCCGTTTCAGGTGGAATAGTTGGGTATATGGATAATTATGATGGGAATGCTGGCATAGCTAATTGCTTTTCATCCGGGATAATCAGTGCTAAAGATCCTTCCGACACAGGAGGTGCCGGAGGTATTCTCGGATATGCAGTTCGATATGGAAGCAATAGTATGTCTATAAAAAATAGCCTTGCATTAAACTACAAACTGATTACAAAAGATGGAGATGTGGCTTGTTTTGTTGGCAGGATATTAGGTGAAAGTCCTGACAATGGCGCTGTTTCTTTTAATTTCCAAGACAATCATGCTTATGATAATATCGTTTGGGACGACCTGACAAATAGTACATCTAATCCAATCACCGGATCTAATGCTGCAGATAAGAATGGTGCAGGCTGGGATTGGAGGAACAATGACCCGATACCTGCCAGTATACTGGATAATACCAGTAACTGGGAAACCGGAGTATTACCCGTAATGCCCAAGCTGAAAACAACTACCGGCGTCTTGATGGCTGACCAACCGGATGTCTCAATTCCCTATCCGTTGGAATTTGCAGCAACAACACATGGCGCTGTACGTGCAAAGTATTATAAAACGTATGCGGGAGCAGGTACACAGGTTGAACTTGTCATAACTCCGGATCAGAATTCTTTACTGGGAAGTCTGACTTATCAGCCGGAAGGAGAAAATGCAGTTGCTATAACAGAGAATGCCGGACATTATTACTTTACCATGCCAGGTAAAAAAACGACGATTGCAGCCGTGTTTAATGTTAAGTCGGACATAACAATAGCAAGCGTTACAAATGGTGCTATCAGCATAGAGGGGAATAAAACGGAAGCTTTGGACGGTGATAAAATCACCTTTACTGCTACCCCGGCAAACGGTTATAAACTTAGCGGATTACCAACTGTTACAAAAGCCGGAGGTGGAAATGTAACTGTCAATAGTGAAGGCAATAATAAGTATTCATTTGACATGCCGGATGATGCTGTTACGATTGCTGCGACATTTAGCAAAGATAATCCTGATCCTCAACCGCCGGTGACTCCTGATCCTGAACCAACAGTCTATTATACGGTTGCACTTCCGTCAGTGGAAGGTGCAACCACCGATCCGGTTGCCGGAGAATACGAGGTAGAAGCATGGGGTAGTTTCCGTTTTTATCTCACCTTGGATAAAGGATATGATCAATCCGAACCTATTATCACGACCGATCGGGGCGAAGCCATCACCCCGCGTAGCAGCGACGGTGCTTACATCGTGAAGTATGTGCGTCAACCGGTTGAGATAAGGATCGACGGTGTCGTGAAGAACCCTGATCCGGTAGCCAACGAGACGATTGCTGCCGACGGTATAGGAGTTCGCACGGCTGATGGTTGCCTGTATATCAGTGTCACTACCGAAGTGCGGGCAGCGGTTTATAACTTTAACGGCAGGTTGCTGAAGCAAGCGCGTATCCTTCCGGGGGAAACCCGCTGGCAGTTCCCTTCCGGTGCCTATATTGTGGAAGTGGACGGTAAACGCTATAAAGTGATGTTATAGTGGCGGACAGATAAGAAAAGGGGATCATTGCTGAATGATCCCCTTTTTTGTATGGTATGAATGATTGTTTATGCCTTGTTGATATCGCTAAGTTCCACCAGCTTATTGACAATCGCATACACCGTGAGGGCGCTGGCACTATGTACCTGTAGCTTGCGGGCGATGTTCCTTCTGTGCGTAATGACGGTATGGGTAGAGAGGAACAGGCGGTCGGCTATCTCGCGGTTCGTCATGCCTTTTACTACGCATACGACGATCTCTTTTTCGCGCGAACTCAGGGTTTGTTGTTCGTCGCCGTCGGCTTCTTCTTCCGATTTGGCATGCAGACGTTCGAGTTTGAGACCTATCTCGTCGACACTGTCGAGGATATTGATCTGGTCGTCGTAATAATGGAGCAGGGAGTGGTCGATCGGCGAATAGACCAGAGCCAGGCATTTCATATTCGGGCAACCTGTCATTTCTTTCAGGTGGGGAATAGTGAAATATCCTGGAATGGATGGATTGATGAGGAGGATATCCGGCATGTGTGTCCGGAGATCCTCGGTAAGCGTTTCGATAGTCGCTATTTCAGAAAACTGGATGCGCAGGCCGCCGGGCAGGCGCTTCAGTATGGCTTCCAATCCGTTGCGGACGATGGCGGAAGGTTCAGCAATAACGATTTTCAGTGTGGTGCTCATAAGGCATCAATTAATTGTTTTTTCTAAAGCTAAAATAGCGGGCATGAAAAGGTAATCTTCCACATGGTTGTGTGATGCCAGATCCTGCTCGGTGGCAAAGATGTCGAACAGCACGCTGTTCAGCAGGTTACTTCCGGGACCCGGGTAATATTTGATCAGGATATTCTTCAGTTCCACGATCTTCATTTCTATCTGGTCGTGACGCTTGCGGAAGATCGAGATATTATATTTCGGGTCTTTCTTCCCGGCCAGCAATCCGCGGACGTAAGGGAAGACCACTTTTTCTTCGTATGACATATGCTTGTTCACCTCTTCGGCATATTCGTCGAAAAAGTTCTGGATCACGAAGGCTACATCTTTCGGGCATTCTGCGATCGCTTCCACCAGTTTCCTGCGCAGATGCGGCAGGCGGAAGTTGAGGAAGTAATCGTGTGCATTATGCAGGTAGGTGATCAGCGCGTCGATAGACAGGCATTTGTTGACATCGGTGACAGGGGCGGAAATATCTTCCGTCAGGAAGTTGACCACTGTCAGGAAGGTACAGGCATCTACACCGTTCTGGCGGCATACCTCTCCGATATTCTTTTCTCCGAATCCCAAGGCGATTCCAAAACGACTCATCACAAGAACCATCGGGTAGTTCTCGCATATCAAATCGCTCATCTTGTCGGTTTCCCGGTATTTCCCGTTTTTATACATAAGTTTTACTATTCCTTTCTAAATTGTTTTGGTGTTATTGAATGTTCAAAGGTAGTTCTTTTTAAGCGAACAATTTCGAGCGTTATTATTCTTTCACGTTTGTTGAGGACGTTTGCTTTTCATAAGGAACCGTTGGCTCGTTCAGATATTGCGAATCCTGATTACGTAAAGTATAAGCCAGACGCGCTGGATTACGGCGGTTGTCCCATAAAACGAGAACGGTTATCAGGTCATCGCTGTAATGGTAGTATATGGAATATTTAGGAATGACAAGTGCATGACGAATATGTGGATATTCTGTCGGATAACCAATCGTAGGTTGTGTGGCAACCAGTTTCAACGTCTCATTAATTTCTTTTCTTAGAAATTTACTGTACCGTGAGTTTCCGTTACGCTTTTTGTAGAAATCGAAAATCTCATTTGCTTCGGCTAATGGATTTTCTGTCCATTTTATTTGTCGTCCTTTAGCCATTCATCAAAGAGTTTATCTACTTCTTCTTCCGTATAAGTCTGTCCGTTCTTCATCTGTTCGAGGGCTGCATCTATTCTTCCTTTTAATTCTGGGGAGAAGTGAAGGACGCCGTCTTCTATATAGGGACGTTCTGTATCAGCTTCGACACTATCCTGTTTGTTGAGGATTTCTTCGATCTTATCCAGGATATCTTCGTCATAGGTGTTTTCCAGACGATCTATCAGTTTCTGTTTGCGTTGTAAGAATGTCATATCGCTCTTGTTTTAAAGGTTCTGCCACAAATATAGTAATAATAAATGATTACAGCGACGGATATTCCGGTTCATCGACGGCAACTACAGCGATACATTCGATTTCGACCAGCCAACCCGGGCGGCATACCGGAGCACGGACGATCAGGTAAGGGATGTCAGGATGGTTAGCCTTCATATATTGTTCGACGCGGGTAAAATCGGCGGTATCACGTATGTAGACGATTGCTTGCATAATATCGTTTAAGTCGGCTCCGGCTTCATTCAGCAATGCGGTGATGTTTTCGATCATGCGCTCGGACTGTTTGATCACATTTCCCGGATGGACGATCTCACCGTATCGGTCGATACTGGCGGTACCGGAAACGAATACGTGGCGACGGTCGCCGTAAGTGATGGCTACGCCTCTTTCAAAAGTCACTCCGTACTCGTATGTCCGGCTCAAATGATCGGGAGCGTATAGATATTGGATCTGTTCCTGTCCGATCCCGGATACGGCATACGTATCCATTGTGACGAAAACGTTGGTGTCCTGATATCTGCCTTCTATCGCGGTACTGGCAATGAAGTGCGTGTTTTCCGTGAGGTTCTGTGTTGCAAATACTTCCTTGCGGGCTTTAACCACTCCCGGATAGTTGACGTCTACATTCTGTACGAATATCCAGGTACGGATACAGTTTGCGGCCAGCGTGCACTTGGCATCGGTCAGTTGCATGATGTAATCGCGGAAGATAAGCCGTGTCTGATATTCGGAATTGGCAGCACGGTTGCAAAGGTTGGCACCAAAAAGCTGGCGGTAATTTCCGTGACGGGCTTCAAACAGATTGCTCGGAAGCACTTGTGTCTGTACGCCTGTCTGGAGCCATGCCCAGAGTGCTATTTTAGTTCCGTTCATTGGAGCCTGTTGTACGATGGATAGGGCACAATAAGGATTTGAACGTTCCTCTTCCATTAGCAGAGCTGTTTGGTTGGTCACGTCACTCAGGAAGTAACGGCGGAATACGGCGGTCGGATTTCCGGGAAGTTCTCCCACACACTGGTTGTAAGCCTTTAGCAAGTCCTGCAACTGGGTTGTATAGTCATCCAGACAATCCGTTTGTTCGAAAATGATATGATATTCGGTGATCCCTTTTTTAGTTTCAAAGGAAGTGATCTGTACTCTTGTCTTGTTGTATTGTCTTGTTATTAGATCCATGGTAGCCTGATATATTTTTTGTTTCCCAAAGATACAGTATATCAGATTGAAGCCAAATTTTGTTATGTGAAAAGAAAACAAAAGCTGTGAGAAAATAATATTTGTCAGGCTTTCTTTATATCATTTAATTCAACCAGTTTATTTACAATTGCATACACAGTCAGACCGCTGGCACTGTGAACCTGTAGTTTCCGGGCGATATTCCGGCGGTGAGTGATTACGGTATGAGTGGAAAGATATAGCCGGTCGGCTATCTCCCGGTTTGTCATTCCCTTAACCACACAGACAACGATCTCCTTTTCGCGTGAGCTTAATGTTTGTTGTTCTTCCTCTTCTTCCGGTTCGGGGGACGCTTCTTCAGCATTCAGCCGTTCCAGCTTATGTTTCAGTTCGTCGGGACTATCATAAATATTGAGCAGATCATCGTAAAAGCGAAGCATGCTATGATCGGCAACCATGCAGGCAATGGCCAGGCATTTCATATCGGGACAGCCGCATTCTTCTTTCAGATGCTGTATCCCAAAATATCCGGGAAGTGAAGGGTTAATGATCAGTACTTCCGGCCGGTGCATGCGAAGGCTATCCACCAGATGCTCTGCTGTGGAGATTTCTGTTAACTGGATGTGTAATCCGGGCAACCGTTTCAGGATGGTGATCAATCCGCAACGGATAATGGCAGAAGGTTCTGCAATAGCTATTTTGATGTTAGTGCTCATAAAACAGCAGTCATTTTATTGTTTTTTCAATTGCTAGTACGGCGGGAACGAAGAGGTAATCTTCTACCCGGTTATGAGAAGCCAGATCTTGTTCGGTGGCAAAGATATCGAACAGGACACTGTTCAGCAGGTAATTGTCGGGGCCGGGATAGTATTTGAGCAGGATGTTTTTGAGCTCAACGATCTTCATCTCTATCTGGTCGTGTCGTTTGCGGAAGATGCTGATATTGTATTTGGGATCTTTCACCCCTTCCAGCAGGTTGCGCACATAGGGGAAGACGATCTTTTCTTCATACGACATATGTTTATGGACTTCGTAGACATAGTCGTCGAAGAATTTGGTGATAGCGAAAGCAATATCCCCCGGGCAACCGGTGATCGCTTCCGTCAGTTTCCGGCGGATATGCGGCAACCGGAAGTTCAGGAAATAATCGTGTGCATTATGCAGATAGGTGATCAGTGATCCGAGGGAAAGGCATTTGTTGATCTCGTTGATCGTAGTCGAATTCTCTTCCGAAAGAAAATTGACAACGGTGAGGAATGTACAGCAATCCACTCCGTTCTGCCGGCATACATCCCCGATGTTTTTCTCCCCGAATCCCAGGTCGATACCGAAGCGACTCATTACGAGAACCATTGGATAGTTCTCGCAGATCAAGTCACTCATTTTATCTGTCTCTTTGTATTTTCCTTGTTTATACATAGTTGTTGTATTTATGGTGTTTCATTTATAAACAGGGGTATTGCGGAAGGTCTGCCGGAATAATGGCAATACATTCCGTTTCAATCAACCATCCCGGACGGCATACCGGCGCCAGTACAATCAGGTGTGGCAGGTGCGGATAATTCTTACGGATATAGCGGTCTACTTCCACATAATCGGCCGGGTCACGGAGATAGACGATTGCCTGCATGATATCATCGATGGAGGCTCCGCCTTCCTGCAGCAATGCTCTGATATTTTCCATCATCCGTTCGGTCTGCTTCAGAATATCTCCGGGATGAACGATCTCTCCCCGGTTGTCGATACTGGCGGTACCGGAAAGGAATATGTGTTTACGGTCGCCGTAAGAAACAGCTGTTCCCCGTTCGAACGTAACCCCGTACTCATATGTAGGGTTCAGGTGAGTAGGGGCGTAGAGGAACCGGATTTGTTCCGGTTGCAGGCCGTCGACGGTATAGGCATCCATTTGTACCAAAACGTTCGGGTCGGCATGACGGCCCTCTATCCCGGTACTGGATATATAATGTGTTTTCTCCGTCAGGTTCTGAGTGATGAACACTTCTTTACGGGCTTTTACAACACCGGCGTAATTTACATCTACATTCTGCACGAAGAACCAGGTACGGATACAATCGGCAGCCAGCGTACAATGTTGTTCGGTGAGCTGCATTACGTAGTCGTTGAGCAACAGGCGGGTCTGATATTCGGAAGTGGCAGCCTTGTTGTGTGCTCCTCCGTTCCATAAATGACGGTAACCGTTGTGTGCTGCTTCGAACATCCCTGACTTATAGGTTTCTGTCGTCATGTCGGTTTGTAACCAGACCCACAAGGCGATCTTGGTTCCGTTCATCGGAGCCTGTTGTACCACTGACAGTGCGCAATAAGGATTTTCACATTCCCGTTCGATCAGCGACTCGGCCTGATTGGCTGCATCACTCAGAAAATAACGGCGGAAAACGGCTACGGCATTCTTTAAATCTTGTTTAGTCAGTGTCTCGTAGGCAGCCTGCAACCTGTCCAATTGTTCGCAGAAAGGAAGCGAAGGGCTTGCAACGGAAAACATAATATGATATTCCGTCACCCCTCCTTTCCCTTCAAAAGAACTGATTTGAGCGTGTATGGAGTTTTGTTCGTATGTTTTAGTGAGAATCATTCTTTGGCTCCTCCTTCGATCCAACTTTGTAATAGAGTTATTTTTTCGGGCATGACTGACAATATATCACTGTGATCGTGTCTTGTCGTATTTGACAAAAGGATATCCAGGATAAAACTGTCATTCGTGTTACCCGGATTTACCAGCATTTTCCCTTCCGGTGATAAATCGGCTTTCACATTAACAAGAGCCTCATAGCTTTTCCCTTCCGTCAGGTATAATCCTCCGGCAGCAGAAGTACTGGTCCCATGACAGGCGATGCAATGAGAATCGAATACCGTTTTTTGAATACTGTTGAACATGCCGGCATTGATTGTTCCTGCATTTAAAAAGACAGTGTCATCCTGTGCGGTGAAGTCTGCTTTGTAGAAGGTGGCAATGCGCTTTCTCAATCGGTTGATGACGCATACTTCGACTTGGCTGACTTCTGTCGAGATTCCTGACAAGATGACATCGACCGTTTCTCCGTCTTTTTCAGGGGCTGGTATCCCTTTGGAAATGGTGGCATAGTCAGTATTGTCAAATCCGGCAATAACAACGCTGTAACCTTCCGGCCAGTCGTTGATACCGCAGATGTTGGTCGTTATTCTCAGAACACTTCCTTCGGTGGTGGTAATATTATTATTTGTATATATTTTACCGTCGTCACAGGCGATCAGCCCGAGTGCTGACAGTAATAGTATTGAAAGAATTTCTTTTTTCATATTCTTCTCGTTAGAATGTATATTGAAGCAGGACTGTGCCGGAATGCATGGCAAGCCCGAGGTCGTCGTTATCGCGGTCGAGTTGCGTATCATGACCGGTACGTCCGGTAAACTGGTACATGGCCTGTAGTTTCAGGTTACAACCTTTGAAGAAATAGTTGATACCTACTGCCGGCATGTTGAGAAATCCGTTCGTGTCGAGTCCGTTGCGGTTCATGAAATCATAACGGGCAGTAGCCTGTAGGCGGTTAGTAACGAAATATCCCCCCTGTACATATCCTCCCAGATAGTTGTAACTTTCGTCAATTTTCTGACGCTTAGTGAATCCTACATTCATATAGTAAATTTCTGCTCCGAGGTACAGGCGTTTTTTCAGCATGGCGAATTCCGCCCCGGCACGATAATCGTTTGTACTTTCATTTTCACTTTCCACATTAAGAGATGTGGAAAGACCGAATAACATTTTGTCTTCGTTCAGAAGGTTGGGATTACCCTGTGTGGCAGGCATTACCCCTTTAGGCATATAGGTTACGCGTCCGGCATAAAGCAAGGAAGGAATATGCCAGTCGTCACTAAATGTTTTGGATGCCACATTAACGGAACTTCCCGTGCCATTGAATATTCCGACTTCATATCCGAATTTTTCTTTTACCACACCGTGAATTTCAACACCGAGGTCAAAGCCTGTTCCGATGTTTGGGGTTACAGCGTTGAGCGAATGAGGTAAAATAACTGGTGCTGTAAGTGATATAGGCATTACCGGCATCAATGTTTCTCCCAATGTAGTCAGGTAAGCATGGGTAAACGGTGTTTTAAATTTACCGACGCGTACGGCGAACTGCCGTTTCAACTGTACGTCGAACCAGGCTTGCTGAAGAAGTGCACCACCTGATGCAGCCGCATTGATGGAAAGGTTGAATGTTATCATATTGAAGGCTTTTCCGGTAAATCCCAGAATAGCATAAGGAATAGAAAATCCTGAATTGGCAATGTTGTCCTGATTGTAGGCGGGGTCCAGTCCTTCATCGTCGTAGTAATTGAGATTGGCTGCTGTCTGCACCAATAAATAAGGTTTGAATATGAAATCACCTTTTTTTGTTCCTATCGTGAATCCTTCTTTTCCCGCTAAGGATACGATACCATTTTCCATATCGTTTTCGTGTTGTGCGATGGCTGCAACAGGCAGGAGTAACAATAGTGTGATAACTGCTATTATTTGTTTCATAATTATATTATAACAAGTGTGTTAAAGTGAATTTAAGAATGTAATCAGAGCATCGCGATCCTCTTTGCTCATTTTCTTGAATAAATTTTTGGATGCTTCTCCTTCGCCCCCGTGCCACATGATGGCTTCTACCAAATTGCGGGCACGTCCGTCATGAAGGAAATAAGTATGTCCGTTGACTTTCTCCTGAAGTCCGATACCCCACAGCGGGGTAGTACGCCATTCGTTTCCGCGGGCCAGACCACTGACGTAGTTGTCGTTCAGGCCGACTCCCATGATTTCCGATCCCATGTCATGCAACAGGTAATCGGAGTAGGGATGGATAGTCTGACTACCTAACCAAGGAACTTGGGTATTATTCAACAATACCGACCCACGTGATTTTGTGTGTAAAGTTGTGACATGGCATAAGTGACATTTGGCCTGATAGAACATCTCTTCCCCGCGTATTACCTGCGGGTCGTTTACATTCCGTCGGGCCGGAACCCCAAGACTTTGCATGTAGAAATCGACATCTTCCATATCTATTGTTGAAATATCCAGTTGATCGTAAGAAAGTCCCATCATACTGCCTTGATTCACCTGTATCTGGCCTTCACAAATTTCTTCCGGATAGCGGCTGTTAGTGACACCCATATCACTGGAGAAACCCAACTCGACTGTCAGATCTGCATGTTGAGCTTTGTTTCCTGACAGCCCCAGACTCATGACTCCCCGTTCAGAGATGTAGTTGCAACGTCCGCTGATACCATATTCCGGGTAGTTGCTTTTAGCGGCCAATGCTTCGATTTCTTTAGGATCGAGTGCCATCATTTGTCCCATTCCGACATGGCGTAAAGGGATACGAACTGTACAGAATAAATCTTTAGGAGCAATACTGTCGGCATACCATTCGGTAATGGAGTAGTCCGGTTTACATAATTCATAAGTCTCCCCATCCGGGAAGGAGAATGTCTCATGAGTATATTTTACTGAAAGTTTTCCTTCCGGTTTGACTCCGTAAATAGCCTGGTCGTGAAGCACCCGGCCGTAATCCCTGAAGAAGGCTCCGTTTCTGCGGCTGATATAAACCAGCATGGAAGAGAAGCCATAATTACCAGAACCGCCTTCGCTCCAAAGAGTCGGACGGGTACGACCTGCATTGCGGTGGCAACTGCCGCAGGAGTAACCGGCATAAACTGGCCCTAATCCTCCTCCTTGACCATTAGAACTAGTACGCACGTCATCATATAATTTGTCTCCCCGGTAAAAGCGTATCAGGTTATTTCCCGTAACCCAATCGGCATTAGAGTCGTACGCTTTCGATGAATTCACGAAGATGGTGGAAGTGCCGGCGGAGAGTGCATATCCGTTAGCTATTTCAACATCGTCTATATCAAATCCGTCTTCACACGCGCTTGCAATGAGCAATAAAGTAAAAGATAAAAACAGATTGTAATATTGTTTCATTTTTATGTCTTGTTGTTGTTTAGGTATACGAACAAACAAGTCAAGAGGGTAGGTTTGACATCCTGCCTCTTGACTATATAAATCAATGGAATATTATTATTGGATGGTGCGAGGCTTTCCATCTTTGAAAAGCAAGAATTCCAATGTGTGGAAACCACGGGCACTCTGAGCTTCTTCCACTGCATCGTCATCATCTCCTGTACCCCATTCCAAATCGCTGAAGTTGCCGGAATCCAGAATTCCTACGATTCTAACCTGGTCGAGAGGCCAACTGTCCATATTGGGGTCGAGGCCTAAATGATCTACTGGGCCAAACAGGAAGGCTTCGCTCTTTTCCCATGGTTCACGGGCTACCAACCATGCATCGCAAGCATTACTGAAATTAATATCGCTCGGATTATTTCTGAATGTCGTAATTGAATTGAGCAAAGCCGTATTTTGTTCCATGAGTGATTTGTAAGTCGGTAATACAACCCCATCTACATAATTATCAACGATGGCATCCAGTATGCTGTCGTATGAATTGGCTTTATAGGCATCGTCAGCATAGCCTTTCAAGCTTTCAAATACATTTGTTAATGTTTCGCAGGCATCCATGGCAGCACGAGCTTCGTTGCTGTTGATGTTGTTGCGGAAAGGTTGCGGGATAGCCTGGATTGCGGTTGCTGCATTTGCGATAGCCGTTTTTACTTGTGTATCGAGATCGGCATTGGTTGTAGCAACCAGAGCTGACAACGAATTTTTATGAATTGTTCCGTCCAATGAACCATAATAAGCGTTACGGATAGACCAGATATTATTCGTATAGTCGTCGCGTGAATGCCAGCTATACCATGACTCTACGGCATAAAGGGCCTCTGTCGTATTACCTGCAACGTATTTGCTGTATGGATCACCGATCTTAGCGTTACCAACTTCATCTGCAATTGTAATGCATCCTTCTATAAGTTCGTCTACACAATTAAGTGCACTGGTGTATACAGAGTTATGATTTTTGAAAAGAGAAGCGAAACTTTCACCTCCTGTATAACTTTCACTTTCATACTTTGTATTCCATGCGTTGTAAAGGGTGGTAGCATCATTCTTTAATAAGTTTGCTACATTATACATGTAATTGCCCCAACTTACTGCATTTTCAGCAGTATATTCAATGTTAGCTGCGTCTGGCTTGTCATCCGGTTTCGGATCATCGTTATCACTGCATGATATGGCTGTAAATAACAGCCCTAATGCACAAATAGCTGAATAAAAGAATCGTTTGTCCATGTGTCTAATTATTAATATATTATTGCTCTTTATTTATTTATAAACCAACCGATATAAGCTATACCGAGGCTAAATTCATTTTCGCTGTTATATTTCCCTCCTCCGATCTGGCGGGTTGCATAATCCGCTTTTACTACCAGGTTAGGCAGGGCATACCAGTTCAAACCGGCGGTCCACATGCTTACTTGGCATCTTTTTTCCATCGTCTGTCCGCTTTCACCTTTTTCCTGAGGGTTGTAATATTCGTAGCGGGCAAAAGGATAGATGGTCGGTATTTTGGCATTCTCTTTAAAGAACGAACGGATGTTAATACCCACTTCTCCACCGTAGCTGACTGCGTTTTTGGCAATAGGTGTCAATCGGCTGTAAGGCGATTTGCTGGATTGTTTACCGTTCCAGTTACTAAGTTCTTTGGAGTTTCCCAGGTTCCCGTAGAGGATGTTTCCACGGGCAGTTACATATTTGTTGCGGAATTGCAGGTCTGCTGTATATATGCGGACCGGTATTCTGCCGACACCTGCATAAGTCGTTGTTTTGTCGGAGTTGGCTCCGGCATCATTGCAATAATACATGGAACCTCCAATCTTTAATCCGGGGATACCTTCATAATTCAAACGGCCTACATAAGCCGGTGAAGTGAAGTTGTCCGCTTCGAAAAGGCCTTGTTTTCCACTGGCAACCCATGTGTCGCGATCAAAGCCGTTTGCATTCAGACCGGCAACAATGAGTGCCTGATAACTGAATTTGGTATAGTTTTTACCGAAAGTACCGAAGAACTCAATACCGTTTTCATGCCAGGTAGAGGGCAGAAGGGTTGTTTCACCTTCCGGACGTGAGGTTCCGAAGAAGTTGATCGGCTCATGATGTTCGTTTGTCAATCCGACAGGCACGATAAGATGTCCCGCACGTACATTGAAGGCTGGGTGAATCAGGCGGGTGATATGGAATTGTTCAAGAGCGACTTCTCCACCCTTTTCTATTTCCGTTTCATATTCGCCGTTTTCTTTTTGTTCAAGTTCGACGGCTGAGCCTGTACCACCTGCTTCAAATTCTATTTCGGCTCCCAGTATCCATTTGGAATTGAATTTGTAGTCGAATGCTAAAACGAAGCGAGGGATAGATATCGAATTCCGGTTGTCTTTTGTATTACCATAGGTAACTCCGGAAAAACGATTGATGCCATAATCCATAAAATTAGCCAAGATCTCTCCATAACCGCCGAAGCGAAATTTTTCATAACCGCCGGCATAAATTTCAGCCGATTTCTCTGATGCTGTAGGTGTTTCTTCGTTTTGTGCCAGGGCCGTTGCGCAAGACCCAAGTAGAGCGACAACCAGTAAGTTTGTTAATTTTCTCATTGCCTTTTTTAATTTTGGGCAAAATTAGGGCGGTTAAAAAGTATGCGCAATCGCATATTGTAGGTAAAATAAGGACAATCTTACCTATTTGTAGGTATTTATGGGTGTTTGAATAGATATTTGTTATCTGATCTAATGCCTTGTAAAGGCGTAATGAATACAAGGAGATGTTAAAAAACATAGCTGGTAATTGCTTGCCGACAATTGTCTGCAAGCCTGCCCACAACTATCTGCAAGCTTGTTGACAATTATAGACAAGCTTGCAGATAATTATCAGCAACAAATCTCTTAGCAGACAATTTTATCCCTTCTCGTTTAATAGTCTTTCAAGTAAGGCTTTCTCTTTTCCATTAGTCGGCATACGTTTGTATAAGGATGCATTTTTTGTCTTATAATCCCTATTAATAGTTAGAAACAGGTGCGTTTTACATATATATAGGTATTGCGTGCGTCTTTACGTGCTTTTACCTTTGTCGCATCAATTAAGTTTTACTATTAGTATAATCGTCCGACCAAAACCCGATTTGTTGATTTTTATGTACACCTATTATTTAAGGTAAATACCCGTGAAAGGGATTTTTTATTGGTTGTCCCTTTCATATATAAAGATGAGCCATCCTGTGAAGAATGGCTCTTTTTTGTTTGTCGAAGGAAGCATTTTTCTTCATTATAACACGGAATAGGTAATGGAACGCTCTTTTTTACTATATAATAGGTATTGTGTACTCTTCCTGACAGCTCTATCTTTGCAACATAGAAAAGAAAGTAACACTATTAGTATAATCGCTATATCAAAACCTTTTGCTAATTATGTAAGCATATAAGATGATTAAACGTGT
>ERZ856578.577-NODE-577-length-75154-cov-9.351985_pt1 | contig 75154 bp, 59 predicted proteins | sample MGYA00514384_ERZ856578 | MGnify/ENA primary metagenome ERZ856578 (study PRJEB29103, sample SAMN06111958) | human gut metagenome | biome: human gut; feature: ankylosing spondylitis patient; material: healthy_person | host: Homo sapiens | place: China:Hangzhou... | reverse complement strand
TAGGTGACGGTCGAAACCGACCATTGCAGGGCGGGAACCGGTTTGACGGGGTTGTCCTCGATGATGACCTTATGCGTACAACTTGCGTTACGGTACAGGTAGGTGGCTACTTCGGCACCTGCTTTGTAGAGGATCAACTTGGTGACATTATAATAGTAAGTACCCTCCAGCGTATGGGCGTCTCCCTTGTTGAAGTCGTAGCGCACCGTTTTAGCGATTGGGGCATCCATCGGATAGTGGTAATCCGCAGGCGTAGCCGCATATTCGATTGACCACGTGTCGTAATCGATATTAGTAAGATTGACAGGCCTGATCTGCACATAAACAGGCGTTCCCACCATTACTGAAGTGGTGGAGTTATTAGGTACGTCGTTGAACTCATGCAGTTCGTTAGTTGTCTTGGAGACAGACCATTGAAGTTTAAGGGTCGTATTCGGTTCCCACTGTGCATAGAGGTCGGTGGCCGTCGTCACCGTGAAAGTAGAACCCGGCAGATAGGTCGTCCCGGTGCCGTCGGCGTTCGTTGTCCACTTGGTGAAGATATGGTTCGGACGGTTGGGTAATCCGGTTTCCGGGTAAGTGGCGGTAGTTACGTTTCCACCGTCATAAGAGACTTCATGGGTCTGATCCGGGTCGAAGTTGGAGTGGTAGACCACTTTCCCGCCATCGCCCCAAACAGCATATAGGGTGAGGTTCCCTTCAGCATACGTCAGGCTGTTGCCCACCTTGTAAGTGGCATTTGGCTCGGTTGCGTCGTCGGTCAGGGCCCAACCCAAGAAACTTTTCGTGGCGTGGGTCGCCTTCAGGGTGGTCTTGCCGTCTACAACCGTGGTTTTCCCGTCGATCGTGCCGATCGTGTAGTAATTGGTTGCCTTATTGTCGGAACCGGCTTCGTAATAGACCTCGCCCACGTATTCCGTCTGGGGGGTCAAACCGAATGTTCCGCCGTTGGAATTATACTTTACCCACGACATCTCTATTGCGCCCTGGTCTTTGAAGTTTTTGAAATTCCGCTGGTCGGTCGTAGGGAGTATTGTCGAGTAGTTGTAGGAGTTGTCGGCAATACCTTCCGGCTTGATGGGGACGGTTTTCACGATTTCGTCTTTCACACCGGCCTTTACACCGGTGAGGTTGGCGGAGAATTTATAGTTCTTTCCCAGCACATCGTCGACGGTATAGGCCGGAGTAGCGCCCTTGTCGGCGTTGAGCACGTTTCTTGTTCCCGCCGCGACGGTTGTCGAATTGGAAATATCTTTATAATTGCTTGCTGTATTCAGCACACCGCTTGAATTATAGACCTTATTTCCCATATACAAAGAGCCGTTGTTCGTAACGGAAGCCACGATACCCCATGAGCTGTTTCCGCTCAGGCCTATCGCCCCCCCACGCTGGTCTACTTTCGAATTTTCGTTACCCGATACATTATCCACAAAAGTACAATTTGTCAGGATGTTGCTCATTTTACTGCTACCGCCGTTCAGGAAGAACTGGATAGCTCCTCCGGTAACGTTCGCACCGTCCAACCCGTATGCTCGGTTGTTGTAGAACGTGCAGCTGGTTATATTGGTCGTCATGCCCACTGTCCCGGTCACCTGTATCATCATGGCGCCGCCATCGTCGTAAGCCAGGTTGCTGTCGAAGGTCGTTTTGTTGATATTTAATGACGCGCCGTAGGTACTTCCTCCACCATCGATTATATAGATTGCTCCGCCGTCAAAGGTATTTTGTACATTTCCGTCTGCCCCGTTCGTTTCATTCTGTTGGAAAAGGCATTCGTTTATAGTCAGGTTTCCGTAGAAATAATGCATCGACATGGCACCGCCACCACCTCCAAAGGGGCCGGAAAGCAGACACTTGTTCACATTTTTTCGCAAGATAGTGTTGTTAAGCTCAAGTGTCCCCAGATAGTTTTTCGAGCCGATAGCTCCACATTCGTAGCCCGCACCCGTACCGATGTTGTTCTCGATGGTGCAATTGTTGATCGCCACCTTCGAATAACCGGACACCCAAACGGCCGGGGCGGTGTTATTTGCCGTATTATTGTATATCCTCGTATAGGAAACAACCGTAGAGGCATCTACCCCAGTGCCCATATCCAAGGCCCCGAACGAAGAGTTGTAAAATTCCATCCTCTCCAGCACCAGCTTACCGTTGGTTGCCGTGCTATAAAGCAACCGTTTCGTTGCTGTGGCACCATCCACCTTCAGGTTTTTAATTGTCAGGGTCTTATCTCCGGCACCGGAGATACGGAAAGTCCCTATATTCCACACCTTATCCCCTCCGTCGATCGTAACGTTGACGGTAGGCATCAAAAGCGATACCTCACCAAATACAAAGCTGTTTGATAATGTGATAACATCCCCTTCACTAGCATTGGTCACCGCATCCTGCAATTCTCCAACCGTTCCGACTTCTACATCCGCCGCTAGCGACTTAGCGGGAAATAGTATCAATAAGAACAAGGCAAAAAACAAAACAATAGGTTTGCTTCTGTAGTTATAGACACGAGGTCTAACAAACCCGACCGGCCTACCGCCAGTTACTAACACTGTAGCATTCTCACTCATAATTCTAAATAAAATAAAGTTCTATAAAATATCGTTCTCCCAGAAAAAATGGGTTCTTTCCTTTCCCAGACAGTTAAAATCTATTATCCGACTGGCGCAAATTTACAAATTAGGATGAGGTGTGGTAGTTAATTTAAACAGATTAACTCAGCTTTGAAATACATAAGCTATACGGTAAACATTTCCGTCATCCCCCTTTACAAAACGAACAAAATGTAAATTTCATACTAGTTAAATTTTCAACCTATTTAACAAAAACTCATAAAAGACGACGGAAAACAAAAAGAGACTGCCTTTTTCAAAGCAGTCTCTTTGCAGATATCCTATTTACTCTATCACTTAGAACGTCACATCGATCCCTCCCATGAACACGGCTTTCGGCATCGGGAAGCCATAATTGATGGTGTAACGGGTAGCGGTCAGGTTCTCTCCTTTGACGAAGAGGTTCAGCCCTTTGTCGCGCGAACCGAAGCGATAGGCAGCCCGGGCGTTAAGGACGGTGTAGTTCTCCTTCACTTCGGAGATTTTGTTTGCCGGATTTTCCAGGCGGACATACAGGTCGTAAACGGATTGCACGTTCGCATTAAAGGTGAAACGGCCGGGGGAATAAGTGGCACCGACGTTCAGTTTGTGAGCCGGGGCAGCCAGAAGCGGCTTGCTGGTGTGCAGGTAGCTGTAATTCATATCCATGCTGAGGTTGCGGAGTATCTGATAACGTCCCTCCAGCTCGATCCCCTTGTTGGTGAAGGTGCCGACGTTGCGGTTTTCCTGAGGGAATTGGCTCGCGGGATTCACCCGAACCGACTCAATCATGTTCTTACCGTCGATAAAGAAAGCCGTCACCTCCCCGTACAGGCGGCCGTCGAGGAAAGACTGGCCGACAGCTACTTCATAATTCAACATATTCTCCGGCTTCAAATCTGCATTAGCAGCTCCCCACATATACATTTCCCGAATATTCGGACTACGGAAACCTTTCGAGAAAGAGGCACGGATCACATTTCCTTCAAGTGGACGAAAAGTAAGACCTGCCTGCGGAACCCATTCGCCACCAAATACGCTGTTATGCTCGTAACGCACGCCGGCGTTGATGCTTAGCATGTCGAACAAGTCCTGCTGCATGATTACATACCCGGCAATCTCATTAACCGATTTATCGATAAGTTCATTTTTATTATTGTTGATACTATCCTGCCAGGCATGGCCTCCCCAGTTCTTGTAGTCGATACCGGCCGTGAAGGTGTTCCCTTCCACCAGGCGGAACGACTGATAGAGCAGGACGCCCGTGTTATGATCGTCCGAGCGGAAGAGGTAAGAGCGCGGGGTTCCTCCCGGTTCGTAGCCGTCGTTGACCTCGTGGTTACCCCAGTTGTAGAAGACACGCAAGGCACCGCTTGTCTTTTCGTGGTGGTTCTCGAGGGCAAAAGAGGTGGTACCGCGCAACACATCCACGAGATAATCGAGCACAGGGGCATCGATCTCGCCCGGGTTTTGGGTCTTGAACTTGGCCAGGCTCAGGTCGCCGGTCACTCTATAGTGTTCGTTGATCTTATAGCCCAGGTTCGCGAAACCGTTGGTGATGTGGAACTTGGAGTTCGGACGGTGGCCATCGGTACGGTCGTGGTTGAGGGAGATAAAGCTGCTGAAGTTGCCGATATTGTAGCCGTTGTTCACCATGTATTTCTGGGTATTGTACGAGCCATACATGATACGGGCCTGCGTGCGGCGTCCTTCCTGCTTATGATGGCGGGTGATGATGTTGACCACCCCTCCCATCGCGTTCGAGCCATACATCAGGGAGCCCGGGCCTCGGATCACTTCCACGCGTTCGACGTCGGAAGCCACGTAGGTGTCGGGCAAGGCATGTCCGAAGATCCCCGCCCACTGCGGCTGTCCGTCGAAGAGCATGAGTACTTTGTTTCCCTGTCCCACCCCGCGGATGTTGACGGTTCCGGCCGACCCGTCGTTCACCCCGAAGCCGGTGATCCCTTTCTGGGTGACGAACAATCCGGGGACACGCTGCGAGAGTACCGGAAGGAGTGCCGACTCGCTGCTGGCTTCGATCTCCTCCCTGTCGATCACGGATATGGAGAGCGGCACGCTGTTGCGGTTCACTTGTATCTTATTAGCCGAGACGACAACGCCTTGAAGGTTGATCAGGCTGTCTATTCCCAGCGGTTCAACGGGCTCAACCGGCACGGAAGAGTAAACAACCGTAGTGACCAATAAGCCCGAAATAAGTAAAAATCCTTTCTTCATAATTCAACTTGTATAATAATTTGTTATTTGCTTTTGCTCAAAAGGTAACACCATTCTTTGAAAACGTGTTACCATAGGGATAAAAAAATAGGCTCAATCCGCCCGGCTCATCACCAGTTTGCCGTGTTTTATTCCCTTGATAGCGGTCAGTTTATCGGCCAGTTCGGTGAGGCGGTGGGCAGTACCCATCACCGTCTCGATATGCAGACAAAAATGCCGGTTGACATAATATTGGGAAGACGACAGGATAACGTCCTGATAGTCCTGCTCGATACTGACAATCTTAGAGGCGATCGCTTTCTTTTCCTGGTCGTACATTATAATAATGGTACCGGCCACGATATGGTTGCATTGCCATTTCTTCTCCGCCACGTTCTTCTCTATCAGGAAACGGATAGCCTGCGAGCGGTTGGCGAAGCCATTCTCGTTCACATACTGATCAAGCGATTCCAGCAGATTGTCTTCCAGGGAGACACCAAAACGTTTTATTGCCATACGATTTTGCATTCTATTTAGGCGGTAAATATACTATTTATTACCGATACAAAGGTAAATGGATTAAAAAGAAAAAGCGTAATATAAATTACAGATAATATTACCTTAATTACAGATCCGGTGAATCTTGGTTTATACCCGGTCGATATAAACCAAGGCTCACGTACGGAAACCATAAAATATTTCCCAACCCGGATCACCCGTCTCACAGCGTCTCCTGTTTCAATTGTTCGACGAACTGGTCGATGCGGCGCAACTCTTTCGGTATGTCGATCGCTTGCGGGCAATGTTCGTTGCACTGGTCGCAACCGACACAATGGTCTGCCTGCCGCAGTTTCGGCACGCTACGGTCGTAACCGACCAGGAAGGCACGGCGGGCTTCGCGGTAGTTTTCATCCATCCGGCTCTTCGGTACATTCCCTTCGTTCACACATTTGTTATAATGAAGAAGCACGGCCGGAATATCTATCGCATACGGGCACGGCATACAATATTTGCAGTCGTTGCAGGGAATTGTCGGATATTTAATCATCAGTTGCGCAGTCTCTTCCAGAAAATCCTTGTCCTCGTCCGTCAGCGGAATAAGCGGGGAATACGTGCGGATATTATCCTGCAAATGCTCCATATACGTCATGCCGCTCAAAGCCGTCAGCACCAGTTCGGGCGAACCGGCAAAACGGAAAGCCCATGAGGCGACACTATCTTCGGGGCGGCGCTGTTTCAACCGGGTAACGATATGCTGCGGCACATTCGACAGGCGGCCTCCCAACAACGGTTCCATGATAATTGCGGGGATATTCCGCTTTTCCAACTCCTGATAGAGGTACTCGGCATTCACATTCCGTCCCGTTGCATGACGCCAGTCGACATAATTCAACTGTATCTGTACAAAGTCCCAGTGAACGGTGTCGTGCATAGCCAGCACTTCATCGAATACATCCGACGTACCGTGGAACGACCAACCCAGATGACGGATGCGTCCCGCTTCCCGTTCTTTCAGCAGGAAGTCCAGCATTCCGTTATCGATATAGCGGTCGTTGAACGTCTTCATTCCCTGCCCGCCTCCGATGGAGTGGAGCAGATAGTAATCGAGATAATCCGTTTGCAGTTCACTAAACGACCGGCGGTACATGGCCATCGAGTTTTCACGTGTATAGTTCGAGAAATTAGACAGCTTGGTTGCCAGGTAATACGACTCCCGCGGATGGCGGCTAAGCGCGATCCCGGTAGCCTTTTCCGACCAGCCCTGCACATAGACGGGCGACGTGTCGAAATAGTTCACGCCGTGGGCGATGGCATAGTCTACCAGTTCGTTGACGGCATCCTGGTCGATCAGATCCCCTTTCCCATCGGGTGAAGGGATAGTGGGCCAGCGCATACAGCCATACCCCAGCAGGGAAACCTTATCCCCCAGCTCCGGGAAAGTACGGTAGGTCATCTGGTCGGTCGGAACAGGCGAAGCGGCTTTGCTACCGGAACCTTTCGGGTCTTTCGGGGCGCAGCCATAAAGTGCGGCGGTCGTAGTGGCAGCCGTGATACCTACGATATTCAGAAAATCGCGGCGGTTGATATGTTGATCTTTCATAGGTCTATTCTTTAAACGGATTATATAATTCGGTGTCTTTCATGCCCTTCCACATAGATGGCCGTAAACGGGCGCGAAGGACAAAGGTTCTCACAGGCTCCGCAACCGATGCAGCGTTCGGTGTTAACGACCGGTATCTTCAGGGATTTCGGATCATCCGGATCAGAGGCAACCATCTCTATGGCGTTCGTCGGACAATGGCGGGAACAGTTACCGCACTCGACACCGTCGGTCAGCGGGATGCAATTCGCTTTCACCCACACGGCATGACCGATCTGGACGGACGATTTATCTGCTTTCGTTATCAATGTGATGGCTCCTGCCGGACAGACCTCGGAGCATTTCGTACACTCGGGGCGGCAGTAACCACGTTCGTACGACATTTCCGGCTGCATCAAAGTCATCAAACCACCGGAAGGACGCAAGACGTGATTCGGACAGGCCGAGATACAGAGCTGGCAAGCTGTGCAATGATGCCTCATATTCTGTATGCTTTGTGCGCCGGGGGGGACAATAGCCGTCAGACGCTCCGTTTCTTTCCGCTCTTTTATCGGAGCCAGTCCGCCGTCTCTTTTCATAATGACCTCTTCCACCTTCTTTTCCTGTGCCTTCAAGGTACCGCCCAGCACAACCAGGCCAGTGGCCGACAAAGCCCGGCGACGGGAAAGGTTTGTTTTATCTTCCGGAGCGGGTTGTTCCTCACCGGTTGCCTGCTTCTTTGTTTTCCATACCGGGGCATAGCGAAGCGCATCCTTACGGCAAACTTCGAGGCAGTTCATGCAGGCCACACAACGGCTACCGTCCACTTTATGCTCTTTGCTGTCGATACAGGCTGCTTTACATTGGCGGGCACAAAGACCGCAACCGTTACATTTATCCGTATCTATCGTGATACGGTAGAGGGAAAAGCGGGAGATGAAACCCAGCACTGTTCCCACCGGACAGATCGTATTGCAATAGGTACGTCCGTTGCGCCACGCTAATACGATCAGCACCACCGTTGTAGCCAGGGCGATAAGGAAGGTCGGAAGGCTCTTCATCCATACATCCACCTCATAAAAGGCATAACTCTCCACCCGCTCCGCTAGATAGGCCAGCAGATTGTTGCCCCACATCCAAAGCGGCTGAAACAGGTTATTAGCAATACGCCCATACGCACTGTAAGGAGCGAGCAAAGCGACCAGGGAACCGATCCCCGCCACCAAGGCCAGGATAAAAACGGCCAGTATTCCGTAACGCAACCAGGATAGTGCCGGCGAATAAGAATAGGGTAGCTTCTTCCCTCTCCTGCCGACCCGCGCGATAACATCCTGGAAAACACCCAGCGGACAGATCACCGAGCAGTAAATACGTCCGAAAGCCAGGGTCAGAAGAACTAAAAACAATACGACACCCACATTCAAAGCCAACACGGCAGGTAGGAACTGGATCTTTGCCAGCCATCCGAACCATCCATGCAATGTCCCGGTAAAGTCGAGGAACAACAATGTGATGAGTACGAAGCATACTATGGCTGCTGTCAGTCTGATTTTTCTTAACATTGTATCTCTTTATTGGTTAGTAATACGGTTACAAAGGTGATGGATTTCTACTTTAAAAGATACGGTTGTTTCGTCAAAACGAAAAAAAAGGGAATGATCGCGAATAGGCCTTAATCGCTCACCAGCCACGACTTAAATTCAGCCGCTTTGTTTTTGCTGACATAAATACGCTCCGGCACTTCCACATCCAGCGTGATAAGCAGGCGGCTGTCGAACCAGATTGTTATGTTGGTGACGCTATCCCTGTTGAGAATAAACTGTTTGTTCGCCCGGGTAAAACCGGACGGATCGAGGGAAGGCATTATTTGTTCGAGTGTCCGGGAATACGGATACTTACTGCCATCTTTCAAATAGACGATCGTATTTTTATCCGATGTATAAAAGCAGGAGATATCTTTTACGCTGACCGGCAACAACTTGTCCTTATATGGTAACAGGAATTTATCTTTATACTTAGGTGCAGGTGCTAAACGGGTCAACTGCGACAGATACTGGATGATATCTTGGTGGTTCAGTTTGCCATACTTATCCAGGGCGTGTTTGATATCTTCCACCTTGATGGGTTTCAGCAGGTAATCGATGCTGTTCACCTTAAAGGCTTCGATGGCATAACGGTCGTAAGCGGTGGTAAACACGATGGGCGTTTCGAGCTCGACCTTATCGAAAATATTGAAAGCCGAGCCGTCCGACAGGTGGATATCCATAAAGATCAGTTCCGGTGCCGGGTTCGTTTGAAGCCAGTGGATCGTTTGGGTCACGCTTTCGGTATTCCCCGCAATCCGGATATCGGGCGCGACTTCTTTCAATATATCCACTAAATTTTCATAAGCTGCTGTTTCATCTTCTACAATCAGTACTCTCATAGCTGTATCACTTTAAAGGGAGATAAACCCGGAATATATCCTCATCGCATTCTATCCGGATCTGTTTATTCATCAACAAAGTAAAACGACTTTCCAGGTTCTTGAGCCCTGTCCCGTTCGTGTCGGAAGGAGACAGTTTCGGGTAAACCGGGTTAGAAACCACCAGTTCCCCCCATTCGTTCAGCACGATCGAAACCTCCATCTTATGCTCGCTGTCGATCTGGTTATGGACAACCGCATTATCCAGCAACGGCAGCAAAGAGAGAACCGGCAACCTCAACAGATCCTGCTGCCCTTCTTCCACCTCCACCGAAAAGACCAGTTTGTTGGCAAAGCGTACTTCCATGACATACTGGAAAGACTGTACGAACTCCAGTTCTTCCCGCAGCGAGACCAGTCCTTTCCGGTCGCTTTGAAGGATATAACGGAAGGTATCGGACAACTCATGCACATACATCAGTGTCTTTTCATCGTTCTTCTTACGGATCAATGCGGAGATACCGTTTAGCGAATTAAAGAAAAAGTGCGGGTTGATCTGGTTCGCCAGCGCATCACAACGGCTTTGCAGGTTCTCAAAACGCAGACGCTCGATCTCTTGTTCCTTCTCCCGCTGCCCGGAATACAACATGGATATATAGCCGATAAACGTACAAAGGAAACAAGTGACAAAAAACTGGAAAATCAGGATACTTCCCAACGCATCCGTACGAATCCCCATAGAAGACACTCCATACGAGATAGAGGCATAAAGAAGATAAGCGACGAATGAGAACAGGAAGTTATGCATCAGCCGTTGCTTGAACAAAGCGTCGGGCATCTTTTTCAGGTTATAACGTATCAGCAGGCTGATCAATCCCCAGAAGAAAAAGAAACGGTAAACGAAAAAGGATAACAGAACTACAAGGTCTGTCCCTTTTATATATTTCAATTCCCAAGGGATGCAGGCTATATTGGGATAAACAATAAAAACCGTACTGATCAGGCTGACCAGCGTAAGTCTACGGGTTATATAAATATCGAACGAGTCCATAGCATCTTATTTCCTGAACAAAGAAAAACAAAATAATCGTTACTTCACAGTCCCAGAGAGGGAAAGCGAAAAAAAGGGACTTAAAAACGAAAAGGGCTCAAAGTCGCTCTCCGCGATCTCCGGCGGCGACCTTTCGACATCTGCGGCAGGTCTCCTCTGACATCTGCCGCAGATACTCGGAGACATCTGCTGCAGATATCCGGAGAGAGGTGCCGCAGGTGTCTGGAGAGAGGTGCCGCAGGTGTCCGAGGAAGGGTGCCGCATCCCTCGGAAAAAGGCTGCCGCACCCTGCCGGAAGCCTCTTTATTCAGTTATAAAATAACCATTTTCCACACTCCAGTCGTTGCCGAAGAAGCCTGATACCTCAACTCCACGAATACCTTCTTTCAACACATCTACGTTGAATATTAGTAAATCAGGATAACCGGTGATACCGGAGATATAATCATTCGGATAAGTAGCTTTCATTCCTTCGATACCCGTTCCGGCCACCACGCCTACACTGGCCGTACGACTGTCAGGACGGGGATAGACGAAATAAGTACCCAGGTCGTTGCCCTTCAGCACCTTATCTCCCATACGGATTTCACCTTTCAGAACCTGCACAGGGGCATTCTTCAGGAGTTTGTTCCATGCTTTGTTATTGCTTGCATTGCCGTAAAGCACAACATTGCGGTCGGCATAGGCAGACGGAATAAATTCCCGGTCGGAAATAACGTCGATAGAACCGTTGCCCCTGTAAAGGAATGTTTCAGCGTCGAAACGGGCTTTGTTCTGATACCACGTGTTTTCTTCCTTATTTCCTCCGGTTGCATATACAAAGACCACCTTATTGTCGAAAGCCTGTTTGAAACCACCATAACGCGAGGGATATTTCTCCGTTGCCGGAACCTCGTCCACCAAAGCCCATTTACCGGAAACCTTTTTCAAAACGGCCGGTTTGCCACCATCTGCCCGAAGTGTTTCGTTATCGATCGTTATAGTAGCATCTTCCGACAGCTTCAATGCGGGCAGATCAAATGTAAGGGAAGCCACATTCGAGGTTGTTCCTTCAAGGCCTTTCCCTGTCTGTTTGAAAGAAACGGAAGAAAAGGCATACGCCGTATCCTGCTGGTTGACGGTTACCCAGTAATCTTTGGCAGAGATAGCCGGGGAAGCGGTACAGAACTCCAGTTGCTTCACTTCGTCCGCAGCCGGGACTTTATGCCAGCGGAAATAATCGAAAATAGGTTTCCAGTCCACGCTCTCGTTGCTGTACCAGTGTGAACCGCCCGGATATTCGTAATAACAGAAGTCCGGATGGAATGTGCCTAATATCTCCCGCATCTGGCGTACCTGCTGGATGGGGACTACATTATCCGAGTCACCATGAAGGATATAGATACCCGATTGAAGGAAGTTCTTTTTCAAATCCAGTGTACGTCCGGCATTGGCAGCCTGACAGATCATATCGAAATGTTTCTCACCGGCATTGGCTGCGTCGGCATTCCGCCGCGAGTAACGGGCGATATCCGGATAACTGGCACAGGGAGCGATCGCCGCAAAACGGTCGGGATAGGTAACGCCCAGGAACCAGGTACCGTGTCCACCCATCGAATGGCCGGTCAGGTAGGTATGCGACGGATCGGTTTTAAATACTTGTTCGGCTTCCGCCAGAACTTCCAGCGCATCGATACGTCCCCACTCTTCCCAGTTGAAACCGAACGGGCGGCGGTTGGTCGGAGCCACGATATGCCCCCAGTCTTTCGGCGCATAGGCACGGGCCTGGTTGCGTGCTTCGACAGAGGCTCCATGAACAGATAGGAACAATGCCTGGTTATCGGCCTGCGTAGTAGATGGGGTCACACTGTAATATTGCACACTGCCGTCTACGTGACTGATAAACGTACGTTCATGTATAGAGGAAGCATCCTTTTGCTGTAATGCGATTTCTGCGCGGTCGATCTCCTTTCCGGATTTATCCAGGAGAGTTACAGTCGCTTTCGTCTCTCCCTTTTTGATTGAGGTAGCTGCCGGGATACGGAACTTGAGCTTACGAACCATCATCGGCATAATATCGTCGGTAGCCACGGTAGCCGATTCGCCACTTTCCAACTTACATTGTATCTTTAATCCGGAAAGGCTTTTTTCCTGTGCATTGACAACACGGATAGCCGCCCATTTCTCCCCTGCTTCTCCGTTGATAATATCAGGAAGGGTCATGTCTCTTTTCGTGAACATCACCGGTTTAGACGGGATGATCAACTTAGCTTCGACCCGTCCGAAACGTCCCGGGGTGAAGATAAATTCGTTATTTCCCTTTTGCAAATGGAAAGGGATCAGCGTATAGGCAAAATCATAATGATCGCCTTCGTGGGGCATGCCATTGATAAAAGTACGGGTGTTTCCGCTCGACTCCAACAGGGCCACCTGCGGTTTATCGGCCTCATAGCCTGTATAAACATAGGCGCGACGTAAGGCACGGTTGGTAAACTTGCCGGTCGAGTCGGCTGTGATCGGCGTCCATTGTACCGCCTCCCGGGTACGCCCATAGTTCGTTGCAGTCAGGTCTTTTTCCGTAGGGGTACGGAATTTGCCTGTTGCGATTTCCCACGCAAGGCCATCCGAAGTGGCAAATAAATAACCTGAAGGGGCTGTTACCGGGACAAAATATCCCTGCTTGAAGGCATGAAGGATAATGCCTTCATCCACACGTTCCACTCTCTCTTTGCCAAAGTATTCGACAATATTCCCTGTCGTTTGTTGCGCCAGTAGCGGGGTCATGCTCATAAAAAGCCCGGCAGCAACCATAATGTACATTTTCTTCATGTGATATAATTTAGTGGTTTAAGCGACGACGTTTATTACCAATAATATTGATCCATAATCTCCTTCATGCGGGGAGTGTCTGCATCGGTGTCGTCCACATCGGCACGGAGCTTCAACAACTCCTGCTTCATCTCTTTGATCACGTCTGCATACTGTGGATCGTTGTACATATTTTTATCCTCTTTCGGATCTACCTGCAGGTCGTGGAACTCCCAAGCCGGAGTGGTCGGTTTCGGATCCGAACCGGTTGCATTAAGGCGGTCGCCATAGAGGAACATCAGTTTATAGCGTTCATTACGGATACCCATATGAGCCGGACGGATATCATGGTGCGTCCAGTAACGGTAATACATTTCCTTGCGCCAATCGGCCGGAGTCTGTCCTTTCAGGTTTTCGCGGAAACTCTTTCCCTGCGACAATTCCGGGGCTTTCACTCCTGCATAATCAGCCAATGTAGAAGCGAAGTCCACATTCAGGATAATGTCTTTGTTGCGTGTACCTGCTGGGATTTCTTTCGGGTAACGGATCACGAAGGGCATGTGCAGAGGTTCTTCGTACATCATTCGTTTGTCGAACATACCATGTTCGCCCAGGAAGTAGCCCTGGTCGGAGACGTAAACGACAATGGTATTTTTGCTCAGCCCTTCTTCGTCCAGCATCTTCAGCAAGCGGCCGATGTTATCGTCGATCGTCGCCCCGCAACGCAAGTAGTCCTTGATCATCTTCTGATAGATCTTCTTGCGGGCAGCCACCTTATCCATACCTTTCGTAGAGAAAGGAAGTTCCGGGTAACGGCACCACCAGGCATCCGGATCTTTGGAAGCTGTCTCCCAACGCCATCCCATGTTCTCCAACTGCTGACCTTTAAATGCCCTGCCCGACTCTTCGGGGCCGAACTCCATCATACTTTCGGGTTCAGGGAAAACAACGTCATCGTAAAGATGTTTCATCCGTTCGGGGAAGTCCCAGGGTTCGTGCGTCGCTTTGAAATGGCAGCACATCATAAAAGGTTTATCCTTATCACGGTTGCGTATCCATTCCATCGTCTGGTCAGTTACGATATCGGTAGAGAAACCTTTGACCTCGGTTCCCTGCTTTCCCTTATCGTCATCCACCCAGTTTTCAGCAGTCTTGAAGATCGGGTTCACGTATTCCCCCTGGTCGTGGAAGACATTGAAGTGGTCGAAACCGGCAGGCTGTCTTTTCAAATGCCATTTACCGATCAAGGCCGTCTGGTAACCGCCCGCCTGCATCTGCTTGGCGATATTATCGACCGCAGGCTCCAGTCCGTCTTCCAACGTGTAGACACCGTTACGATGGCTATACGCCCCGGTCATGATAGCGGCACGGCTCGGTGCGGAGATCGAGTTGGTACAGAAACAGTTATCCAGCACACAGCCTTCATCGGCCAAACGGCGGATATTCTCATTCTTAACATAATCGGCTAGGATGCCTCCGTAGACACCCCATGCCTGGGCAGTGTGGTCGTCAGACAAAATAAAGAGAATGTTCGGGCGTTCTCCTGCCTCTTTCTCTGCTTTCTTGTTCGAGCTACAACCAATAACAGGCAGGCATGTAGCCAACATGCCTGCTTTCAAAATTAGATCAGCGTTTTTCATCTTTGTTATTTTAATTTACCTGGTTCGCGGCGTCCTGTTCCCTTGACACGTGTCAGATTATCTCCCAGATCCTTGCGCATATCATCGGCAATCTTCATCAACTTGGCTGCTTCTTCGGGATATTGGGAAATGACATCGTAACGTTCTCCCGGGTCACGACGCAGGTCATACATTTCAGCTTTCTTCAGTTCAAGGTTGGTCAATTGTCCCGGTTGTCCATCGTTGCCCGGCACATAAGCTCCGTAAGTCACGTACTTATGCGGGAAAACAAGCTTGAACATGCCATCCGTAACGGCTTCCAGATCATTCTTATGATAATAATAGACAAACGACTCGCGAGGGTTTGCATCCTTTTCTCCTTTGATTAAAGGCAAGACGCTTACACCGTCGATCTTACGCTGTGGCAGCGGTGCACCGCTGATTTCAGCCAATGTAGGCAAAAGGTCGATATTGGAAGCCAGCTTGTTACAAGTAGTTCCGGGTTGGGTAACACCTTTCCAATACATCACGCAGGGAATACGGTTACCGCCATCGAAGGTAGTCGCTTTAGCTTCACGAAGTCCCCCGGCCGAACCGGCATGGTTTCCGTAGTTAGTCCACGGGCCGTTATCGGAAGTAAGGACGATCAGTGTGTTTTCTTCCAGACCTTGTTCGCGAAGTGCTTTCAATACTTCACCGACACTCCAATCCAGTTCCATCATCACATCGCCATACAATCCCTGTTCGCTCTTCCCTTTAAATTTATCGGATACAGCCAGCGGTACGTGCGGCATGGAGTGTGCCAGATAAATGAAGAACGGTTTATTCTTATTCTTCTTAATGAAGTTGACCGTACGGTTCGTATAATCTGTTGTAAACTGGCTTTGATCCGTATTATAACCGATAATTTCATTTCCGTCATAAGTAGGCAGATCAGGGAAATTGAATACTTCTCCCTGTTGCGGGTGGAAAGGCCACATATCGTTGGAATAAGGCAATCCGTAATATTCATCGAAGCCGTTTTGCAAAGGGAGAAACTGTTTGGCGTCTCCCAAATGCCATTTACCGAAAACGGCCGTACTATATCCTTTCTGTTTCAGAAGTTCTCCTATCGTCATTTCATCAGGACTGATACCATAGTCAGAACCCGGCCCGGGCGCTCCGGCAAAACCGATACGGTTCGGATAACATCCGGTCAGCAATCCGGCACGTGATGCCCCGCTGATAGGTTGTCCGGCCAGAAAATGAGTAAAGCGGACTCCTTCGGCAGCCATACGGTCGATGTTCGGCGTTTTATATCCGTATGCGCCATTATAGGAAAAGTCTCCGTAACCGGCATCATCGAGGTTGATGATGATAAAGTTGGTGTAGTTTGCGGCCACACCAGTCATTGAAAATGCGGATGCGGCGGTTAATAACCATAGTTTACTGTTCATGATATTATGTTTCTTGTTAAACTTTGCGAACTTTAGAGTAGACAAAGTTCGCAAAGTTTTCTAAAGAAACAAATATTCTTACAGTAGTTTTCCCTTACAAATGCTTAGGGTTCAATCACAATTTCAAACTCGTCGCAGTCTCCCGTACGCCAGGCGAACTGTTCCGTTGTCGGAGAAATACCGAATAAAGGAGAATAGGTTTTTACCTTGATCGTTTTCCCGTCGGGCATAAATTCCAGGATACGCAACCAACCGTCGCCTCCGTTCCCATGCCAACCACCTCCGGCAGTCTGGGCATTGAACATCATCTGGAATACGTTTTTCCCTGCGATATTCTTATCTGTACGGCGTCCTACATTGTGGCAAAAATCATCCACCAGGCAATAGTGACCGCAAATCAACATACGAATATTGGAAGACGGGTATAACAATTTCTCCCAGACAGCCTTTCCATAATTAGCCGGAGAAACTTTATAATTCTCGGACTCGATGACCGTTCCATCCCATCTCAAATAGGAATGTGTCAGCACAAAAACCTTATGATCGGCATATTTCTTGCTTGCAGCCAGTTCCTTCGCCCATTCGAGCACCTCGTCACGGGGGGCAAACTCAGTCGTTATGATCAGGATCTTTCCCCAATGCGGTTCGTCGAAAGCAAAAGCGGCGTTCTCCAACGTGGGGAGCCCGAATGCGTTATTACACACGCTGACCAGCGAATTCTTCCAGGCACTGTTACGTTCCACCGGGAAATACTCCGGGAAACGGCACAGGCGGTTTTCCGAACGGGTATATCCGTAGTCATGGTTTCCTCCGCAGATGATATAAGGTATCTTATTATCCAGTTTTGCAAAGGCGTTGGACGCCGCTTTCCATTGCTGGGTACTAGTCTGGTTGCCATTTACATTATCCGGCACGATATATTCGTTTTGCTCCACCAGGTCACCGGTACACAACACAGCCTTTACCGACAACTTCTCCAGGTTGGCTGCCGTCCATGCCGTCATCAGATCAAACAGAGGCTGGTTGGTATCAAATTTGGTATAACTCTGCGGATCGGGTAAAAGGATCATAGAAAACGATTCGGAATCCGTCAGCTCAGGTTTCCCTACTCTTTGCACTCCGCTATTATTCTGAGCTGTTGCCATCAGAAATGGCAACAGCATACATATATAAATCAACTTCTTCATATTATCTACTTATTTATCGACCAATCAATTACCCCAACCGGAATGTTGTTGCAGATTTTTATTCGAGTTCAACTCATCCGCCGGATAAGGCAGATCCAACAATTTATCATCCCAGGTAAATCCGCCTACCCGGGGCCATTCTTCTTTCAAAGTACCCCAACGTTTCAGATCATAATAACGCATACAATCGACTGCAAAAAGTTCCACCCTCGACTCGTAATTTATTGCATCCATCGCTTCCTGGGCGTTACGGATGGTAAAAGCAGGCAATACATCCTTATCGGCCATTCCTTCGGGGATATATTTTTCCCGGTTGGCCAGCGCGAACTGACGGGCACGGGAACGGACTTTCTCTATATATTCCGAACATTTGGCAAAATCAGGAGAAGACTTTAAAGCATAGGCTTCGGCTACATGCAAATAAACCCGCGGCAACAGCATCAGATGAATATCCGCCCGTTTATTCCAGGTATTCTCTCCATACCATACTCCCCTTTTCTGAATATCATAACCGGTTGCCGTATTCACCAGCCAATCCTGTTTCCATTTCATCTGTTTTCCGGTAGTCGTTTCGATATCATCCATGATAGTGAAGAATGTCGCATCAAAGCGCGGATCACGGTTTTTCCAGCTTTCATCTGCATTGTAATAAGGAGACTCACTGACCGGCTTACCGTCTATCGCTTCATAAAAACCGACCAGTTCCCAGGATGGATAGAAATAATCACCGGAATAGGTATCGCCACGCATAACACGTCCGTCCTCTCCCAAATCTTCTATTGTTCCCCAATAGAACTCACGATACGTCTCCACTCCGCTACCGAAACCGACGGAGAAAATGATTTCAGGACATGCCTCATAATCTACCCGCAATACATTACCCGGATTTTCGATCAAAGAATAACCATACTTGTCGACCTGTTCACCGGCTTTTATAGCATTCTCATAATCCTTTTCATACAAATAGACTTCACACAGATAGGCATATGCTGCCCCTTTCGTCGCCCGATTCTGAAACTTGTCTTCCCAGGCATCCGGCAGGTTCTGTGCAGCAAATTCAAGATCGGGAAGGATGGCTTGTTTTATTATCTCACCCTTGGGGGTAGCAGCCAACTGCACATCGTCTTTATTAGTTGGATCCGACACGGAAGCAGAACGTAAAGGAACATCCCCATAGAACTGGATCAGGCGGAAATACCAGAATGCCCGGATAAAATACATCTCGGCCAGATGTTTATTGCGGGTATCCTCATCGATTATATCATCCGGCATGTTCTTAACGCCTTCTATATTTTTATTGCAGACAGCAATTCCCTGATAAGCGCGCTGCCAGATGCCTTTCACCAGATTCGACTCGTTCGGGTTGAAAGAACCGACATAAAAAGGTTGGGCATCTTTAAAACCGGCAGACGACAAATCGCCTGTCATTCCCAGTTCCAACTGAGCATCGGCCCAATGGGCATTCAGTTTCTGTAATTTGGCATAGCATGCCATCGCTGCCAGGTCGGCATGTTCTTTTTGTGTAAAGAATGTCGTTTCATCGATTGAACCGTAGGGATTCCTATCCAGGAAATTATCCATACAGCCTGTTGTCAATACACATGACAAGATCAATAATCCTATTATTTTCGATTTCATAGCCATCTCCTATTAAAATGTTAAATTCAAACCAACCAAAAATATTCTCGGAGTCGGGAAGTCATCCCCCCAGTTCGTATAGTGCCCTACCCCGTTGCCATTCTCCGGATCGAAACCGTCGAATGATTTACTATGAATAGTGAACAGATTCTCGCCCGATACGAATACACGTGTCCTGAAAGACTTTACAGGAACCGTATAGCCTAAAGTCAAGGAACGCAATTTCACGAAAGATGTATTGGCAACCATCAGGTCTGTCATCTCTTCATACGATTCGGATTGGATCAACGCCGGATATTTTCCTTCCGGATCAGAACCCAATGTCCAACGGTTGTCATACCAGTGGCGGCTCATGTTACGGTTAGGGAAACGGTTCTGGAACGACATCGGTGCATGTTGCTTCCTTCCGAAAACTCCGGCAAACACAGCGTTGAAATCAAATCCTTTCCAGTCGGCGGACAGAGTCAGACCGGCACTGACTTTGGGGATATAGCTGCCTAATATGACACGGTCGTCACTGTCTATCTTGCCGTTACCATCCATGTCGACATATTTCAAACGTCCGATCTTGGCATTCCCTTGTCCCATCGCTTTATATTTATCGGCTTCTTCCTGAGTCGTAATCACGCCCCCGGTCTTATAGCCATACAAAGCATCGACCGGTTCGCCGACCCGATTGATCGTCACGCCACCGTAGCTTCCGATGGAAGTTACTTCCTCGGTGACTCCTTCACTTAGTTTCTTTATTTCATTATGCAGGAAAGATACATTCCCTGAAACACTGAAAGTGAAATCCCTTACCTTACCGTTATAGCCGACTTCAAGGTCAAAACCGCGATTCTGTACTTTCGCATAGTTGACATTCGGAGCAGTCATCCCCACCGACAACGGCAATACCATGCTGCGTAAAATACCATCCGTGCTCTTTATGAAATAATCTGCCGTCATAAACAGTTTGCCGTTAAACAATCCCAGATCGACACCGATGTTGGTCATGGTGGTCGTTTCCCATTTCAGTTTTTTGTTGGATAAAGCAGTCTGACTATAGCCGGAATACAGGATCTGATTGTTACCGCCATTGCCGAACATGACTTTCTGGCTTTCCACTGCTGCAATCGTCGGATACCATGAACCGATAGACTGGTTACCTAATTGCCCCCAGGATGCTCTCAGCTTCAATGAACTGATCGGTTTTACCGAAAAGAAATCTTCTTCCGAAATACGCCATGCTCCTGAGAAAGAAGGGAAAACGCCCCAACGTTCGCCGTCTTTGAAACGGGAAGAACCGTCGGCTCTCAAATTGACGGAGAAAAGATATCTCCCGGCATAATCATAATTGATACGCCCAAACCAGGAAGCCAAAGCCAGTTGGCTCTTTCCACCTTCCAATGTCCGGTCGGTCGAATTCGTTCCGCCATCGATCACATGCATATTATCGACTTCCGATACGAAATCCTTTACGACTCCTTTCAGGTTATCTTTGGAGAATAGCTGCTGGGAAAAACCTCCCATCGCATTGATCGTGTGCTTACCGAATACTTTATCGAAATAAAGCAGATAGTCTGTTACCCACATAAACTCTTTCTGACGATTTTCCGAATAACTATTCTGGCTATTGGTCTGTCCCCCGTCACTGAAAAGAGGTAAAAACGATTTGTCTTCCGAATAAACCATATCAATACCTCCGTTGAAACGGAATTTCAACCAGTCCGTAAACTTATATTCGACAAACAGATTATCCAGTACACGGTAGTTATCATTCGTCGGGGTATTCCAACCCACTTCGGCAATGGCATTCTTGGAACTGGTATAGGCCGGATCCGGTTCTCCATAGGTTCCATCTGCATCGTAGGCCGGAATGATCGGAGCATTGAAGATAACATCGGAATACCGGTTATCCTTGCTTCCTTTGGTGTTGCGGTAAGCCAAGTGCACATTATTACCGATAGTCAGGCGGCTGTTAACCTGCCCTTCAATATTGGCACGTAAAGAGGCTTTCTGGAAACCGGTATTAATCGCAATACCATCCTGGTTCAGATATTCCGCCGACAAGTAATAACGGGTTTTCTCTCCACCGCCGGAGACACTTGTATTTATATTATAGGTAGGCGCTGAGCTATAAATATGATCGCTCCATTTTGTTCCTTTCCCGAAGGTAGCGGGATCGATACCGTCAAATTTAGTTGTAGGATTACCTCCGTCGATAGCCTGCTTATTATCGCGCATCTCCTGGATAGCAGAGACAAATTCTTCAGCAGTCAGCAAATCCATAATGCTGGAAGCTTTTTGAATACCCCATGTCGCATTGACAGATACTTTGGCTGCACCGGTCGAACCTTTCTTGGTTGTGATCAGAATCACACCATTGGCCGCACGCGATCCGTAAATGGCAGCAGAGGAAGCATCCTTCAGGACATTCACCGTTTCAATATCACCGGGATTCAATGTTTCAAAGCCGGACGTAACAGGAACACCGTCGATAATGATCAGCGGATTACTATCGCTACCGCTTCCGAAAGTCCCGACACCACGTATCTTAATGGAAGTTTCTGCACCGGGGAAACCACTGCTACTCAAAACGGACATACCCGACATCTTACCCTGTAAAGCTCCTCCAACCGAAATATTAGAATTGGTAGCCAGGTTTTCACCGCTCAGGACAGAGGCTGCTCCCATCAAATCTTTTTTCTTCATCGTTCCATAACCAACCACTACAACTTCTTCCAGGTTCTGGGCATCTACCTGCAATTTAAGATTATGTACAGTCTTATTTCCGACTTTTATCTCCATAGGAAGATACCCGATGTAAGAAACCAGCAGAACGTCATTGTTTCCGGCTTCAATCACATACTTTCCATCCAGGTCTGTCACCGTGCCGTTTGTAGTTCCCTTGACCACAATATTTGCTCCGATAACAGGTTCTCCGTTTTCATCTACAATCACACCGGAGACAGGACGTAATGACCGGGAAGCAGAGGCTTCTCCTCCGACTGCTTTCTTGCTGACTGAAATCGTATTATCAGTCCGCTCAAAATTTAATCCTGCCTGCCTGGTTATTTCTGCCAATACAGTAGAGAGAGAAGCATCCCGAAAGCTTAGGCTTAAGGATTGATTGGCTTTAAGGACAGTTTCTCCATAAAAGAACTTCAGTCCTGTTTTCTCTGATATCTCTTTGAATACCTTTTCTACAGGCTGATTTTGCACTTGAATTGTTATTTTCTCTGATCGGTTGGTCTGGGCGGTTACAGGTTGCAAACACAAAATTGCTAAAAAAACAAAATGAATGAAATAACCAGCCCAGCGATACTTCTTATTAGTTAGGAAGTTCATAACTTTGGGAGTTTAATTGTTGTTTTAAATAGAAATATTAAAAACGACTCCGTATAAAACAATGCCGGGAGTGGACGCTTGGCATTATTTTACAGGATTTTGAAAGGAAGGTCTGCTTCAGGTCTTCCTTTTCTTTTGGTGTTTTCTCAGGTTGTATCTTTCATAACTTTTTCGATTAACAGGTTAATAATCTGATCTATTTATAGAAAATAATTTTATCGCCCTCCTTTCGGTATTTTATATCCGTAGAATACTGAATAGACTTAAGTACAGACTCAAGACTTTTATTATCATGTTCCCCATAGATATAATCATCATAGGGTTTATCACCCGACAGTTCAATCTTACAGTTATACATCCGCTCCAACTCCTTGACTACACTACGGATCGGGGTCTTATTAAAATACAGGCCTCCGTCTATCCAGACCGTTGCATGGCGGGCACTTTCGTTTCGCTTCTGTATCTCACCGTTTTTCCGGGAAAAGACAAGCTGTTCGTCGGGTAACAAGCGCATCATTGCATCGGTCATATCTACCTGGACTTTTCCGGAGCGTACACTTACCAGAATCTGTTCATCCACATCATAAGCTTTTACATTGAATGAAGTACCCAATACTTTTACACTGGCATCTTTTGTGGATACTACAAATGGTTTATCTTCATCATGCACCACTTCGAAAAAGGCTTCTCCATCCATTTCTATCCGGCGGAAGTCCTGTGTAAACCGTTCCGGGTATTTCATGAAAGAACCGGCATTCAGAATTACTTTTGTCCCATCCGGCAAAACAATCCGCTTATGCTCTCCATTTTTAACCCTTATTTCCGTGTATGCTATATTTTGCATGTCCGTGATCCGTGTAAATTGATATGCACCGAATCCCACCGATACAATAAGAGCAAAGATCGCAGCATATTTAAGTAATGAGCCAAACGGTATTTTTCTCTCCTCTTTGCGTATACGGGTTAATAATGCTCGCGCTTCCGCTGTATACTGTTCATGCTGCAAGGAAGTCGTTTCTTCTTCTGGTACTGATTGCCAAACCAGATCCATTTCTTCATTTATCTCTTTTGTATACTGCTGCGAACGAAACATATCCATGATCCGATTTGCATCTTCACAGGTATATATTCCACTGATAAATCGTTTTAAAATTATATTTATATGCTTCAATTGCTCCATATCTTTTTACGTGTCTATTAATAGTACAGAGATAAGCAGCGCAACTGGGATACCGTTAACTTTTATTATACATTTAAGCAGAATAGAAGTAACAATAGATCGGTATATGTCCCGGCATATTTAGCCAGGTAAATGCGGATTATCTTCAATGAAGCTGAGATATGTTGCTGAACCGTATAGACGGAAATACCTAATTCGTCGGCTATTTCTTTATGCGATTTCATCTCTTTCCTGCTCATATCGAATATCCTTCGTTGTTGGGTAGTCAGGTTCATTAGGGCTTTCTCCAACAATCCGTTCAAATCAGCATCCAAGATGGCTTCCTCCGTATCATTTGTGATTTCTACTGCCGCCGATAAAATTTTATTCTTTAGTTGTTGTTCTTTATCGATACCGGCGAGCACGTTCAATATCCTGTTCTTTACAATAGTATAAATATAGGGTGCAAAAGGAGACTCCGGATTAAGGAACCGACGATTCTGCCACACAGAGGCAAAAGCATCCTGATAAATATCTTCAGCAAATTCCTTGGATTTCAGAAATGTCATGGCAAAATACATCAGCCTGTTCTTATACAAAGCGTATAATTCACAGAATGCGGTTTCATCATCATTGAGTAATCCCGTTATTAGTTGTCGTTCCTGTTCCGAGTTGATATACATCTATTATAAATCTCCCTTTTCTATACTTGCAGATACTTTTTCAACCGTCAAATATAAAAACATTCCGTTATATCCCCTATTACATTTGGAAGAAGTATTTGTTTCGGTTGCAACTTTCTCATGGAAATATCAGCAGGAAAGTGTACATTTGTGTGATTTTTACGAAAGGATTAGATTGCAGATGAAAGTATGTATTGCTGAAAAACCGAGTGTGGCACGAGAGATTGCCGAAGTACTGGGGGCTACAAAAAGAATGAATGGGTATATTGAAGGAAACGGATATCAGGTTACCTGGACATTCGGACATCTGTGTACACTAAAAGAACCGCATGATTATGCCGACGAATGGAAACGGTGGAGCCTGAGTGCCCTTCCGATGATCCCTCCCCGCTTCGGTATCAAACTGATCAGTAACCCCACTTACGAGCAGCAGTTCAAGGTGATCGAGACCTTGATGCAGAATGCCGAAATGGTGATCAACTGCGGTGATGCCGGCCAGGAAGGGGAACTGATACAGCGCTGGGTAATGCAAAAAGCCGGATGTACTTGTCCGGTGTACCGCTTATGGATTTCTTCTCTGACAGAAGAAGCTATCCGCGAAGGTTTCCAGCACCTGAAAGAACAAACAGAATTCAGAACATTATATGAAGCCGGGTTGTCGCGTGCTATCGGCGACTGGTTGCTCGGTATGAATGCGACCCGCCTGTATACGATCCGTTACGGACAGAACCGTCAGGTGCTTTCTATCGGACGTGTTCAGACACCGACACTGGCCCTGATCGTCAACCGCCAGGCAGAGATCGACAATTTCAAACCCGAACCTTACTGGGAATTGAAAACGATCTACCGGAATACTACCTTTTCTGCTACAAAAGGGAAATTCACTAAAAAAGAAGAAGGCGAAGCTTTCCTTGAAGTTGTACAAAAGGAAGACTTCACCGTCACCGATATATCTGAAAAGAAAGGGAAAGAATACGCTCCGCGGCTTTTCGACCTGACTTCATTGCAGGTAGAATGCAACAAAAAGTTTGCTTTTACCGCCGACGATACATTAAAACTGATCCAGTCATTATACGAAAAGAAAGTGACCACCTATCCGCGTGTGGATACTACTTTCCTGAGTGATGACATCTACCCGAAGGTACCTAACACCCTAAAAGGGCTGGTCGATTATACTGAGTTGACAGCTCCGGTATTAGCCGCCAAGATCCCTAAGAGCAAAAGGGTATTCGACAACTCTAAAGTAACAGATCACCATGCCATTATCCCGACCGGGGTACCGGCCCGTAACTTGACGGAAAACGAGCGGAAGGTATACGACCTGGTTACCCGCCGCTTCATAGCCGCCTTCTATCCGGATTGCGATATATCTACCACCACCGTGCTCGGTAAGGTAGACAAGGTTGATTTCAAAGTAACCGGAAAGCAGATCCTCAAACCGGGATGGCGCGTTGTATTCGGTGCCGAACAAAAGGATCCGGATGCCGAACCGACCGAAGAAGAAGGTGTATTGCCGGACTTCGTAAAAGGTGAAAGTGGCCCGCACAAACCTATTTTAAAGGAAACATGGACTACTCCCCCCAAGCCCTACACGGAAGCGACATTGCTCCGTGCGATGGAAACGGCAGGTAAGTTGGTCGATAATGATGAACTTCGTGATGCCTTGAAAGAGAATGGTATTGGCCGTCCTTCCACCCGGGCTGCGATAATTGAGACATTGTTCAAACGTAATTATATCCGCAAGGAACGTAAGAATCTATACCCGACAGCCACCGGTGTGGAACTGATCGACACTATACATGAGGAATTACTCAAAAGTGCCGAACTGACAGGTCTTTGGGAAAAGAAACTGCGTCAGATCGAACGGGGCACTTACGAAGCACGGACATTCCTGGAAGAATTGAAGCAAATGGTCAACCAGGTAGTCATCAACGTTCTGTCTGACCAGTCGACCCGTAGAATAACAATCGAAGAGGCTGTCAAAGAACAGCCCAAAGAGGAGAAAAAAGAAAAGAAACCGCGTAAGCCGCGTGCAAAAAAGGAAGAGGCTCCGAAAGAGAAAACAGCTCCCAAACAACCGGAAAAACCGGTTTGTCCGGTCTGTAAGAAAGGAAGTATCCTGCGGGGTAAAACAGCTTACGGTTGTTCCGAATATAAGAAAGGCTGTACCTTCCGCATGGATTATGCGACTTATGGCGAAGGGCTATCGGATGAGGAATTGGCAAAAGTGATCGGTAAGTTATAACTACATGGTCACTTATCGTTATAATGTTCTTTTGCTTGTACAACCGTTACAATCACCCGATCTTCTTCGACTGTATAGATTAATCTGTCTTTTTTATTGATACGACGAGACCAGTAACCAGACCAGTTCCCCCGTAAAGGTTCAGGCTTACCGGTACCGGTGTAAGGATGTTCACGCAGTTCATCTAACAAAACATTCACTTTCTTAGCACCGACTTTATCACCAGTGTAAGAAAAAGAAGCAATATCTATCTTCGCATCCTCAGTAATAATTAATGTATATCTCATAAACCAAGTAACTCCTTCTGAAGTTCAGGAGTCAATTCCACCACCTCACCATTCTCTTTCTGCTTTACTGATTTCCGGAAATGGGCAAGATTCGCCGGATTAGTAAAAAAGGGATCTTCTTTCGGAGTGGTAATACGTTTAATGGAAGCTTTCACTTTCTTTACTAATTCCATATCATCCAAATCTAATATTATTCTCGCCAATTCGGCTTTTTCAGCTTCCAAGGCCATAGTTGATTTTGTCATAGTTATTCCTTTTTATTATGTCCTTGACAAAAGTAACAATTAAATTCCATATTCCAACAACCTTTATTCCTTATCTTTGTAGCCTCAAAAACAAAGAAAAAGATGAGAGACGAATGGTTCCCTCTGGTAAACGAGGAGGGAGAAACAATAGGCAAGGCGACCCGTAAAGAGTGTCACAGCGGAAGTAAGCAGCTGCATCCGGTTATACATCTGCATATCTTCAACAAGGAAGGCGAATTATATCTGCAAAAACGCTCCATGACAAAAGATATCCAGCCCGGTAAATGGGACACTGCCGTAGGCGGGCATATCGATTATGGCGAAACAGTAGAAGAGGCTCTTCGTCGGGAAGTGCACGAAGAGTTAGGAATAACAGACTTTATTCCGGAATTTATCACCCGCTATGTCTTTGAATCGTCCATCGAAAAAGAGCTGGTCAATACATTTCGTACCATCTATGACGGTAAAATCATACCGGACACCGAAGAGTTGGACGGCGGACGTTTCTGGCCGATAGAAGAGGTGAAAGCAAACCTAGGGAAAAACGTATTTACTCCTAACTTCGAACAAGAATTCCGACGATTATTTCTATAACATATTAAAAACGACACAAAAACCCTTCACCTTTCACCCAAACAGGATAAACTGCTATAATACAAAACATAACAGTTCATTTTACAGGTGAAAGGTTTCGTCAAAAGGTGAACGGTTTCATTCAACCGTTCACCTTCATATTTTTCTAACCTTTCCTTATCAAACAATAATAATTCCCAGTCTTTGTATGTATCTTTCGGATGCCTGATGCATTCAGCATCTTACCGAAGCGGCAGGCGGAAGTATTACTGAACTTCCGTTTGGAACGTTCCGAAATAATATCCAACAACTCGACCGACGTAAACCGCTCCTCCTTCTCCCCCTCTTCCGGCAAACGGAAATAAGAAAACAGATATTGCATCTCCAGCGGTTCGTCCTGGAACCCGGCATTACTTTTTGTCAGCAACTGCTCCTCCTCACTATTCAGCCAATAACGCTCACCCGAACGAATGGCATGGACCGCCTGGGCATACAATTGTTCATACTCTACAGGCGCCGATACATCGATTGCCCCTGTCACCTGCACACAAACATACCGACGGCTTCCCGTCGGATCGGTCAGCAACTCCATCGGATTAGCTGTAGCCGAAAATGAAGCCAGACGTCTCATCTGCTGAAATGTCTTCTGATGCGGACGGCGTACTTTCACTTCCGGCTTCTGGATCAAATGTTTCAGATCCGCCTGATATTTCTTGCTTAAGCGGTCGAACTCATCGATGGTAATCAACAGGTTTTGTGCCATCAGCAATTCCGCTTCACTTTTATTCTCGAGATTAATACTTTCCGCATGATAATCCCTTAACACCGGCGGGAGAAGCAAACGAAAGAAAGTCGACTTTGAAATGCCCTGTCCCCCAACCAATACGGGCACCAGGCTATTGGCATACAAACGGTCCGTCTTCTGCCAGTGGGCAACCATACTGATAAACCACACATAAAAACGGTTCCTCCATTCGCCATCTTTGGTCGGCACCGTATCCGCCAGTGCACGTATCCGGTCTTTCCCATCCCATGCCGGGAGATTATACAAAAACTGCTCCAGCGGATTATAATTCGGAACTCTGGGAGAATAAATATACCGCCGCACATCTTTATCCCATATATCGAGCCCCTCTTCCATGGCATTCAGGCAAATACCATTCAACACCTCCGCCGTGACAGGCCGGAAACGGAAACAGAACGAATGCTTCTCCCTGTATTCCACCTCACCGATAATTTCATTCTTACGAAACTCGTACCGCCGCTTCAGAAATTCCTCCATGCGTGCCAGCAAATTCATAGGAACCGGCAGACAAGGTTTCTTCCCGAACGACTTACGCGCAAGATACACATTATGCACAGTCAGTCTCAACAGGTTCTGATCTTCTAAACTCCACATCCGGAAATAAAGCCAGCGAACCGTATCTTCCTCCGGGACACCGGAATCGAAACACAACGCACTTACCGCCGCTACAAAATCCTTCGGTTCTTCCTCTCCCCATCCGGCTCCATGCTCCCGGTAAACTTGATTGAGGCAGGTTTCAAAAAGCATTTCTATCTTCTTCCGTTGCTCCGTTCCCGGCAAGATACGCGCCAATGGATCGTCTGACTGTATGACCTGCTCCATATATCCCGGTTCTTCAGGCATTGCCAGCGGTTGTTCCATCCTGACCGGCAATGCTTCCGGATTATAAAAACATTCCGGATCATAGGACAATCGACATCCCCGGTCGAGCGAAGGTTCCTTTATATCGACTTGCCATTGTAACTGTGCCTGATAATGCAATACCGCCCTGCGATAAGCGTGCGCATGGAAACAGATGGCCTTCTCCCGGTCGACCGGTAATGTACCGTCGGGCAACGTATAACGCACCACAACCTTGACACTCAGACCACTCGAACCAATCATAGCCAGCAAGGGTTGGTTGTACCTGACTATTTCGTCACGCAGCCGCCTGGCTTCCGAAAGATTGGCTAAACGATTAAACTCCAGCAGAATCAGTCCGTTATAATGCTTCCAAACCTGATCTTTATAACCGGATGCAAAAATTACCACCGGAACTTTCTCTGCATCTGCCACCCGATTTCCCGGTGTACAATAGGGAATCATTTCACGCATATTCTCCACCGGTTTAGCCTGAGTCGTATCTTTAATACGCGCTACCACCGAAGCCAGCTCCACCAACTTACCGGGACCTAGATTTCCTTTTAATAACGTAACTTTCATTTTGTATCCTCCTTCTCCGGTAAGACGTAAACAGCCACTTTCGGCCCACCCAGGCGAACGATCCGTCCCTGCTCCCTCAACCGTTTCAGATCTCCTTGTGCCAGATAACGCGAACAGACATTCACTCCCATACAATCAGAACTGGACACCTCCCGGTGGTTCGAGAGATAACGCAGGATGCGTTCCTGCCGCTGCTCCGGAGTATACGCATCTTTTCTCCTGTAATCCGTTGCCCGCTCGAAAGTCATCGAATTCATCTCCTTTTTCAACTCCTTGCAAGCCCGGAAAACAACTTTCGAAAAGTGAATACTTTCCGCCCTGATCTCTTTGGGGTTACGTATCGGCGGACATTTCGCCGTCACAGAGAACAAACCGATCCCGTCGATCTCCACCGGATTACCCTCCTTCAGCGCCAGGATTAACTCTTCTTTAAAACAAGTCATCAGACCTTTGACCTCTCCTTCATTGAAGGTACTACGATCAGCAATCTTCTCACATAACTTCTCAAAACGCAGCACCTGCCCTTCCACGATACGGGCATGCAGCACTCCCTCCTCTTCTTCTGTCTGATGCGGGGAATGGGGATTTTTGTAAAACAGATACTTAGCCGGCATATACAATATTGTGTTTTTCTACCCCTTACCCTAGTGTACAGTAAGAGGTTAGTTAATACTCTTTAAGGCAAACCCTATAACTTATTTACTTAACGACCAAGGTCGGCAAGCTTACCTAGCACCGTCAGTATGCTTAACGACAACGGTCGCAAAGGTTAACGATCGCCATCCGTTGGTTTATAAGTCGTAACTAAAGGTATAGATTATTATTGGTTTTATGGTAATATATAGGGAGGAAAGTGATAATTATTTTAAGGGAGAAAGGGGGGTAATAAATAAAAGGTGAAAGGTTTGCATCAACTATTCACCTTTTCGAGCAACCATTCACCAACAATTCACCTATTTAAATAGAAACAAATCAGCATATTAGATAGACAAAAATGAAGAGTGAATGGTTTATAACCATATTTCACTATGTAAACCTGCGATTTATAAATTGACACTAATCAATTCATAGCTCCAAAGAAATAGAACCGTAAACTATCAAAAAATACTAACTATAAAAACAAAACCGGAAATACCTAATTAATAAGTATCCCCGGTTTTATTATATGTTATAAAGCTTACTTACACATTTCATTAATCACCGCAATCAACTCGCCACCTATCTCTTCGGCTTCTTTCATTGTATGAGCTTCTGCATAGATACGGATGATCGGTTCGGTGTTACTTTTACGAAGGTGAACCCATTTATCGGGAAAATCGATCTTTACACCATCGATATCAGTAATATCATATTGAGCGAACTTTTCTTTTACCTTGGCTAAAATAGCATCCACATCGATCTCCGGAGTAAGCTGAACTTTCTGCTTGGAGATGAAATACGGAGGATAGCTGGCACGTAATTCGCTTGTTTTCATCTTTTTCTTTGCCAGGTGAGTCAGGAACAAAGCGATACCCACCAAAGCATCACGTCCATAATGGCTAGCCGGATAAATCACACCGCCATTACCTTCACCGCCAATCACAGCGTTGGTTGCTTTCATTTTTGCCACGACATTCACCTCTCCTACTGCGGCTGCATTATATTCGCAACCATGAGCCCGGGTTACATCACGTAAGGCACGGCTCGAGCTCAGGTTACTTACCGTATTACCCGGAGTATGACTCAATACATAGTCGGCTACTGCTACTAACGTATATTCCTCACCGAACATTTCACCATCTTCACAAACAATAGCCAGACGATCCACGTCAGGATCGACAACAAAACCTACGTCTGCTTTTGCATGCTTCATCAGATCGGAAATCTCCGTCAGGTTCTCAGGAAGAGGTTCCGGATTATGGGAGAAGTTCCCATGAGGAGCGCAATGCAGTTTGAATATTTCCTTCACACCCAGAGCATACAGTAAATCCGGCAGAACAACACCACCTACGGAATTTACAGCATCGATAGCGACACGGAAGTCAGCAGCCTTAATAGCTTCTACATCCACCAAGTCGAGATTGAGTACACTCTCGATATGTTTTTGTTTGTATGTATTGTCAACGATCACTTTACCTAAATGATCGACATCTGCAAACTCAAAGCTTTCAGAAGCTGCAATTTCCAAAACTTCAGCACCTTCAGCCGCATTCAGGAATTCACCCTTTTCATTCAGCAGCTTCAAAGCGTTCCATTGCTTCGGATTATGACTGGCAGTCAAAATAATACCGCCACAGGCACCTTCCATAGCAACAGCTAATTCGGTAGTGGGGGTTGTTGCCAGGTCGATGTCTACAACATCAAAGCCCATTCCTGTAAGAGTACCTAAAACCACCTGTTTTACCATCGGGCCAGAGATACGGGCATCACGTCCTACTACGATTTTGTTGGATGTTGCTTTTGTGCTTTTTCTAATGAAGGTAGCATAAGCTGCTACAAACTTCACAATGGCTAACGGATTCAATCCGTCTTCCGGCGCTCCACCGATTGTACCGCGGATACCGGAAATAGATTTAATTAAAGTCATACGTAAGTTCGATTATTTTTCAAATGTATATTTCACTTTGCTAAAATAGACCGGAGTATAATTACTTTGAAAATAACTCCCCATTCGTTTGAACGGGACAATCAATTTAACTTCAGCCCCTTCTCCTACATGATATAAGGCTGCAGCCAGCCCTTCACCTACAAATATATCCGGATCATAACTTCTGGATTCACCGGAATAGACATTATATCCAAAAATAAATTCGGTAGGAAATCCCCATCTATTATTATACTTGGAAGATAAATTATCAACCATCAGTTGAGCAGTATCCGCGTCCATGATGTCATTTGCTATAAAACGGCACAAAACTTTGGTTGTTCCTAATACGGCCCGATTGCCATTACCTGAGTCTATTACATTCAGATACACATCATTATCCAACTTCACAAATTCATTTTCCTTAAAAACACCATCAGACGGATAATTTTTAAGAACCCTTATTCCTTCATTATCGATCAATCGATCGATAGCTTTCCTCTCAGCCTTCAAGTACTCCGTATACGACTTCGTTTTGTCGCATGATACTACTACCAGAGCTACACACATAATCATCAGGATATAAAAACCTCTCTTCATCTGTTATTCTTTAATGTATAAATGAGCGACAAATGTAAATAATATCCGCCATATCTCAGGCAAGTTTCTCTATTTCTTCTGTTTTATTAGGATTAAATTCTTTTAATCCTTTCTCAAAAACAGCTACAGCTTCTTCCAAAGAGCCATGAAATTCTCCACCGGAAGCATTTTTATGACCACCCCCGTTAAAATACTGGCAAGCAAACAGATTACATGGAAAATCACCTACAGAACGCAAAGATATCTTTATATAATCTTTATCTTCACGAATAAAGACACTAAATGATACACCTTGTATGCTCAATGGCATATTTACAAAACCTTCCGTATCACCGGTTACATAGTTAAACCGGTCTAATTCGGCCTGCGAAAGAGTAATCAATGCAGCATGTTTCTCCGGATAAATCCTCATCTTTTCATACAGGACATATCCCTGCATACGAAGGCGTGATTCAGAATACACCTGAAAGACTTTGCGATAAATCAAATCCTTATCTATTCCCTTCTTTATCAGTTCACCGATGATCGTATAAATTTCCGGCTTATTCGAATTATAGGTAAAAGAACCTGTATCCGTCATCATTCCGGTATAAATACAAACGGCTGCTTCTTTATTTAGCAGGTCGAACATTCCCATGCGGCAGATAAAGCGGAAAATCATCTCACTGGTAGACGACATTTCGGGATACGACATCATCACCCGGCAAAAATCTGCGGGATTCAGATGATGATCGATCAAGACCTTACGGCCTTCTGCTGCAATAACAGCCGGAGCCAGTTTCTCTATACGCTTAGGCTCGTTAAAGTCCAGACAGAAAATAACATCCGCATCATGGATCAACTGTTCTGCAAATTCCGGATACTTTTCATGTATCACAATATCTTTTGCTCCCGGAATCCATTTATAAAATAAGGGGAATTCATTAGGGACAATAACTGTTACGTTATCTTTACCATAGGCAGTAAGGAAATGATACAATCCCAAAGCTGAACCGAGGGCATCGCCGTCGGGAGTAACATGGGTAACAATAACAAAACTTTCGCCTTTCTCTACGTATTTCTTGGCTTTCTGAATTTTCTCTTCGTGAATGATTTTTGTAATCATATTTTCTCTTGTTTACATGGACAAAGGTACTACTTTTTTACGTTCTACACAGTAAAAAAACGTTCAATAAGCAAATCAAACAATAGAAATAACAATAGAAGTAAGGAGACGAATAAGAATCGAGGACGCCGGGTTTGCAGGAACAACAGAAAAAAGAGAGCAATCCCATAACCCAGAATAGTCAGCAACAAGTCAATTTGAAAAGAAAAGGTTGCTCCCGGTACCCTGCTAAAAGCCTCAACAATCTGTAACAAAGCATGTGTCGTCTTCTCCACAAACAGTTGAAGATATTCATAACCGGGAAAATTTACAGGTAATAAAACCCAGATCAGTCCGGCTGGTATCAGAAAGGTCGCCAGAAAGGTCAAAGGCAGATTTGTACACAAAAAGACCAGAGAGAACTGCCGGAAATAGTATAAACAAAGCAATGTCGTACCCGCTTGCGCAGCCAGTGTAACAGTTATCCAACTCCAGGGAGCAGCAACCAAAGGGTTACGAACCTCGATCAAACCTTGAAGCCGAGGTTGCAAATACAAAATAGACAACACCGCCAGATAGCTTAACTGAAAACCGATATCAAATAAATAAAACGGATCAAACGCCAGCATACAAAATGCAGAAGCAGCCAGTGTATTATACCCGTCCGTTCTTCGCCGTAACGTTCTACCTGTCAGATACAACGTCAGCATCAATCCGGCACGGATAGCAGAGGCTGCAAATCCGGTAATGACAACAAAACACCAAAGTAAACAGATCGTCAACAGATACTTCAACCATCTATAAAAAGCGCTCTTGGGCAAGAAGGATAAGAATAAGGAAAGGAAGCCGCAAACAATAGCCACATGAAAACCACTTACTGCTAACAAATGAGCAACACCCGTTACCGAAAAACTTCTTTTTACTTCCTGATCCATCCCTTTCCGGTGGCCCAACGTGATCGTTGCCAATACAGATTTTTCTTCTTCCGACAAGTGCAAAATGTCGAAAGGTTTCAATAAACGCTCCTGCCCTCTTTCTGCCAGTTCAGATACTAACGAGAAAACGGGTCGTTCGTCCCTCTCCTGCCAGTAAGCCGTCCGTTGAATGGAGAAAGACAATAACAACAATAGAAATACAGCTCCCCACTGCCAACGAAGCTCATAATTACAATGAGACTTTTCCGTCCCGGAGATTACAGCCATATAAGAAAACAGGATGATCAATAAGGGGAATAGTATCAGAAACAATGACACAATGCGGCAATCGAAGTAAGCCTGCAGTAAGATCCCGGTTATCCAGATGAAAAGCGGCCTGATAAAAGGCCGCTTTTGTATTTCTTTTATTATCATACAAAGGTCGGTTTTGGTTGGTAATCTATATACTCTTACATATCTTTCAGCTCTTTTATTGTTCGTATCGGATCAGGAGAACTGAAAACAAAACTTCCGGCCACCAGCACATCTGCCCCGGCATCTACCAGACGTTTTCCAGTATCCAGATTCACACCACCATCCACTTCAATTAAAGTATCCAATCCTTTTTCCCGGATCATTTCTTTCAAACGAGCCGTTTTATTTACCGAATACTCAATAAAACGCTGCCCACCGAAACCCGGATTAACCGACATGAGTAACACCATATCCAGATCCTGTATTATATCTTCCAGCAAACTGATCGGAGTATGCGGATTTAATGTTACAGCCGCTTTCATTCCAGCCTCTTTGATCGCACCGATCGTACGATGCAAATGCGTACAGGCCTCATAATGAACATTCATCATATAAGCACCGGCAGCAGCCACCTCTTTGACAAACTTCTGAGGCTCGACAATCATCAGATGCACATCCATCGGCTTCTTCAGAATGGGTTTTACTGCGTCGAGAACCGGAAAACCGAAAGAGATATTAGGAACGAATACTCCGTCCATAATATCCATATGCAACCAGTCTGCCTCACTATTATTTATCATTTCCACCTCTTTTTGCAGGTTCAGGAAATCGGCAGCCAGCAAAGAAGGAGCAATCTTATGTTTCATAATTTCAAGTCTTTTGCGCAAAGGTACAAAAAAAAGAAAGAGAACACTATGACAAGTGTCCTCTTTCCTTCAATTTCTTAGTTCATCACATAACCACAAAACTCCGGTTGCAAAGCAGGTTCAGCATGGTAACTCCTTGCAAATTGAGATAAGAAATCAAGCGTTTGTCGGCTTGGTGCACTTTTCTTCTCGTTCCGGTTTTTCTTTGTTTTATCCTTCAATCCATCCATACATTGAGTAGAAAATCTCTTCATAGGCATCCCCTTTTTTTATTCGTTTGATAATAAAACGGGGGCAGTTTCTACTTATTGCATAAATGACAGAATATTTTTACCTGATAATAAAAATCATAATTGGCTCGCTCCGCGAACCGATCATGCCAAAGACAACTCTATATGATTCTCGTCAGCCATACGACGCATATTCAGGATAGCGTAACGCATACGTCCCAATGCTGTATTAATGCTGACACCTGTAATATCTGCGATTTCTTTAAAGCTCAGATCCTGATAGTAACGCATTTCCAACACTTCGCGCTGACTGTCGGGAAGATGCTTCACCAACTTCTTCACATCCGACAACACCTGATGACGCACGATATTGTCTTCAATCGTTCCATCACAAAGCTTGATATTATTGAACAGATCCACTTCCACCTCATCGTTGGATACAGTATTTTCACTGCGTTCCTGACGGAAGTTATCAATGATCAGATTATGTGCAATACGGGTGATCCATGCTTTAAACTTACCGTTTTCTGTATAACGGCCTTGTTTAATAGTCATAATCACTTTCACAAAAGTTTCTTGGAAGATATCTTCCGTTAACTCTTTATTGCGGACTATAAAGTAAATATAGGAATGGATACTGCTCTTATGACGATTCAACAACACGTCAAAAGCGACATTATTACCCTGTGCATAAAGGACAACCAGATCTTCGTCTGTCATCGATTTTAAAGTCTTCATTACTTCTGTATTTTATAGTTTCTTGAGTAATGTTTATGCTATAGGCAATGAGGTTTTAAATGTTAGACAATTTCGTTTTCGAAAGCAAAAGAACAAAAAGTATTTTAAACAGGCAAACATTTCTGTTATTTTTATACAAAAATGTCCCCTGCCTGTACGTTTTATGTACAAACAGGGGACATTTGCTAACAAACTATATTTTTAGAACTTATAACCCAAAGTTAAAGCAACCTGGGTTGTCTTTGTCTTAAGTGAAGCGGGATCGGATTTAACAAATACTTCTCCATTTTCCCGGAATGTACTTGGGAATGCATAAGCATCTTCCTTATATTCACGATATACACATGCCAGATCAGCATAGAAACTCGGAGTAAAACGGTATCCCAGACCAATAGAATAAGAATTAGTACCTTTATCCACTGTATAATTAGGTATAGTACCAACAATACCTACTGCATCGGCATAATAAGTTCCATCAGCTTTCTGTGGAGAAATTCCATCTTTCACATGCTGTTTCATCGGAGATGTTCTCCATAAAGTTCCGGCACGTACAGAGAACTGAGGAGTAATCTTCACCTCGGCACCGACTTTTAATGTGCCAGACATACCAAAGTCCTTCTTTATATCATCTGTACTCTGCAGGTCGTTTCCATCCAAATCGTTCAGATTCATTCTCTTGTAATTTGTCAATTCATAATCGACACTTACTAGAAAGTTTTTACCTACACCGGCTGCACTGAATATCCAACGATCCGGAGTACGAAGATGATAACTTCCCGACTGATAGTCAGGTGTATTATTTTTCCATTCTTCCCCATTTATCGTAGTTGTTGCGTCTCCATGAAAATAATCAGTCAGTTTATACCATGTCGGAGAATTATAGGCAACACCCAAACGAAGAAAATCTGTCGGACGAACAATAGCACCAAGATTAAATGCATACCCTGTTCCGCTTGTAGTAAGACCATTATCCAATGTCAACCACTCTGTTCTAGTAAAATCCTCTGCATAACTGGTATTCAAACTATAGTCCATATCAGTTACAGCAACTGTTGCCCCCAGAAAGACAAGGTCCGAAATATTTGTTGCAAATGAGAAATTATACTGACCAATAGAACCTTTTTCATTCACTAGCAAATCCACATTTTGAGGGATAGCAGGCCGCCAACCATCAGCACCTTGCTCTCCAAATGCTGAGTGATATTCATTCTTCCCATCATATGGATCTATAAAACCTGCATCACTTCCTAAAATTGCAAGCCAAGATATATTCGAATTAAAATAAGGATCATACCCCCCCTCTGGCTTAAAGTCACCCGGCTTTACACCATATGCTAAATCAGCCACATAATCAGCCAGCGAAAAGTCTTGCGCCCCATTCATCCGATAAGTACGGTTAAAGCTCTTTACGCGATTATAAGAGACACCCAGATTCCATCCAACGATACCTTCATCATTTCCGGTTGGGAAATAACCCACATAAGCAATGTTGTCAAAGTTAAACCTTGTCTTGCTCTCATCCGCTTTCGAACCATTCCAGTTTGTATTGGCTTTTATTGACGAAAGACTTATCGTAGTTACCACCTCCGAACTACGATATATCCCCAACCCTGCCGGGTTAGTAGACATAGACGATATATCCCCACCTAATGCACCGAAAGCCCCACTCATACCCAAATAGCGGGCAGTACCGTTCAAATCGGTCTGAGACATTTTGTATGCATCCATTTCACCTTGTGCATATGCGACACCACCGGCCAGGAAAAATGCCGATATAAATAAGCACGTTATTCTTTTCATCGTTTCTGTTATTTCTAATACCTTAAATATATAAGGGCACATGTACGGATACAGGCCCTTATACTATAATTATATTATCTCTCTCATTATCTGCGTCCACCTGAACGACCGCCGCCACCACCGCCGCCACTTGAACGGCTACTACTGCTGCTTCCGCTACTGAACGATCCACTGCTACGGCTACTGCTGCTACTTCTTGACGGAGCAGAATATGTACTCTGGCTTCTTGAAGGTGCGGAGTTGCTGTAACTTGAACGTGTACTACTACTTCTTGTAGACGGACTTGCCTGAATACCGGAAGAAGAACGTGTGGATGAACCACCGTTATACTCGCTACGAGTTGCTGTACGTGTGCGAACTGTTCCTTCCGATTGTACCCGGCTGGAAGAAGTTCCTCTGCTTGAACGAATGCTGCTGCTTGTTCCTTCACCTCTTGTGGATGATGATGAACGAGTTGAATAACGGTCAGAACTCAATCCTCTTGAACTGCTCGTGCGGTTGCTTTCACTTCTTAAAGAAGATGCACGGTTCGACGACCTATTGGATACTGCACGTCCGGATGAAGTCGAGTTATAGCGACTGGAAGAATTTCTTCCGGTTGTATAACGGCTAGATGTCGAACGTCCGCGTGATGAATAGTTGTATGGGCTATAATAATGATGGTGATGGTGTCCGTAATAGCCACCTCCCCAGTAGCCTCCACCCCAGTAACCACCGCCCCAATAGCCGGGACCGTAATAACCACCGTACCAGGGACTACTCCAGCCGGCATAGAAACCGCCCCATCCCCAGCCGAATCCCCAACGGGGGCCATACCAGGATGAGTAAGTCCACCAAGGACTATAACTATACCAGGGATCATACCAGTTGTTATACCACGGAGAATACCAGCCTCCCCAGCTATTGCCCATGTTGATATTGACATTCACATTGGCATTGCCGTCGGAGTAATCCGTATCATAACCATAGCTGTAATATCCGTCACTCAGATACAAATCCACCTGATCTGCACCGGCAATCGTGATCTTACTCGGTGAATGATAACGAACAATACGTTCGGTATATTCCGAATCGGAACGGCGTTCCTTTTGTTTTGTAACCTTCTGATTGTTATCAGGCAGTTCCTCGATATAAGTGCCGTCTTCTTCATCCATATCTTCATCGTACGGTTCTTCTACATCCACAGATGTATATCTGCGATTATATTCGTCTACATCACGATTCTCGTCGTATGCGGAACTATTGGAATCGGAGGCCGATGCCAATACTATTCCCGATGATGTCTTCGTTTCCTCCTGTTGTTTGGGTTGTATAACCTTCTCTTCTGTCTTTTCTTTCTTTTTGTCTTTACTGGAAGAGAAATACACATCATCAAAGAACTCCTCCTGGGCAGCAGCACTAAAGGCTACCAGAAGCATCACCGCTAAAGATGTTAATTTCATGGGTTTCATATTCGTTTCTCCTCTACATTATATATTTATTCTATTGTTTAGACTCTGTTTCCATCGTCAGGGTTTAAACGCACATTCTTAATAACTATAAAAATAATGCATTCTACATACAAATATAACACGTTCCCAATAAGGATCAAGCATTTATATATACTTTAACTTTAATATTTATCCTGACATGATCTATTATACAAGGTAAGATGCCGTTTCATTTACAAACGCTGCATCAGGTAAGAACATAGCAGAGGGAACAAGCCCGGCAGGAACTAACAAAGAAGTAGTAGTATCTTAACCTTTTTGTCTTTACCTTTTATTATTTTCCTCCTTTATAATTATTCTTTTGAACTAATAATAAGAGAGGAAAATATTAGTTTACCGGGAGTTGGCAGCTAGTTGTCCGCAGCCTTCGGGGCAGACAATTGTTTTTACGCTACTGATATAATTTATTCCAAAGATAAATCGTATATTTGTCCTTTGGTTTAAAACCTTGTAAACTGTATATTAACAAGATTAATTCTATTTGTAAATGGGAAGAGTATTAGTTATTGGTGCCGGGGGCGTAAGTACCGTTGCTGTTAAAAAGATCGCGATGAATGCCGATGTTTTTACCGATATCATGCTGGCTAGCCGCACGAAAAGCAAGTGCGACCAGATCGCTGCTGATATTAAGAATGTAAAAATAAAGACAGCACAGGTCAATGCAGATAATGTGGACGAACTCGTTGCATTGTTTAATGACTTCAAGCCCGAGTTGGTTATCAACCTGGCTTTACCTTATCAGGACCTCTCCATCATGGACGCCTGTCTGGCTTACGGTGTGAGTTATCTCGACACTGCCAACTACGAACCGCTGGACGAAGCTAAATATGAATATAGCTGGCAGTGGGCTTATAAAGACCGTTTCGAAAAGGCCGGCCTGACAGCTATCCTGGGTTGCGGATTTGATCCGGGTGTAACGGGTGTATATACAGCTTATGCAGCGAAACATCATTTCGATGAAATTCAATATCTGGATATCGTAGACTGCAACGCAGGAGATCACCACAAGGCATTCGCAACGAACTTCAATCCGGAAATCAATATCCGCGAGATCACTCAACGTGGTAAATATTATGAAGACGGTAAATGGTTGGAAACAGATCCGTTGACAGTTCATCAACCGATCAATTACCCGAACGTAGGCCCACGCGAATCATACCTGATGTATCATGAAGAACTGGAAAGCCTGACAAAGAACTTCCCGACCATCAAACGAGCACGTTTCTGGATGACATTCGGTCAGGAATATCTGACTCACCTGCGTGTGATACAAAATATCGGTATGTCGCGTATCGACCCGATAATGTACAACGGCCAGGAGATCGTTCCTATCCAGTTCCTCAAAGCCGTATTGCCTAACCCGGGTGACCTGGGAGAAAACTATACGGGCGAGACTTCCATCGGTTGCCGTATCCGCGGTATCAAGGATGGCAAGGAACAGACTTACTACGTATATAATAACTGTAGTCACGAAGCCGCTTACAAGGAAACAGGTGCACAAGGCGTAAGTTATACGACCGGTGTTCCGGCCATGATCGGCGCCAAGCTGTTTATGCAAGGCGTATGGAAGAAACCGGGTGTATGGAATGTGGAAGAATTCGATCCCGATCCATTCATGAAAGAACTGAACGAACAGGGTCTGCCCTGGCATGAAATGTTTAACGTAGACCTGGAACTATAATATGGCATTACAAGTAGGAGACAAAGCGCCCGAAGTATTGGGGCTCGATCAGAACGGAAATGAAATAAAACTCAGCGATTTTAAAGGTAAGAAGTTAGCACTTTACTTCTACCCCAAAGACAATACCAGCGGCTGTACGGCGGAAGCTTGCAGCCTGCGTGACGGCTACAAGGAATTACAGGCAGCCGGTTACGAAGTGGTCGGGGTGAGTAAAGACAGCGCAAAATCCCATCAGGGATTTATTGCCAAGCAGGAACTGCCTTTCAACCTGATCGCTGACACGGACACAGCCCTGCAACAAGCATTTGGCGTATGGGCCGAAAAGAAATTGTACGGACGTTCATACATGGGGACGCTTCGCACCACCTTTATTATCAACGAAGATGGAATCATCGAGAAGATAATCGGTCCGAAAGAGGTGAAAACTAAAGACCATGCAAATCAAATCCTTAATTCATAAAAGGGATGGCAAAAGAAGAAAATTTATTTGAAGAAGGAAAAACACCGGACGCAAAAGCAGCAGACGGTAAGCCGGCAGTAAATGCCGACAAGTTGAAAGCGCTTCGCGCCGCAATGGATAAGATTGAAAAGAACTACGGAAAAGGTTCTATCATGAAGCTGGGTGACGAAAGCATTGAGAACATTGAAGTAATCCCTACCGGATCTATCGCCCTGAATGCTGCATTAGGTGTTGGCGGTTATCCCAAAGGACGTGTAATTGAAATATACGGGCCGGAATCATCCGGTAAGACGACGCTGGCAATCCATGCAATCGCTGAAGCACAGAAAAAAGGCGGTATCGCCGCTTTTATCGATGCGGAACATGCTTTCGACCGTTTCTATGCTGAAAAGTTAGGTGTGGATGTAGAAAACCTCTGGATCTCTCAACCGGACAATGGTGAGCAAGCGTTGGAAATTGCGGAACAGCTGATCCGTTCTTCTGCGGTAGACATTATCGTGATCGACTCTGTTGCCGCCCTGACACCGAAAGCTGAAATTGAAGGTGATATGGGTGACAGCAAAATGGGTCTGCAAGCTCGTTTGATGTCTCAGGCTTTGCGTAAGCTGACCGGAACGATCAATAAGACGAACACGACTTGTATCTTTATCAACCAGTTGCGTGATAAGATCGGTGTTATGTTCGGAAACCCGGAAACGACTACTGGTGGTAACGCGCTGAAGTTCTATGCTTCCGTACGTTTGGATATCCGTAAGATCGGAACGTTGAAAGACGGAGACGAAATGAAAGGTAACCAGGTTCGCGTGAAAGTGGTGAAAAATAAAGTGGCACCACCTTTCCGCAAGGCTGAGTTCGACATCATGTTTGGCGAAGGTATCTCTAAAGCAGGTGAAATTGTCGACTTGGGAGCAGAACTGAACATCATCAAGAAAAGCGGTTCATGGTACAGCTACAATGAAACAAAGCTGGGACAAGGACGTGATGCTGCCAAACAGCTGATTAATGACAACCCGGAATTGGCTGAAGAGCTGTCGGGTCTGATATTTGAAGCTTTAAAAGCATAATATTCTTACATATAATTTTATGTAGTATGTAACGTGTGACGAAGACCTTTTCCCGGTCTTCGTCACACTTCATATAAACCATAGATATCGGGGATTTACTATTTTCTAACCTTATAATATGACTAACAAAGACAAATATCGCCAACTTTGTAGTAAGGAAACAAGCCTGCCTCTGTTTTCGAGGGATTGGTGGTTGGATGCTGCTTGCGGCGAAACCTTATGGGATGTCTTGCTGGTTGAAGAAAAAGAGAAAATACAGGCCTCATTTCCAATCTATATTCCGCACCGGGGGATTATTTCAATGCCCCCTTTCACCCAGACGATGGGCCCGTGGTTTGCCCCGGAAGCTCAGGATGCCAAATATACCCGGACGTTGGGAAGACACCAGGCTATCTGCAAGGAGTTTACAAACGCTCTGAAAAAATATCCTCATTTCCTGCAACATTTCAACTACCGGATAACAGACTGGTTACCGTTTTACTGGGAAGGATATAAACAGACAACCCGCTATACTTACCTGCTGAAGAATATCAAAGACGAGCAAGTTGTATGGGAAAATATGAGTTCTAATATCCGCCGGAACATCACAAAAGCAAAAGAAAAGTATAACATCACTGTAAAGAAAGGCATCCCTGTCGATGACTTCCTGAGAGTTCAGGCTCTGACATTTAAACGCCAGCAATTACCGGCTCCTAAAGAGCTTGAGATACTGAAGAATATCATAGTCGCCTGCCGGCAACGCAACCAGGGGGATCTTTGGGGAGCTTATGATGACAAGGGGAATCTGCACGCCGTGGCTTTTATCGCCTGGCAGGAAAGTTCCGCTTATTACCTGGCCGGAGGAGGTGATCCCGAATTACGGGCATCGGGTGCACATAGCCTTATTTTATGGGAAGGCATCCGTTTTACCGCCCAATATACAGACCTATTCGACTTCGAAGGCTCGATGATTCCTGGTGTTGAACGCTTTTTTCGTGAATTCGGGGCAATTCAAACCCCTTTCTTCACAATAACCAAAGGAAATCTAAGTTTATTATATAAAGCCTGGCTAAAGTTAACGAAATGGAAATGAACGATCGCACTTTACATTATATAATACGTTTCCTTCTGGGGGAAGATATCTCCGGGAGGGTGATTGCCGCTATCGGATACACGGCAAACAGGAAATTGTATGACCGCTACAGTATAGTGATCGTTCCGTCCGGTTTCTTCAACAATCATATATACGGAACGCCGGCTTCCCTACCTAAACTGCCGTTGCAGGAAATAGAAGGGACTCCTCTCCTGTTCGGGACTCCTCAAATAGAACAGGTAGGCGATACGATGGTCATTCACGCTGACATCGTTGCAAGCACATACTTTCTCATTACCCGTTACGAAGAAATTATCCAACGGAACGAACGGGATGAGCACGGGCGTTTTCCCGGAAAACAATCTTTACCTTACCGGGCAGGATTTCTTCACCGGCCAATCGTCGACGAATACAGGCTTTTATTACGCAGTTGGTTGCAACGGTACGGGCTTCGGGTGCCTGACATAAAAAAACAGATACAACATATTTATCTGACACACGATCTGGATGCACCGACTCTTTACCGTTCCTGGAAAGGTTTCATCCGTTCCCTCAAAGACGGAAGAGGGTTAAGTAAATCCATCCGGGGAAAATGCGGCCCGGTCGAAAACGATCCGTATTACACATTCCCCTGGATGTTTCAACAGAATAAAATACTTCAGGATCAGGTGGGGAAAGAGATATGCAAATCTATCCTTTTCGTCCGTAGCGGAGGTAAATGCAAACAGGATAAACCTCACTACAGCTTACGCAACAAGGATATATGCCAACTGATACAAACGGTTCTATCCAATGGTATGACCATAGGGTTACACAGTAGTTACCAGGCAGGCATCACTCCCACCCTTATCGGGAAAGAGAAAACAATACTGGAAGAAAATGTGGGTAAGAGCATACGCTGCAACCGGCATCATTTCCTGGCCAGCCGTGAACCGGAGGATATGACGCAACTGGAAGCGGCTGGAATTACAGACGATTTTACAATGGGATACGCAGATATAGCCGGTTTCAGGTTAGGAACCAGTTATCCGGTACGATGGATCAACCCCGTCAACCGCCGTTTATCTTCTATCTGGCTCCATCCATTGACATTGATGGAATGCTCTTTGGAAGAAAAAAAATATATGGGATTAAATCAGGATGAAGCTTTCACCTACAGTATGAATTTAGTCGAGCAGGTGAAAAATGCCGGTGGAGAGTTAACCCTTCTGTGGCATAATACCAGTGCACAGGAAAACACAGATAGTTATTTAAGAAAGCTTTACAGCCATTTATTAAACGAACTCGCAAGAAAATGAAAATTGTTACTATTGTCGGTGCCAGGCCTCAATTCGTAAAGGCGGCTATGGTAAGCCGGGCGATTCTGGAACATAATAAAAATAACACTTCTCCTATTGAAGAGCTTCTTCTTCACACAGGACAGCATTACGATGCCAATATGAGCGACATCTTTTTCAATAGTATGGGTATTCCTCAACCGGCCTGGCAGCTGCAATGCGGAAACGGGACACATGGGGAAATGACCGGCCACATGCTTATTGAGATCGAAAAGATATTACTCGATACACTTCCTGACTATGTGCTGGTATATGGTGATACCAATTCTACATTAGCCGGAGCGTTGGCTGCGTCTAAACTTCATATACCGGTCATCCATGTGGAAGCGGGTTTACGCAGTTTCAACAAACAGATGCCGGAAGAGATCAACCGTATTTTAACGGATCATATGGCAACTTTGCTTTGCTGTCCGACTTTTGCGGCCGTTAAGCATCTGGCAAATGAAAATATACAGCAAGGCGTGCATCATGTCGGTGATGTGATGTATGATGCAGCCCTGTTGTTCGGTAAGCTGGCTGATAAGTCATCGCAGATACTATCCCAGCAACATCTTAACAGTAAACAATTCAGGCTTTGTACCGTTCATCGGGCTGAAAATACAGATAACAGGGAACGCATATCCGAGATAATCGACGCATTGACAGAGATTTCGTCTCCGTCTTTCCCAACTATCCTTCCCCTGCATCCCCGTACACGGAATTGCCTGGAAAAATATAAAATGCTTTCCCCACTGGAAAAGCAGGAAAGTATCAGCATCATTCCACCGATCAGCTTTTTAGATATGGTGATGCTGGAGAAACATGCCGCCACAATCCTGACAGACTCAGGCGGCGTACAGAAAGAAGCTTATTTCCATCATACTCCCTGTATTACTTTACGGGATGAAACAGAATGGGTGGAGACTGTCGAAGCCGGATGGAACCAGATCGCCGGATATAAAAAACAGGATATTCTGCATTGTCTGGAGAACGAACCTGCCCGGATAGAAATCCCGGAATACGGAACCGGCAATGCTTCAGATAAAATCATTGGTTTGTTATGAAGAAAGTACTAATCATCTGCGACCTTTTTCCGCCAGCTTTTGGCCCGCGTATGGGGTACTTATGTAAGTATCTTAAGCTTCATGGTTGGAAACCGGTCATTCTGACGGAAGCCGTCGATGAGAAAACATTTACTTTTCTCGCTGGAAAAGACCGGGTTACTTATGTTAATTACTATACGGCAAAGAATCCGGTTGTAAAAAAACTCCAGTGGATCAGTACGCTTTTACTCGATCTTTGTTTCGGTTATAAAGACATCCGCATGTATAATGCGGCCCGGAAGCTGGTTAAAGAAAATAAGTTTGACCTGATATTATGTAGTAGTTTCCGAACTTTCCCATTACCGGCTGCACAAAAGGTTGCCGAGAAATATAAACTGCCTCTAGTGGTTGATTTAAGGGATGTTATTGAACAGTATACAGGTGATGAATTTATTTCTCATGCATTACCTTCGTTTTGCGGATTTAACAAACTGTTTGTTTCGATCTTTAAGCGGAAGAGCCTTCGTGACAGGAACCGGGTATTGGAAAAGGCCGGTTATGTAACAACTATTTCCCCCTGGCATGTGGCTGTTTTAAAACAATATAATCCGAAAGTAGAACTGATCTACAATGGTTTCGATCCGGAATTGTTTTATCCGGAACAAAAAACGACCGATCAATTTATCATTACTTATACGGGCAGGTTACTCAGCACCGCAATGCGCGATCCCAGCCTGTTGTTGGATGCATTGGCGACCCTATCTGCAGAGAAGTTTTTTACAGAAAAAGATTGCCGGGTCTATTGGTATGTAGATGAAGCTTCCCGGAAAATCATCACTGAAGAAGCTAAAAAATATGGAGTCTTATCATATATGGATTTCAAAGGATACGTACCGGCATCCGAGATCCCATCCATATTAAATAATAGTTCTGTCCTATTGCTACTGACCAACAGGGCTGAAGGAACCGGACCTAAAGGGATCATGACCACGAAGTTCTTTGAATCGCTGGCTGTAGAGAAACCGATACTTTGTGTCCGAAGCGACGAAAGCCATCTGGCAGCGGCTATCCATGATACCAATGCCGGGCTTGCAGCAACCAATACAAAAGAGGTTTGCCGTTTCCTGAAATCTTATTATAAAGAATGGAAAGAGAAAGGGTATACATCTTCGCCGATAGACAAAAGTAAGTTACTTCGTTTTTCGCGCGAAGAGCAGGCAAAACAATTCATACATATATTCGAAAAGATAAAAACTCATGGATAAATATATCAATATAGTTGCATTCAATATTCCCTGGCCGGCCAATTATGGCGGAGTGATCGATGTTTATTATAAAATGTTGGCTCTACACAGATGTGGTGTAAAGATCATCCTGCACTGTTTTGAATATGAACGTCCCCGCTCCAAAGAACTGGAAGCTTTATGCGAAAAGGTTTACTATTATAAGCGAAAGACCGGATTATTGGCGAATGTTACTTTATTGCCATACAATGTATTCAGCAGGAAAGATCCGGAGCTGCTGAAAAATCTTTTGCAGAATGATTATCCTATATTATTTGACGGCCTACATTCCTGCTACTATATAAATCACCCGCAATTGCAGGGACGGATGAAGATATACAGAGAAAGTAATATCGAACATGACTATTACCGTCACTTAGCCAAAGCGGAAACCAATCTGATCAAGAAGTATTTTTTTCTGGTAGAAGCCTGGCGCTTCGAACGATATCAGGATATATTAAAACATGCAGACCTGATGATTGTTGTTTCTGTTACCGATACAGATTATCTGCGTAAAATATTCCCTGATAAGAAAGTGGAATATATGCCGAGCTTCCACATCAATGATCAGATATCAGTAAAAACGGGATCGTCTGATTTCGTTTTGTATCATGGGAAATTATCTGTAACGGAGAATTCACAGGCGGCTTTGTTCCTGATAAAGAATGTATTCTGTAAGCTGGATTGTCCTTGTATCATCGCCGGAATGAACCCGCCATCCGCTCTACTGGAAGCGGCGGCTCCCTATTCCAACATCACAATAGAAGCAAACCCATCCGACGAACGTATGGATTACCTGACTCACGAAGCTCAGATCCACATGCTGATTACATTCCAGGACACAGGCTTAAAACTTAAATTACTGAACAGTCTCTTTGGCGGCAGATATACAATCGTAAACCAGAAAATGGTTACAGGCAGCGGATTGGATCCTTTGTGCCATATAGCCAACACTCCGGAAGAAATGATAAAGACCTGTAACAGTTTAATGAAGCAGCCTATGACCCAGGAGTTAATTGAGAAAAGAAAAGAATTTCTGTTCCCTACTTATTCCAACCATCAACAAGGGGAACGACTTTATAAAATGATCTATGAAAAAGCATGACTTATCACATATTGCCCGTTCGTTATCAGCACGTTTGCAGGAAATTGACTATGATCAACTTCCTATCAGCGACTATAACAAACAGTATATAAGCAATCTGAAGCCGGCGATGGATTATTATATGAAGATCTATAGTGCCTGCCTGTCAAAAGGCTTCAATATCATTAATTGTTCTCCTGAAAATGCAATTTTGGTTGACTACGGAGGAGGAAGCGGATTTCTCAGCATCCTCGCCAAATCAACCGGAGTCGGCAAAGTTATTTATCTTGATCTTAATCCTAAATCGGTAGAAACGATTCAGGTATTAAAGAAAGAGACAGGCATTGGGCCGGATATTATCTTACACGGTAATTCAGATACGCTTGCCGGCTGGTGCAATAAAAATAACGTTCAACCGGATTTATTAATTGCTACAGATTTGATTGAACATGTTTATGATCTGGAAGTTTTCTTCAGAGATCTTTTCGGTCTGAACCGGAAAATACAAATGATCTTCACCACCGCTTCCACTCCCTTCAATCCGTATGTAAAACGTCGTTTACATAAATTGATGGATAGTAGTGAGACAGGAACAGTTGAAATCCCTAACTATTATACCTTAAGGAAAACATATATCGAAAAGAACTATCCGCATCTTGCCACTGATGAAATAGAGAAATGGACTCTTCAAACCCGTGGGCTCATCTATCCGGATATAGACAAAGCGATCAAAACCAATAAACTACCGATATTAAAAGACAAACATAATACCTGTGATCCGGCAAGCGGAAACTGGACGGAACGGATTCTTCCAATCAATGATTATCATTCATTGATAAGTCCTTACAATTACTCTTTGAAAGTTGATAAAGGTTTTTATAATTCGGACAGAAGAAGCGTAGTCAGTTCGATTATATGTAAAAGTATAAACCTACTGATCCGCCTGTCAGGCAAAGTTGGTTTTCTGATCGCTCCTTTCATTTTCTTGTCCTGCATCAAACAACGCCCTGAGAGCTGATTGAATATACGGACGTTGAAGATCGTAAGGTTTCAGTACGCGATCATTCCATTGCAACAAATCGATATCCATAAGAATATTTTCTTTTTGTTTATCTTCAGGCGCACGCCCCAGTTTTTTTTCTATCTGCTTGAATATAGCTATTAACTGATCCGGCTCTTCCGAAGTAAAAGCAATAGCCACCTGATTCAAAAAAAGAGAAGGATTGCGCATATCCATTGGTTCGGTATAGACCGCCTCAGAAAAGTATATTGAAACAAAATGATCACGCAAAAGCTGATCTGCCAACTCTATATTCCTTTCTTTATCCCGATTTGAACCGAGACATAATATCACTTTATTCAACATACTTGTTTTACTACTTCCGGTAATCTTCCTTTTTTGAATTACAAAGCTATAAAAAAATAACAAATTATATTACGCACCGCGTTGAATACCTATTTTTAGGTATTGGTTATACAAGCTTTTACTTTTACCTTTGCACAAGAATTTAAGAAGATGAGATTATCAGAGCTTCACACAGGCGAAAAAGGTGTTATTGTTAAGGTAATGGGACGCGGAGCTTTCCGCAAACGCATTATCGAGATGGGATTTATCAGAGGTAAAGAGGTGGACGTTATACAAAATGCCCCACTTAAAGACCCTATTCATTATCGGGTAATGGGTTATGATGTTTCATTACGCCGCAACGATGCCGCAATGATAGAAGTGATCAGTGCAGCTGAATATGCCAAAGTGCAGGCCTCGCAGGAAATAGAAAAACGTCCTGCAGATTCTTATATTTCTCCTTCCACCGAAGATTTACGGGCAATCGCCATCAATAAAGGAAAAACAATCAATGTGGCATTGGTTGGTAACCCGAATTGTGGAAAAACATCCTTGTTCAACTTTGCTTCCGGAGCTCATGAGCATGTAGGCAACTACAGCGGGGTTACGGTTGATGCCAAAGAAGGTACATTCCAACAGGATGGCTATACTTTCCGGATTGTAGACTTACCCGGAACCTATTCTTTATCAGCATATACACCGGAAGAACTGTACGTTCGTAAACATCTTAGCGAGGAACAGCCGGATGTAGTCATCAACGTTATAGATGCATCCAACCTGGAAAGAAATTTATATCTGACTTGCCAGCTTATCGATATGGATGTCCGTTCTGTCATTGCTTTGAATATGTACGATGAACTGGAGCGGCAAGGCAATAAATTTGATTACGATTCTTTATCACGCATGATCGGAACTCCGATCGTTCCCACGGTAAGTAGAAGTGGTTTCGGTATCGAAGATCTTTTTAAGCGGGTCATCAAAGTTTATGAAGAAGAAGATCCGGTAATCCGGCATATCCATATAAACTATGGAGAGGTGTTGGAAAAAGGTATTACAAACGTTCGCAAAGCGATTAAGGAGAATGCAAATATCGCAAAGAGTCTTTCAAAACGTTACCTCTCCATCAAGTTACTGGAAGGTGATCCTGAGATTGAAAATTTCATAGAAACATTGCCGTGTGCTGAAATAATCCTTCAGGAACGTGATCGCAATGTGACTCAAATCGAAGAGTTATTACTCGAAGACTGCGAAACGGCATTCACAAATGCGCGCTATGGATTTATATCCGGAGCCCTACGGGAAACGTTCGAACAAAACAAAATAAAAGAAGCTACCAGTACCCAGATCATCGACTTGTTTGTCACTCATAAAGTACTGGGCTTCCCCATCTTCATCTTATTTATGTGGATAATGTTCGAAGCAACATTCCGCTTGGGAGAGTATCCGATGGGGTGGATTGAAGATTTAGTGGGCTTAATTGGTAATTTCGTTCGTTCACACATGAGTGAAGGCCCCTTAAAGGATCTTTTGGTAGACGGTATCATTGGCGGAGTCGGTGGTGTAATCGTTTTCTTGCCTAATATCCTCATATTATATCTGTTTATTTCTTTTATGGAAGATTCCGGATATATGGCACGTGCGGCTTTTATCATGGATAAGATCATGCACAAAATGGGACTTCATGGAAAATCATTCATTCCATTGGTAATGGGATTCGGTTGTAATGTGCCGGCGATTATGGCGTCTCGTACAATCGAAAGCCGTAATAGCCGGATGATTACGATGCTGGTTAATCCGCTGATGAGTTGTAGTGCCCGTCTGCCGGTATATGTTTTATTGACCGCAGCTTTTTTCCCGAATAATGCAAGTTTCGTGTTGCTTGCACTATATGTAACCGGAATTATCCTGGCTGTTATTATGGCCCGGCTGTTCAAACGTTTTCTGTTCAATGAAGAAGATGTTCCGTTTGTAATGGAGCTTCCTCCCTATCGCATGCCTACTGCTAAAGCGATCATGATCCACATGTGGGAGAAAGCGAAACAGTATCTTCACAAAATGGGAGGTGTCATCTTAGTTGCTTCTATTATTATCTGGTTCCTGGGATATTTTCCTCGTAACACAGAAATAGGAGATGTATTCGATAAGCAAATAGCGGAAGTGGAGAATGCAGAACTGGATTCTGCAGAAAAGACTGATACTGTTGCAGAACTGGAACGTCTGAAGAATATGGAACACCAAAAGAGTTCTTATATCGGAATGATTGGCCAGACAATACAACCCGTACTCAATCCGTTGGGATTTGACTGGAAAATGAGTGTAAGTCTACTCACGGGTATGGCGGCAAAAGAAGTTGTTGTAAGTACGCTTAGCGTATTATACACGGGCGAAGAAGAAGATAGCCAGACTTTATCCGAACGCCTGAAACAAGATCTGGATGCTGAGGGCAATCCGGTATTTACTCCACTTATCGCCTTGAGCCTGATGCTTTTCGTTCTCATTTACTTCCCTTGTATAGCTACAATATCGGCTATCGTGAATGAATCTGGTTCATGGAAATGGGGTATATTTGTAGTTATTTATACGTGTGTGCTGGCTTGGGGAGTTTCGTTTGTGGTTTATCAGACAGGGAGCTTGGTTATTAATTTGATAAATTAGGAGGATTCTTTATGTGGCAGGAAATAGCTATTATTATCATAGGTATTACCACCGTTCTGTATGCAGGATGGAAAATTTATAAGAGATGTATTGATCTACCCAAATCCAATGTATCTTGTATTGGGTGTAAAGGATGTTTACTAAAAAATCAAAAACACAATGCAAACCATTCGTTTAAATAATAAAGAATATTATTGTTCAAGTTGATTATTTACAATATCTTCGTATTGGAAAATGCATAATCTATTTGAAGCCAAGGATAGAGTAATAAAATATTTTATGAAAAACACATTATTTAAACTGGTCTGCAATAGCATGATCTATTTATTCATATTTACAGGCTGTGGTGATCAAGAGAAAGATTTGCCACCTAAACTATTACGAAGTAGTACAAATGCTTATTTCTATATACAAAACAATAACGATGCGATAAAAAGAGTTCATTCCATCATGTATAATGATACTACACAAGAGTATGAGCGATTTAAAATTGTTCATATTTCAGACTCACATTTGTCCTCCATATCTACAAGCAACAACTATATATATCCTGAGAACTTAATAGAATCTGTAAAATTCGCAAATCAATCTCAATTAAAAATCAATGCAATAGTGGCCACAGGAGACTTTATTTCCAATGAGAAAAAAGGAAATGCCATTCTTTTTCTTAAATCATTCATGAAATATTACTCAGCAAACAATAACGTCCCATCTTTTCTATGTACAGGCAACCATGACTCAAACATAATAAAGCAATTTCCAAACGATTTTTTAAGTAGAAAGGAAATAAACAGCATTTTGTTCAAAAATCACACTGGTCGAAATTATTATTACGCAGACGTTAAAAATCCGCAAGGAGGATTTTTTCGTTTTATTTCTTTAGATATGTTAGATCAACCGTCAAACGAATACAATACAATGTTTTATGCTTATTTTTCCCAAGAACAAATAGACTGGCTCGGGAATATTGCTTTAAAAGAAAATATGACAGATAAGCATAACATTATTATATTGGAACATTACCCTTTTCAAAAATATTCACCGGATGCTAAAACCTACTTATGCGACGGCGACTTTGTACACCCATGGAATATGATACCGGAGATCATTGAAGCTTATCGAAGCCGCACAACAGTAAAAAAATCATTCAAAAACAAAATATCTGCAGGAAAAGATATTCATGTTGATTTCAATTTTACTACTACTAAAGGCGAATTTGTCTGCTATTTAGGAGGACATGATCATTGTACTGCACATTTCAACATTAAAGAACTTGAAAACCGAAACCATAATTTATTACCTCAAAAAATGATTCTATGCACCAATCAAGCTCCTAGTGAAGCCGGAAGAGTATACAATCGGGTAATACGCGAAGAAAACAGCCTGACAAGCAATAGTTTCTGTATATATGCGATCGATACCCAAGAAAGAAATATTTATATGACATTCTTTGGAGCATATCAACCAAGTGACAAAACTGATTATTCAGATATACAATGTATTCCCTATTAAAAAAGAGAACTAAAACCATTGTGCGCTTTTAGCTAAACCGCTCTCTACTAGAAAGAGACTGAATAGTCATACTCTTTTCCGAAATAAATAGTATCTTTGTTCATTCTCTTACATATCAAACCGTAAACAACAATGAATAGTACAATACGAATCTGTTTTATCGTTTCTTCTCTATGCAACGAAGGGCCTGTAAATGTTATGTATAATATTATCCAATATATGGATTTTTCAAAATTTGAAGTATCTATTATTACATTGATTCCTGAAAAAGAGAATACCCGTATCAATGATTTTAGAAAATTACCAATTGCCATTTATCAAATCACAGACGAACATGCTGTTGGAATAAGAAAAATGTTCAACACTCTAAAAGCAATGGTTATAAAGATTGACCCTCATATAATACATACTCATTGCCCTAGATCACTCTATCTATCGTATTTCTTACCCAAAAAGTATAAATGCGCCTACACTATTCATATTTATCCAGGTTTACAGCAGGAAATATTATATGGTAAATTAAAAGGATGCATTGTTAATATGCTAAATCATTATTTTACTCATAGAGTAGATTTGCCTATTGCTTGCGCTGACAGCATAAGCGAACTATATAAAAAAAATAAACACAGGGAAATAATGAGTATCCCCAATGGCTGTTCATTGCCCGTATGGGAAAACAATAATGAACAAAAAAAGGTAATACGAAATAATTTAGGATTGAAAGACAATATTAAATATTTCATTTTCATAGGCCGTTTTTCATTTGAGAAAAATCCTCAGATTTTGGTAGAAGCCTTTCATCAACTAAAAGATCCTGAGATAGGTCTGATCATGTTAGGAAACGGTCCGCTATGGGAAGACTTACGCAAATATGAAAATGAGAATATTGTTTTCCCCGGATTTAAAACGAATGTATACGATTATTTAATTGCATCTGATTATTACATATCGGCATCTGATGTTGAAGGACTAGCCAATACTCTATTGGAAAGTATGACAATCGGTCTCCCCTTGTTATTGTCGGATATACCATCCCACAACGAGATTCTATCTAAAATGAATCAAACCGTTGGGTTCATATTTGACAATAAAAATCCAGAAGACTTAAAAATCAAAATAAATAAGATCATTCAATCTGTAGATATAAACAGTGCTAGTTCTGAAATTAAATGTATATTTGAAAAATTGTATACAGCAAAAAAAATGTCACAAAGTTATCAAACAGCATACAGTCGTTTGTATCTAAAAAAAAGTAATTAAATATGACCAAGTTTTTAATAACAGGAGGAAGTGGATTCATCGGAACACACCTTGTATCCTCCTTATTACAAGAAGAGGATATAACACTGTTAAATATTGACAAACAAGCTCCTAAAATTAAAGAGCATGAATCAGTATGGAAAAAAGTTGACATCTGTGATAAGGAACAAGTAATAAAAGTTATAACAGAATATCAACCTAATAAAGTCATTCATTTAGCAGCACGAACTGATTTAAATGGGAAAAGTCTGGATGATTATAATGCAAATATTATTGGTGTAAACAATTTACTTAGTGCATTAGAGCTCATTACTTCTGTCCAGCAAGTCATCTTTACATCATCAATGTATGTTTGCCGCCCCGGATATAAACCTTCAAACTTTGAAGACTACTCTCCACATACTATATATGGTAAGAGTAAAGTTATTACAGAAAAGATTATAAAAGATAAAAATCCATCAACTTACACTTGGTCCATCATTCGACCTACATCAATATGGGGACCTTATTTTGGAGAACCTTATAATAAGTTTTTCAAAATTGTGCTCTCCCATTCTTATTTTCACATGGGGGAAAGAGCATGCAAGAAAACTTATGGCTATATAGATAATACTATATACCAAATACGATCCATAATCAGCGCTGATAAAGAAAGTGTAAACAAAAAAGTTTATTATCTCGGAGATTATGAACCTTACGACATTACAGAGTGGGCAAATGAAATAGCCCAAATAGCAGGAATAAAAATTCCTAAGATTCCATTTTGTCTATTTTATATTGCAGGAAAGTTTGGAGATATTCTAAAGAAGATGGGTATTGTATTCCCTATGACTAGTTTTAGATTAAAAAATATGACAACAGATAATATTCATAATTTGGAGCTTATTCGACAAATAGCTCCAGTATTACCAGTTAATCGTATAAATGGGAGTAAAACTACCATTGAATGGATTAAAAATAACAAATAAGATTTTAAATGAAAGTTTCAATAATAACTACTTGTTTTAATAGAGAAAAAACAATCAGAGACTCTATAGAGAGTGTTTTATCACAAGATTATCAGAATATAGAATATATTCTGATAGATGGAGCATCAACTGATAAATCAGTTGAAATTATAAACGAATATAAAGAAAAGATAGCAACATTCGTTTCTGAGCCAGACAAAGGAATGTATGAAGCAATCAATAAAGGGATCCGATCAGCAACAGGAGATATTGTGGGACTATTGCATTCCGATGATATTTTATACGCATCAAACACAATATCTCATATCGTCAAACGTTTTGAAGAAACAGATTCCGAACTAGTTTATGGCAATGGACTATTTGTTGATTGTAAAAATATTAATAAAATCACACGTCAATGGATTAGTGGGAAATACAATAAAAATAAAGTAAAAAAAGGATGGTTGCCATTACATCCAACCGTATACATGCGAAAATGTTGTTTTGCACAAATAGGATATTATGATGAAAGTTTCAAAATTGCAGCTGACTCCGATTTTCTTGTTCGATGTCTCTATAAAAGTAATTTCAAAATATCATATCTCGATGAGTATATCGTTCGCATGCGAATGGGAGGAGCTTCTACAAGCTTTAATAAAACAATAATAAAATGGAAAGAAGATATGAGAATGTATAAAAATAATGGATTTAACCCATATATCTCTTTACCATTGAAAGTTTTATCAAAAATACCTCAATTTATACATGCAAAATCAAAATTAAGAAAATGAATCGCGTATTACAAGAATTTATAAATAACACATTCTTCAAATATCTGATATTTACCCTCATATTCGGGTTATTGCTCTATGGAACAATCGGATTTGACGGGATAGATGAAATATGTGCACTCATGTTAATTGTATTTTTTGGATATGTCATTTTTAAAACGGAAGGTTGGTACGTAAATAAATCCTTCCTTGTTATTTCAGCCATTTTTATTTTCTACCTATGTTACTCATTTTATATTGGTAGCAATACAAAAAAAGCAATTATCTCAGATTTCATTATTCAGTTTAAACCCTATCTAGCATTTTTTGCGGTTTATTACTTAAAACCCAGGTTTTCAAACAATCAAAAATCAATACTCAGAATTATTTGTTTTATCTTTTGGCTTATACTACTCTTTTTGGGTGTTTTATCCGTATTTATCCCCCGCATAATAGATGCTTTGATGTTCCATGTCGCTTTCTTTGCTGCTTCGGTTATAGCTGTCTCGTTCTTATTTTATTACTGTAGAGGTAATACTAAAAAAGACAGGCTTATATTCATACTAATGCTTTCCGTAGGTCTATTTTCAACCCGTTCCAAGTTCTATGGTTTCTATTTGCTTGCACTTATACTGACTCTTTATTCTCCATATATCAAGAACTTGAAAATTAATGCAAAAACAATTATCGCTTTTTTACTCATTGTAGCAGGTCTTGTTTTAGTAGGATGGCAAAAATTAGATTTATATTTTGCAATTAGCGGTGATGCTGAAGATGTTGAAACTGGATTATTAGCCAGAATGATGTTATACGTTACATCTTTGGATGTTCTTGTTGATTATTTCCCTTTTGGTTCAGGCTTTGCAAGTTTTGCATCTTATTCGTCCGGAGTTTATTATTCCCCTTTATATGCTAAATACGGTATAGATAAGATTTGGGGTATGAATAGTGTTGATTATAGCTATATTGCTGATACTTATTACCCCTGTTTAGCCCAGTTCGGAGTAGTTGGTATCTTATTGTTTATATATTTCTTTTTCTTCGTAGCCCATAAAACTTACCAAATATTTAAGTTAAATCAAAATCCTAAGAATTTAGTGATTGCACTTCTCATCACAGGATATTTTCTCATTGAAAGTATTGCCGATGCCACATTTACCGGTCATAGAGGCTTTTTCATGATGATAATACTTGGTCTACTATTCTCTGATCGAGATGAGAAACAAAATAAAGTCTCTACTTTTTGAAAAAAAAGAGCAAAATTCACTATTGGTTTTGCTCTTTTACTATCACTTTTTATTTATCTTAATTCATTATACAAATCAACCAACTTTACTTCATTAGAGCTCCATATTCTATTATTAAAAACATACTTTTTAGCTTTTACCGAACACTTTTCATAATTCTCAACATAATAAAGTAATTTCTCATTCAGTATCCTTATCTCGTCATCAGAAATTGATAAATCGTCAAAAACAATACCACAAGAACTTTCACTTATTTGCATAGGAGCATCACCAGCATACTGAGTAGCAATCACCATCATTCCTGCAGCTAAGTATTCGGAAGTCTTAGTTGGAGATGAATTTATATTAACCAAACTATCAGCCCGCAACACAAAACCGGCATCTGCCATTGACAAATATGAAGGGACTTCTGTTCGACTTAATCCTTTCACCATATAATTACCCTCTAATTGCTCTAACAAACTACTGTAGGGGGTAACATCATCATTCGTAAAAATACACAGATAAAAAGAAGGGTTCAATTGTCTCAAACGAATAACAACATCCAATGTTTCCTGAATACATTGCCAAACTCGAAAAGCACCGGAATAACATAAAACAATTTTATCATTAAGACCGTATTCAGTTCGTAATTGCTTACGAACATCCGAATTCAATACCATAAAAGGTTCAGCATTAAAATTACAGGGAAGAACAAAATGTTGAGCTTCTATTTTATTATAAACCGACAAATTCTCAAATAATTTATCAGATACTGTAATGATTTTATTTGAACGTTTCAATGCAAATCTATTCTCGGATGCAGCATGTTCAATTACATCTTGACTATATCCTCCCATCTCTAATTCAGGGACAAGATCTGAATGAAAATCCGTTATCAAAGGTATATCAGGGACAAAGCGTGCGCAAGGAGCAGATGCAGATAATTCAGCTTGAATAATATCAATAGAATAAAATTTACAAATAATAAAAGTCTCTATAGCACGAAACAACTCAGCTATTTTTGCCAATCGCATACGATTAGGTAAAGAATATAGAAAAATCGATTTAATCCCTTTGGGTAACGTTTTCTTTTCTGTTTTAAGCAGTGATATTCCACGAGTAAAAAAGCCCAACAAAATCACATTATATCCCATATGTTGCAACGATCCAACCATATTTAATGTTCTTACTTTGTCGCCAGCTTCAATCCCCAAAGGATAACCTCTGTGAATTACCAATACATTCTTTTTCTTCATACTTATTCTTCTCAACGAAATAAGTCCACAATACGACTTGATGTTTTGCCATCTCCATAAGGATTATTAGCCTTTGACATAACATCATACAAATCTTTATTATCTAACAACGCTGAAACTTCATTAACTAAACGGTCATAATCTGTTCCTACTAATTTAACAGTTCCTGCAATTACAGCTTCAGGCCGTTCAGTTGTGTCCCTCATCACCAAAACCGGCTTACCTAAACCGGGAGCTTCTTCTTGAATACCACCACTATCAGTCAACACGATTGTTGAATGATTCATCATATAAACAAATGGCAAATAATCCAAGGGTTCTATCAAGTAGACATTTGAATGATTCTCATGATAATCTTCACCAAATACCTCCATAATTGGTTGACGCACATTGGGATTCAAATGCATTGGATAAACAAAATCCACATTGGGATATTTTTCTGCCAAAGTTCGTATTGCTCTACATATGTGAATAAATCCTTCCCCAAAATTTTCTCTGCGATGTCCTGTTATCAACACCATTTTTCTTTTCCCCTGTTCCCATTCATAAAATAGAGCAGAAGAAATCCCATTCTGTCCCAAATTACACCGAATATTATTTTCAATATCTTTATCCGATCCAATCCGCGTTAAGACCATATGCAAAGCATCTATAACAGTATTACCGACCACCCAAATCTTATCTTCAGAAACACCTTCATCCAACAAATTCTGACGACTCAACAACGTTGGTGCACAATGATAAGATGCGATACAGCTTGTTATTTGTCTATTCATTTCTTCAGGCCAAGGGCTATAGATATTATGAGTTCTTAGTCCGGCTTCAATATGTCCTACAGCAATTTGTTGATAGAATGCCGCTAACGCAGCAGCTGTAGATGTAGTCGTATCTCCATGTACTAATACAATATCAGGAGATACTTCTTTCAGAACATCACGCAAGCCAAGCAAAACACGAGACGTTATATCATACAGATCTTGCCCTTGTTTCATTATATTCAAATCATAATCCGGTTTGATATCAAACAAATGCAATACTTGATCTAACATCTCACGATGCTGAGCCGTTACACAAACAACGACCTCAAAATTATCCGATTCTTTTTGAAATTCTTTCACTAACGGACACATTTTTATTGCCTCTGGGCGAGTTCCAAAAACAAGCATTACCTTTTTCATATCTGTCTATATTTATTTTTCCAATTTAATTTCACTTATGTGATACACCAATCTATCTAAATTAGGCAATTTCATATAATCACCATAAAGTAAGGATAAATAACCATCACAATTATTAGGAGCAGAAAACATTTTACCTTCAAACATAATCTCTTTCAAAGGGAAAATATCTTTTCTCCGTCTTGCCCCTAAAAAACCAGATCCTAGCCCCAACCTCAATTCCTGTGTTGGTGATAATTTTGCTATAAAACGAAAAAAAGGATAAACAACATGAGTCAACAAAAACAGCAGACTTCTCATCACTCCCTTTTTTATCCCATATCGATCATTTTTGATGTAAGACAACCGATAAATATACCCATGTAATCTAGAAGATAGTTTTACTAAGGGTCGCGGTATTTCCTCTAAATAAAAAATATCTATATAAATACCATTGTACTTATAATTTGTTCCAACTCCATTCACTTCAGATATAGAAGAATCCAATTCACGTAATTTGGAATATGGAGCTACATAATTCTTATCTGTATATGTTGTCTGAAGAATCAAATTATCAGGCAGTTCAGAGGGCAACACTTTCATTAATTTATCGTAGTCAGCCCGTAACATCTCAATATCCAAATCATCGTCCCAAGGAATAAATCCTCCATGACGAACTGCACCAAGAAGTGTTCCCGAACTTAACCAATAGTCAATATGATGTTTCTTACATATTGTATCTATAAATTCCAACAAACAAAGCATTCTTTTCTGATGAAGCCTTAAAACAGAGCCTTCCGGATTAAACCGTCGAAGTTCGTCCATAAAATCTTATCAAATTATAACGATTACAATAATACAATCTATATACTGCTATTACTAATTCTGCAATACCCAAAGCCAATGCAAAGTTTATAATAGATAATAAATCAGCAAAATACAATCCTATATAAATAATTATCAGCACTATAGTGGATAAAATAACACTTCTATTAAAAGGCTTGGCATATCCAAAAGAGACTAGAACCGGTGATCCTGTATAGGAAGTGATGCCTCCACTAAAAATGAATAAGCATAGTACTCTCAATATATCAACCGACTCCGGTAGTTTCCCGTCTGATAATAAATGAACCATAAGAGGAGCAAACAAGTAAACTCCAACAACAATGCATGATATAGCTAACAAAATCAGCTTAAAACACTTCTTTACGAAAAGGCGATCGAGCGTCTTTGCGATATGAGGAAAAATTGCCTGATTCAGCATTTGCAGAGGAACTAAAGCTGTCATTGCGATTTTCTGAGCCAAATCAAATGCCGCCACCTCATGCATAGAAAATAAAATACCACACACCGTCTTAGCCATACTAGCATTAACAACAACTGATATTCTGGAAACAAAGAATGGTATACTCTCTAAAAAGTATTTCTTCATTGATTCAAATTTCGGAATATACAAAGAGATCTTTTCAATCTTAATCAACATGAAAAAAGAGATGGTTCCCGATAAAATCCATCCCAAAGATTGAAGCAGAGGTATCAACAAATAATCACCCTGGCTCTTTATAAACAAAAATACAGTTACTGTATAAAATAAGATTGAGGAAAAACGAATCAAAGTAATGTATTTCATCTTCTCTACTCCTTGATAAAACCACGATGGAAACAAAATTTCCGACAAGCAAGACAAAAAAGACAACAAAAACAAAACAGCATTTTCCCTAAATTGTTTGACACACAACAACAGTACCGACAAAATAATAAAAGAACAGACAAACAGAAACGCCTTTATCAATAGTACGGAAGAAACCACCTCACCAAGTTTCCCATTATCATTTCTGTTCACCGAAACATTCTTTACCGCTGATACGTCTAGCCCAAAATTCACAAGAATAATAAAATATGAAATAATAGCTTGAGCAAAAACAACCAATCCGTATTTTTCAGAACCTACCGTAGAAATTAAATAGGGTAATGCGACAAAAGGCATTATCATTTTTAAAATCTCCAATACTGTCAGATATGTCGTATTATGAGCTATTAGTTTATATTTATTGTATTTTCCTAACTTCATGACTATTCAAAACTATGTCATACCCAAAATTTTTCATTAGTCATATTACTCGCAATATCAGAAAAAGAATCTTTTAGTTTGTCATATATTTCAGACGCAAAATAAATATCATGCAAAGCAATACCTATATTATAGGCTAGTATCCTTTCTTCGTCAGAAATTCTACCTGGATTTTTCAGTAATAGGACATTGGTAAATTCATCGAACTGCCTAAACTGGTTAAAATACCTAAATTCACATACGTGATTGGTATCATCTGCGTAAACTTTGTCGAAAAACAAGTCGCAATTCTGAAATCCTCTTGTGTGCACAGGTACAACCAAAACACCCGGTTTGTAACAAGAGTCTGATGCAAAAAGTTCATGAGCGACTGTTACACACGAGACTACAACATCTGCACCTGTAATCAAACTTTCGGTATCATTATAAATAGAAAAAGTTAAATTGGAAAACTCTTTAAAACGCTCCATAAAAAGCAATTCCTGTTCCTTATAAGCTAATAACCGAATATGTAAAGGTTCATCGCCCAATATTGACAACAAGCATAATAGAGTAGCACGAGCCGTATTCCCCAAACCAAGAAATGCATATTCCTTCGCAAAAGATGACTTCAAGTATTTTATAGATAAAGCAGCTACTGCACCAGTCCTCATAGCTGTAATCCAGCTACCATCCATCAGAGCTAAAGCTTCACCCGTATTTGAATCATACAATAATATATCACTCAACAAAGAAGGTCTTCTTTCCGGAAAACGAGATACGATCTTAACACCAAAACGTCCGCAGGCAGGAAGATAAGAAGGCATAGTATTAAAAAAAATATCCGGATTAATTTTCATACTTATCTTGCTGGGAAGACAACAGTCATACTTCATCCTCAAAGCAGACTCAACCCACTCCAAGCAAATTGAAGAAGATATTTCCAGTCTTTGTATTGCTTCAAAATTGATAAATTTCATAATTGATAATTTTCCTAAATGTTATAACTCTTTTAATGCCTTCACCAACGCCTGATTATCAATTGTAGAACGCACCGCTATACGAATATAATTTTCTCCTTTAAACGATTTTTTTTCACTACAATCCTTTATCAGAATATTATACTTTGTCAAAAGTAGTTCTGTTAATTGCTTTGAAGAATATTCGTCAAGAACCTCACACAAAAAATAATTTGCCTGAGAGGGGATGACTCTTAAAAATTCTATTTGAGTCAAATCGGAATAAAAACGAGCTCGTTCCTTTATGAACAACTTACAAGCATGCTTATAATCCAAATCATACTTATTATAAATTTGCATATAAAATTCGGCAAAAGAATTTATGTTCCAGATAGAAAGATCTTCACGGATTCTTTTGACCAAATCAACATTGCTGGATGCCAGAACACCTAATCTAAGACCTGGAACACCGTACGATTTAGAAATACTTTTTATCACAATGAGATTAGAATACTTTTCCAAAATAGAATCTTGCAATAAAGAATTATCATCATAAGAGTCTGAAAAATCCACAAACGACTCATCTACAATTAAGGTGATATTTTTACTGGCAGCCCAGTCAGACAAGAAAAAAATATCTTCTTTCGGTATGAAGTTTCCAGAAGGATTATCCGGATTAATCAATAATAGGCTTGCTATGTCCTTTGAATCAAAAAACTCAACCAAATCTTTAGCGGTATAACTAAAAGACTTGTTATTGGGAACATAAGTTACAATTTCTTCTTTTTTTCTTCTGTTAGGATATTCTTCAAATGTAGGACAAACTATACCTAAAGAACCTAGCAGCATATTCATCAAAGATTTAATGAGTTCCGCGGCACCATTTCCTGGACAGATATAATCGCGAGACAATCCAAAATACTTGGCAGCCAACAATGTATTCTCATTTAAGCCCGAAGGATATTCGCTTAAAAGAATATCAAAATTCGCACGCATCTCTTTCTTCATCTTCTCTGGAGGGAAGAATGGATTCACCAAATAGCAAAAATCTAATAAAGAAGGGAAACGCCAATATCCACCATATCTCTTTTGATATAGAGGCAATTTATTCTTATCTTCCGCAAAAATTGATTCAGCATTATTCAAATCTTGAATATCATCAATTTCATACCATTTTTCGGTAGATAATGGCAAGGCTTTCAAATCCGGTTTGTCCAACAATGCTATTACACGCAATACTTGCTCATAATACTCATTCTTACCTAATGAATTAATGTATGCATTTAAAAAAGGGACATAGTGTGTTATCGAAAAATCTTTACTGAACTTATATATATTAACGGTTTTATAATATGAGTCCTTATGGTCAAAATTAAAAGCCTTCTTAGTTACAAAATTTAATATATTATTATCATTATCTAACGTAACAACAGTTCCATCCATCCAACTTTCATACTTAGCCACCAATGCAATATTAGGATAAGGATCAGATAATATTTTTTCCAATACTTGATCTTCAAATATTAAATCCGACTCAATAAGCAAGGTATCATCCTGCTGCAAATGATCCTTTGCTAAAAATAATGAATAGATATTATTTGTAATATCATATATTGGATTTGTTATATATTCAATAGATAAGCCATTGTATGAATCACCTATAAAATTTCGAAGTTCATCTCCTTTATAGCCTACAACCATAATGACTTTTTTCAAATCCAAAGCAGAAAATTGAGTCAAAGCACGTTCTATCAATGTCGTACCATTAACTTGAATCATACATTTTGTATTATTCCGGGTAAACTTACCTAAACGCTTACCCATTCCCGCTGCTAAAATAACAACTTGCATATTAAGTCTATTTTTTAATTAAACTTTGCAGCTTTACTTTCTCTATAAATCTTGATCAACTCTAAAAGCTGTTCTTTCCCAAACAAATATCCTATTGGAATAATCAATGTAAAAAGAAGCATACCTATCGCTGCAAATAACTTTCTAGGTCCCACTGGCATTTTTTTGACATATGCAGAATCAATGACAAGAGCTCTAGATTTACTTTGTCCATTAATCGCCAAGGCGATTTCTTCTCTTTTCTGCAATAATATCAAATAGACCCCCTGCAAGATTTCTTGCTGACGTTTATAATCGATATACTCACGTTCTTGATCTGGCACACTTGACATTTTATCATAAATCAACTTTTCCTTGCCTTTCAAATCATTCAAAGTCAGAACTAGTCCATTCTTGGCATTTGCTATAGTCAAGAAAACACCTGAACGCAAACTCTTTATCCGATCCTCCATAGCCTCTATCAACGGATTGTTTTCACTTGAATTTTGTAACAACCTAGCACGTTCCATCAAGGCTTCATTATAAAGTGATATAGCACTACCTTTTTCTCCTTCTTGAACAGATAACAATGTCGGAACAATATTATATTGATTTGCCGGATTTTTAACATAAGTATCCATCATCTCAATAACATGAGATTGGGCTTCGACTTCTATTATCTTAGACTGAAGTTCTTTCATTTGTTCTGAGTAAAATTGAATATCATACTCTAAATCCGTCAATTTATTTTTAGCCTTATAAATAGCTATAGCTTTTTCTATATTTCCTAAATCAAAAGTTACACTATCAATCCTATTATTTAGGAATACAAGTGATTTTTCTCCTTCTTCTTGCTTAATCATATTTGCACGACTATTGTAATTATTCACCAAAGTAGTAAGCAAATCGACCCCCCTTCGTTTCTCATAGTCACGCCACCCCAACTCTATTACATTAGAGGTCTTTGAATATTCTTCAACAACCAAGTCGTCTAATATTTCCTCTGCTACCCATCGAGAAGGTCTAACAACAATCTGCATATCTACACTTGGAGAAGAATCTCTAAAATCATCTGCATATTTTACAGTGAAGATTCCCTGTTCCAAATTCAATATAGCCGGCAAAGATGTAAATTTATATTCTTTCTTTCTTTTACCAGTTTCAACTATGATTTTTACATTTTGTTTTTCAACTACTACATTCAATGCGATATCCTCATACACAGAAGTAAACACAGAAGAATCAGCCTGAATCAACAATGGTGTTTCATCATACATCTGATATTTCCAAGCATACGGCTTATAGTATTCCACATTCAATCCCAAATCCAAAACAGTCTTATTTAATAAATCAACAGATTGTAACGCACTAAGTTCATCATCTATATTTATACCAGAACCAGAAACACCACCAAGACCAAAAGATTTCATAATACCTGCTGCATCTCCTAGTCCCATACTTCCAGATGAAAGCAAACTTTTATCATCTTGGATCACGATGTTAGAAGCCATTTCATAAGTTTTGGGGGATAACAGTAAATATAATACCGCCGGAATTAATGATATCACAAATGCTACAGCAAAAACTTTCCAATGGTGCAAATAATAAACAATTATATGTTTAAGAGCTATGACTTCTTTGTCTTTCAGTTCGTTCATATCTTCTTACTTTATTTTTTGGCATTACTAATAGCGAGAACTACGGTTGTTATTACAGAAACAGTACTCAAGATGGAAGAAAATACAGTTATGTTATATTGTTTACTCTGACTATAATTAGAGTTTCTCTGTTTTGCCGGATTAGGTTCAACATAAACTACATCATTTTGCTGCAAATAATAAAAAGGTGAAGCAAAAATACCCGGATCCGTAATATCCATACGCCCAAATTCTTTTTTACCTTCACGTTCTCTAATCACCAATATGTTTTTTCGATTTGCGTTGATTGTTAAATCTCCGCTATAACCAATAGCATCCAAAATAGATATTCTATCACCCTTGACCGCCAATCCTCCAGGACGAGTAACTTCACCCAAAACCATCACCTTGAAGTTTGTTATCTGTACTGTAACTAAAGGATCTTTTACATATTTAACTATCTTATTTTTCAATTCATCACTCAGTTCACGCTTTGTTAAACCAGCTACATGTATCCGACCTAGTACGGGGAAATCAATATTACCTTCTTTATCTACAGCATATGTATACAGTCCTCCAGCTGGGGCAATCGGATCCTCTCCCTGTTGTGCATAAGAATAAACTGGAAGATTAAAAGGTGTTACAACAGACGGATCAGACGAACCTACAGAAATATTTAATAAATCATCGGGAGCTATCTTTGTATTGTATGTTTGAGATATTTCTTCTATCTGTGATAGGGACAAAGCATCTACACCTTGAAAATAAACCACATCTTTAGGCACAGAACAAGCACCCATTAATAATAAAAACAACGTCGTAAAGAATAATGTTAATCTCATAAAATTTATTTCATTCAAACAAGTTACAAATATACTACTTTTATTTCAATGGACGGACGAAAAATACAGTTCCAATCCTAAAGTTACATTTATAACGATGCATTTATTGATATATTGCTGCATAGCCAATTAAAAAGAGACCTAAATTTCTTCCTTTTTCTAAATTATCCCGTACTTTTGTATCAAAAGAAAAAGATTATGCTTGAAGTAGGAAAATACAACACACTTAAAATAGTTAAAGACCTCGATTTCGGGGTTTATCTGGATGGAGGCAATGGGAAAGAGATACTTCTTCCTGCTCGTTATGTTCCTAAGAATGTAAAGCCGGGGGATGAAGTGGAAGTTTTTATTTACCATGATAATGAGGGCAGGCTAATAGCAACAACAGTCCATCCGCTGGCTACTGTCGGTGAATTTAAATTCATGGAAGTAAAATCAGTGAATAGTACAGGTGCATTCCTGGAATGGGGATTAATGAAGGATCTGCTAGTACCCTTCAAAGAGCAGAAAATGCCGATGCGTGAAGGCAGATGGTATCTGGTATATGTCCATCTCGATCATATTACAGGACGGATCGTCGCTTCCGCTCGTATCGATAAGTATCTGGATAATGTAATGCCTGAATATACATTCAATCAGGAAGTAAATTTGTTGGTAGCTGACGAAACAGAGATCGGCTATAAAGTTATCATCAATAATCTACACTGGGGATTAGTATATTATAATGAAGTCTTTCGCCGTTTGGAAAAGGGGGAAGAACTCAAAGGGTATATCAAAGAAGTCCGTGAAGATGAAAAAATTGATGTAAGCCTTGTTCCGCTGGGTTATCAGAAAATAGAAGGATTGGCCGGAGTTATTCTCGAATCATTAAGAAGCCAGGGAGGTTTTATCGCTGTACACGACAAAAGTGATCCGGAAGTCATTCAGTCTCTTTTCCAATGTAGTAAAAAAAGTTTTAAACAAGCTATCGGTGCTCTTTACAGGCAACATCTCATCACATTGGAAGATGGAGGCATCAGTTTAGTTTCTCCTTGCTGAAACTATTGTTTCATACTGAAGAAACTTTTGTTCCATCGGGATGAAACTATTTCTACGTGACTAAGCCAATGCCCCAAATACCATAAAAAAAGTGACGCCGCTTGTTTAGTGCGGCGTCACCCTATATAGATTGATTTATGTTCGTTTATTAATGCTGTTTTTAATCTAACTTCAATACAGCTAAGAACGCTTTCTGCGGAACTTCCACTGTTCCGATCTGTTTCATTCGCTTCTTACCCTCTTTCTGTTTTTCCAACAACTTGCGCTTACGAGAAATATCACCTCCATAACATTTTGCCGTTACATCCTTACGAACAGCTTTTATGGTTTCACGGGCAATAATCTTAGCTCCGATAGCTGCCTGAATAGCAATATCAAACTGTTGCCGGGGAATAAGCTCCTTCAGTTTTTCACACATACGACGTCCAAATGTCACACTATTGTCCACATGCGTAAGCGTTGATAAGGCATCTACAGGTTCCCCATTTAACAGAATATCCAGTTTCACCAGTTTACTTGGACGAAAATCATGGATATGATAGTCAAAAGAAGCATATCCCTTAGAAATACTTTTCAGCTTATCGTAAAAATCAATTACAATTTCCCCTAAAGGCATATCATAATGAATCTCTACACGATCACCTGAAATATATTCCTGTTTCAGCAAAATACCGCGCTTACCCAGACAAAGTGTCATGATCGGGCCAATAAAAGTCGTATTTGTTATGACAGAAGCACGAATATACGGCTCATCGATATGATCTATTAATGTTGGCTCCGGCAGGCCACTTGGATTATGCACCTCCAGACAATTACCTTTTTTATCAAACACTTTATACGATACGTTCGGTACAGTCGTGATCACATCCATATTAAACTCCCGATCCAATCGCTCCTGTACAATCTCCATATGCAACAGCCCCAGAAATCCGCAACGGAAGCCGAAACCCAGCGCAGCTGAACTTTCCGGCTGGAATGTCAAAGAAGCATCATTCAATTGCAGTTTTTCCAACGAAGCACGCAGATTCTCAAAATCTTCGCTATCGATCGGATAAACACCGGCAAATACCATCGGCTTCACTTCTTCAAAACCAGCAATCGCTTCTTTCGCCGAACGAGCCACATGAGTGATCGTATCTCCGACCCGTACCTCACGGGAAGTTTTAATTCCGGAAATAATGTAACCAACATCCCCCGTACGGATCTCGCTACGTGGAGACATTTCCAGTTTTAATATACCTACTTCATCTGCATCATATTCCTTGCCTGTTGCAATAAATTTCACATGATCTCCTTTACGGATCACTCCATTCACCACTTTAAAATAAGCAATAATACCACGGAATGAATTAAATACCGAGTCAAAAATAAGACATTGAAGAGGAGCATCCGGATCTCCCTTCGGAGCAGGAACCTTATCAATAATAGCATCAAGTATCTGAAAAACACCTTCACCGGTTTTACCACTAGCGCGGATAATATCTTCCCGCGGACACCCCAGCAACTCAACGATCTGATCTTCCACTTCATCCGGCATAGCACTCGGAAGGTCTATCTTATTCATGACAGGAATTATCTCCAGGTCATTTTCGATAGCCATATACAGATTAGAGATTGTCTGCGCCTGAATTCCCTGGGCAGCATCGATAATAAGCAAAGCCCCTTCACATGCAGCAATAGAACGGGAAACTTCGTATGAAAAGTCCACGTGTCCCGGAGTATCAATCAGGTTCAAGGTATATTCTTCACCCTTATAATTATACTTCATCTGAATGGCATGACTCTTGATTGTAATGCCTCGTTCGCGTTCCAGATCCATATCATCAAGAACCTGCGCTTGTAAGTCTTTGCCTTCGACTGTCTTGGTGTATTCAAGTAAACGGTCAGCCAAAGTACTCTTACCATGGTCAATATGAGCAATAATACAGAAATTGCGGATATTCTTCATGTGCCAATTTATTTTAAGTGTGCAAAGATAGGAATTTTAGGTCAAAAACTATACTTTTGGCATACCATTTGTTGTTAATATTATATGACACTACAAGAAATAAATAAAGCATACAACCGCATTGTCGGTTCATTAGATAGTAAGGAATTAAAGAATGCTTTTGATTCCATTCAGGCACTCATTTCCGGAAGTCGCGAAATAGCGTTCCAGGACAAATTGAATGAGTTGCAGGAAACATATAAATATATGTTGCGCTATCGCATTGAAGGAGCTAAAGATCCGATGCAGGAACAAATATATAACAAGATTCAGACCTCTTCATACGAATTGGCTGACCGGATCAGGCATAAAGCACTGGCAATCGAATCGCCTTTGGCCTTTTACAGCCGACGCAGGAGTTTGCAGGTTCAGCCAAACGTAACATTCGAGAATCTGCGTCTCCAACTCAACAAGCATTATGCGACAGGAAACAATGCTGAATATGATGCAATGCTTATCGTCCTGTTCAATAAAATATGGGTATCCGATCCTTTTACTGTCGAAGAAGCTGCCGTAATAAAGAACATCCTTTTCGACAACGAACTTCCGTTTACAGCAGGTAGCCAGATCGTTTCATCACTAATGCTGGGATTGCAGGCAGCTTTCGATCCGGAAAAACTCATGTTGTTGTTTGACGCTGCTAATCATGAAAATGAAGAGATTAAAGTACGTGCACTGATTTCTATCCTGCTAACATTATATACTTACAGGAAAAGAACGGCTCTTTATCCGCAAATAACAAACAGGTTGGATGTTCTTTCTGAGGCACCCGGCTTCACGAAAGCAATACGAACGATCACACTGCGTTTTATCCTGGCCCGTGAAACCGAAAAGATCACCAGGAAACTACAAAACGAGATCATTCCGGAAATGATGAAACTAAGTCCTAAGATCAGCAATAAAATAAATCTGAAAGACATTACCCCGGAACAGTTGGGAGAAGAAATGAACCCGGAATGGGAAAATATATTTGCAGACAGTTCACTCGGTAAAAAGATGGAAGAATTCAGTGAATTGCAACAAGAAGGAGCTGATGTTATGCATTCCACCTTTGTTCATTTAAAAAGTTTCCCCTTTTTCCGTGAACTAAGCAACTGGCTTCTGCCATTCACAACAGAACATTCATCGTTCGGAAATCGTTTTAACCAGAATAATGGTGAAAAACAGATGCTGGACTCTATGACGCTTGCGGCATTCATGTGCAATTCAGATAAATACTCATTATACTTCAGTATGATGCAATTACCTGAAGAAGCAAAGAAAATGATGATGAATCAATTTGACAGCCAGGCAACTGAAATGATCCAGCAAAACAAGGAAGAGTTGATCAGTAAACGAGGAAAACTGGAAACTATTACAGGACAGTATATACAAGACTTGTACCGTTTCTTCAAAATATATCCGGGACATTTGGATTTCAATGATATTTTCACGATGCCTCTTGATTTCCACAATCTAGATATTTTGCGTCCTTATATCTCCGATGAAGAAAGCCTGAGTACGATTGCCGAATATTACCTACGTAAAAACTATTTCAGCGATGCCCTAACCATATTCAATCAGTTGGCCGAAACGAATCAGGAAAGTGATATTCTTTTTCAGAAAATCGGTTACTGTAAACAGATGAATGATGACTTACAGGGGGCTCTCGATGCTTATTTGCGAGCAGACCTTTTAAATCCGCAAAGCAAATGGGTGATTCGCCGAATCGCCGGTTGTTACCGTTCGCTGAAAGAGCCGGAAGAAGCATTGAAATATTATCGCCGGTATGAGAAACTGAATCCCGACAATTTGTCTATTACGGTCAGCATAGGACATTGTTATCTGGAACTCAGAAACTACAGTGAAGCATTAAAATGTTTCTTCAAAGTTGATTATATGGATAGCAACAGTAAAGCATGGCGCCCGATAGCCTGGTGTTCGTTCCTGACCGGCAAATATGACCAGGCACGTAATTACTATAAAAAAATATTAGCAAACCAGCCTAATACGCAGGATATGTTAAATGCCGGCCATACAGAATGGGCTCTGCAAAATATAAAGGGAGCTATAGAGTTCTACAGACAAGCTATAGAAAAAGAAGATGGAAACTTCCATAAGTTCCAGGAAGAATTCAACCAGGATATTCCAGACCTGATCGTCGCCGGTATAGAAGATTCGGAAATATCCCTGATGATGGATCAACTTAGATATGTATTAAATGATTCTTTATAACTTCAATAATAAAAAAGCCCTATTCATTAAAAAGTGAATAGGGCTTTTTTATTAGATATGCTATGCTTATACCGGTTCGACAGGTATACAAATATCTACAATAAACTTCTTTTCCGGATGTTCATCATGGTTGTTCTGATAAATTTCATAATGATGTCCATAACCGCATTTACAACCATTCTCTTCCAATAAATCAAACATGGCCATCCAGGCAGCCGGAAATTCAGACATTGATAGCTCAAAACGTCCAACCGCATATAAACCACCGGAAAGCTTATAGCTTCCAACAATACCTTCCGGTTTTATTTCTTCCGGAACAAACATGGCTGCATCTGCAGTTAACTTATCTTTCGGAGTAACCCGGGGATCATCATGATAAACAGACAATAGTCTCATATCCGATTGTGAAACAAATCCTCTGGGGAATGCCCATTTCATAAGATTGGCAAAAGCCTCCTGCATCTGATCCAATGCTCCCTGGTGACGGCAATAAATAATAGCCCTCTCAGGCATCTGTTTAATTTCAAAAGTGCAATTCATATCCATACCATTTACTTTAATTGTTTTATCACGACAAAAGTACCGTGAATAAAGCGAGGTATGTTGCTCATTTATGCTCTTGAATTGACATTTCTTGCTATCCGGATATCCATTTTTGCGACGATATTCTTCGGCTGAAACACCAAAATGACGCTTAAAACTACGACAAAAGGAAGAAGCAGAAGAAAACCCCCAATCATACGCCACATCCTTAATTGCAAGAGGATCGCTCAACAAAACATTGGCAGCTCGTTCTAATCTTCTCCGAAGAATATACTTTCCAACAGGTTCACCTATGGATGTCGTAAATATCCTGTGGAAATGATAAGTAGAAATATCAACCAGAGATGATAACTCATCTATTGAGATCTGCCTGTTCAGATTCGAATTTATATAATCAATAACCCGGTTGATTTGTTTAGTATGATCCTGTCGTATTGTATTCGCCACGTTTATAGATTGTTTTAATCGAATGAAGTACAAATATAGGAATTGGTATCTATATATAGAAAGTGTGATCTGTCATAAATGCAAAAAGGAACCAACCTTTCGATTGATCCCTTTTCCTTGTTTTGAGTCTCTGACTCTAAAACGGCGGCTATCTACTCTCCCACTTTTACGCAGTAC
>ERZ856578.574-NODE-574-length-75469-cov-7.040641_pt1 | contig 75469 bp, 70 predicted proteins | sample MGYA00514384_ERZ856578 | MGnify/ENA primary metagenome ERZ856578 (study PRJEB29103, sample SAMN06111958) | human gut metagenome | biome: human gut; feature: ankylosing spondylitis patient; material: healthy_person | host: Homo sapiens | place: China:Hangzhou... | reverse complement strand
GCAGGTTTCGGGGGACGTGTCGAAGTTCTGCGCGGAAATGACGAAGAAGGCAAAGGAAATCGGCGCAAGGGATACGGTTTTTGGCTCGCCCAACGGACTGGACAGCCACCTGACAGCGGAGCAGCACCACTCCACCGCCTACGATATGGCGTTGATTGGGGCGTATGCGCTGGAAAACGAAACCTTTCGGGAGATTATCGCGCAGCAGGAGATTCATGTGTCTGATTTGACTGGAGGGCACCCTTGCAGTGTGACAAATGCAGACCGCTTTTTGCGGGAATACAGCGGTGCGCTTGGCATTAAAACAGGCTATACCAATCGGGCAGGGCATTGCTTTGTCGGCGCGGCAGAACGGAACGGCGTGCGGCTGGTTTCGGCGGTGCTTGGCAGTGGCTGGGGGGATGCAGGCAAGCAGAAAAAGTGGACGGATACGAAAGCCCTGATGGACTATGGCTTTGCGGCCTTCCATCCCTACGAGGCAGTGCAGGCAGGGAAACCCTTCGGAGAAATCCACATTACCGATTCCCCGACAGCGCAGATGGAGGCGATTCTTGCAGAGGGCTATACGGCGTTATTTTCTGATGCGGAAATCGAAAAGCTGCACCTGACGGCAGACTTGCCAAAGGAGCTTGCCGCGCCCGTGCATCGGGGCGAAAGGCTGGGGCAGGCGGTGCTTTGGCTTGGTGAGGAACGGCTTGCGGCGGTGGATTTGCTTGCGGCAGAGGATGCAGAACCGTTCACCCTTAGGGAACGGCTGCTTCGCCTTGCGGAGGGGTGGCTCAGCTGGAGAGATTGGAAAGATTAGAGAAACTTTTGACTTTCTGCGAGGGCTCATGTATACTGAGGAAAATCGAATGAAAAATACAGGTTGAGAACGGAGTTAAGATATATGGAAGAAAAATTGGAACGATTGCAGAAATTTCTGGCTGAGGCAGGCGTGGCATCCCGCAGAAGGGCAGAGGAGCTGATTGCACAGGGAAAGGTGAAGGTCAACGGGAGGGTTGTAACCGAAATGGGGCTGAAGATTGACCCCGAAAAGGATGAGGTGTCCTATCTGGACAGGAAAATCAGCAAAAAGGACACCAAGCTTGTCTATCTTATGTTGCATAAGCCGGTCGGCTATGTGACAACGGCGAAGGAGCAGTTCGGCAGACCTGCGGTGGTTGACCTCATCAAGGGCGTGAACGCGCGGATTTTCCCTGTCGGACGCTTGGATTATGATACATCGGGGCTTCTGCTGCTGACAAATGACGGAGAGCTGACCTATAAGCTGACGCACCCCAAGCATGATGTGGAGAAAACCTATATTGCGAAGCTTTATGGTGTGCCCGATGAGGGGGCATTGCAGAAATTCCGCAGGGGCGTTGTGATTGACGGAAGGAAAACGAAGCCTGCGAAGATTCAGATTCTCGAAAGAGAGAAGGACGGACGCTTCTGCACAGTGGAAATCGTGATTCATGAGGGCAGAAACCGACAGGTGCGTAAAATGTGCGAATCCATCAAGCACCCCGTTGCACAGCTGCAAAGGGTGGCAACGGGAGAGCTTACGCTGGGGGATTTGCCGAAGGGAAAATATCGCCACCTGACAGAGAAGGAAATCAGATACTTAAAGAGATTATAAAAAGAAGGGGCTGCTTTGGGAGTTTTCCAAGGCGGTCTTTTTTACTTGAAAGGCGATAGTGCTTGCCGTATAATATATACTTAGGAAATTATTGAGAATAAGGAGGAAAAGCCTCGTGGAACAGAACAAAACAAGATTTTACCTCATTCGTCATGGGGAAACGGATTGGAACAAGGGCGGCCGGTATCAGGGCTGCACGAATATACAGCTGAACGATGCAGGCAGGGAGCAGGCGCGCCTTCTGGGGGAACGCTTCAAATTTTTGCCGCTGGATGTGGTCTATGTATCCCCTCTGGACAGGGCGGTGGCAACTGCGGCACCGTTGGCGGCGGCGCATGGACTGACCCCCATTCAGGATGCACATTTCAGAGAAATCAACTTCGGTGAATGGGAGGGACATACCATCGCGGAGCTGAAGGAAAAATATGGCAAGGCATATATAGATTTTTTTGAAAATCCCTTTGACCATCCTGTGCCCGGAGAAGGCTCCTTTCAGAATGCGATGGATCGCGCATTGGAAGGCTTTGAAGCACTGGCAGAGCGTCATAAGGGGCAGAATGTTGCGATTGTTTCGCATGGCGGACTGCTGCGCGTGATGCTGGTTGGTCTGCTTGGCATGGGGGATGAATTTTACCGCAAGACATGGATGACAAATACCTCTGTGACGATGGTGGATGTGATGGAGGACGGCAGAAAGCTGCTCATGACCTTAAACGATAAGGCACATCTGGAGATGGCAGAGCTGTTTGAAAAGGGTGAAGGAAAATGAAGAAGAAAATTATCGTGGTCGGCGGCGGTGCGGCAGGGCTGATGGCGGCAGGACGCGCGGCAGAACGGGGACATGAGGTACACCTCTACGAAAAAAATAACCGCATCGGGAAGAAAATCCTGATTACGGGCAAGGGACGCTGCAATGTGACGAATGACAGCGATGTGGAGGGGCTTCTGGAAAATATCCCCGGCAATCCCTATTTTTTATACAGCGCCTTTTACCAGCTGGACAGCTTCGGCTTGCAGGAATTTTTTAAGGAGCAGGGGTTGGAGCTGAAGGTGGAGCGCGGCAAGCGTGTATTTCCTGTGTCTGACCGTTCTCTGGATGTGGTGTTGGCATTGGAAAAATACCTCAAGAAAAATGGGGTAAAGCTGCATCTGGAAAGTCCTGTGGAAGGTATTCTGATTGCGGATGGCAGGGCAGAAGGGATTCGGCTGAAAAACGGAAAGGAAGAAAGGGCGGACGGCGTGATTGTCTGCACGGGCGGTCTTTCCTATCCCGGTACAGGCTCTACGGGGGATGGCTACCGTTTTGCGAAGGCGGCAGGACATCATGTGACGAAGCTGTACCCCTCTCTGGTGCCGCTCAGAACAGAGGAGGACTGGTGCCATGAGCTGATGGGGCTGAGTCTGAAAAATATTGAAATTACGATAAAAAATAAAAAGGGCAAGAAGGTTTACAGTGACTTCGGGGAAATGCTGTTTACGCATTTCGGTGTTTCCGGCCCTGTGATTCTGAGCGCGAGCAGGCATATCATTTTGACGATAGAGGAGGGATATCGGCTTTACATTGACCTCAAGCCTGCGATGGATGAGAAAAAGCTGGATGCGCGTATTCTGCGCGATTTTGAAAAATTTGCGAATAAGGATTTTGCAAACGCACTGGATGCGCTTCTGCCGCAGAAGCTGATTCCCGTTATCGTTCGTCTTTCGGGGATTGATGCGCGCAAAAAGGTGAACAGTGTGACGAAGGAAGAAAGAAAGCGTCTGGTCGGGCTTTTGAAGGCACTGCCGCTCACGATTACGGGGACAACGGGCTATAACGAAGCGGTTGTCACCTGCGGTGGGATTCAGGTGAATGAGATTGACCCTGCGACGATGGAGAGTAAATTTGTGAAGCAGCTGCATTTTGCAGGCGAGGTTCTGGATGTGGATGCATATACGGGCGGCTTTAATCTGCAAATTGCATTTTCCACAGGCTTTGCGGCAGGGAATGCGGTTTGCACGGAATAAGGAGGAAAAAAGCATGAAACGATTTGCCATTGCGGTGGATGGGCCTGCCGGCTCAGGAAAAAGCACCGTTGCGAAGATGGTTGCCAAGAGGCTGGGCATTATTTATGTGGATACGGGCGCGATGTACCGCACGGTTGCCCTGTTCTGCACGGAGAAGGGCATTGCCCTTGCGGATGAAGCGGCTGTGGTTGCGGCGCTGGCAGATTTGCAGATGAAAATTGTACCGGAGGAGGGCGGTCAGCGCATTTTCCTGAACGGAAGGGACGTTACGGCGGAAATCCGCACGGCGGAAATCGGAAAGGGTGCATCCACGGTTGCGGCGTATCGGCAGGTGCGTGCGCGGATGGTGGAATTGCAGCAGGAAATGGCGCGGGAACATTCTGTGATTATGGATGGCAGAGATATCGGGACGGTTGTTCTGCCCGATGCCGAGGTGAAGATTTATCTGGATGCCGGCGTGGAGGAGCGTGCGCGCCGCCGTGTGGGCGAATTGCAGGAAAAAGGCGAAACGGCGGATTTTGAAGAAATCAAAAAAATGATTCTTGAGAGGGATTACAACGATATGCACAGAGCGCACAGTCCCTTGAAAAGGGCGGCGGATGCGGTTTCTCTGGATTCGACAGGCATGGGCATTGATGCTGTGCTGCACGCCATTTTGGATATTGTTGCGGAAAGGGTGAAAGAAAAATGAAGGATACAGAAAAGAAATCATGGGTCTATTATGTAGCGATTTTTCTGGTGAAAATTTGGTATGCCATTATGTTCAGGGTGGAAATCATCGGGAAGGAAAATATTCCCGAAACCGGCAACGGTGTGATTTGCAGTAACCATTACAGCAATTATGATCCTGTTTCCACGGCGATTTATCTGGACAGGCTGCCGCATTATATCGCAAAGAAGGAATTATTTAAAAATAAGCTGTTTTCATGGGTGCTTGACCAGCTGGGCGTATTCCCGATTGACCGCAAGGTTTCTATGGACATGAAGGCGGTAAAAACAGCAATCAAGCTTTTGAAGGAAGGCAAGATTGTCGGCATTTTTGCGGAAGGCAGACGGGTAAAGGCAGGCGAGGACGTTGCGGCAAAGGCAGGAGTGGCGCTTTTTGCGATGAAGGGAAATGCACCTGTCATTCCCTGCGCCATCAGCGGCACCTATAAATTCCGCAGCAAGCTTACGATTCGCTATGGCGAGCCGCTGACGTTGGATGAATTTCGGGATAAAAAGCTGACAACAGAGCTGATGGGCGAAATCACGAAGGTGATTATGGATAAGGTGGAAGAATTGAAGGTGAAGGAATGAGCAACGTAACACTGGCGGCATCCGCGGGGTTTTGCTTTGGCGTGAAGCGCGCGATTGAAATGGCATACGCAGAGATTGAAAAAAATGACGGCACCCCCTTATATTCCTATGGCTCCTTGATTCACAACAAGGAGGTAACAAGGGATTTGGACGAAAAGGGACTGCATATCATTGAAAGCCTTGATGGGATTGACGAGGGTACGGTTGTGATTCGTTCGCACGGTGTCGGGAAGTTTCTGTATGATGCGCTGGAGGAAAAGGGCATGCGAATGGTGGACGGCACCTGTCCGTTTGTCAAGAAGATACACACGATTGTGAATGAAGCGTGGAATCAGGGCAAAAGCATCATCATTGTCGGAGACGGCAAGCACCCGGAGGTGCAGGGCATTAACGGCTGGTGCGGCAATACAGCCGTTATTCTGGAAAGCCCTGAGGAGGCAAGGACGGCAGAGCTTGATTCGGAGAAGGACTACGCTGTTGTGGTGCAGACAACCTTCCGCCAGAGCAAGTTTGACGATATGCTTGCCATTTTGCGGGAGAAGGGGCTGAAAATGGAGATTTCCCAGACCATTTGCTCTGCGACGGAAAAGAGGCAGAAGGAAGCCATGGAGCTTTCCCAAAATGTGGATAAAATGATTGTCATCGGGGACAAAAAAAGCTCTAATACACAAAAATTGGTTGAGATTTGTAAAAAAAATTGCGAGAATACGGTTCATATTGAAACAATTTGCGATTTAGTGTTGAAAACTTTTAAGAAGGATGATAGAATAGGGATAACTGCGGGTGCGTCCACACCACCTGCAATAATTAAGGAGGTAGTAGTTACTATGAGCGAAATTGAAAATGTAAATGTTGAAGAAGTGAGTTTTGAGCAGATGCTGGAAGATTCTCTTGTTACCCTGCACACAGGCGATGTTGTAAAAGGCACCGTTATTCAGGTTGTAGGCGAAGAGGTTTCCGTTAATCTGGGTTTCAAATCTGACGGTGTTATCCCCAGAGGCGAATTCAGCAGAGATACAACAGTAGTTCCCAGCCAGGTTGTACAGCCCGGTGATGAAATCGAAGTTTTCGTTGTTCGTGTAAATGACGGCGATGGCAATGTACTTCTGTCCAGAAAGCGTATCGAAGAACAGAAGGGCATGGAAGATATCGAAAAGGCATTCAATGAAAAAACAGTTGTTACAGGTACTGTAACAGACGTTGTAAAGGGCGGTCTGATTGCAGTTGTAAACGGCGTAAGAGTATTCATTCCTTCCTCTCAGGTTTCCAACAGATTCATCGAGGATCTGAGCGTATTCAAGGGTCAGGAGCTGGAATTCAATATCATTGAAATGGATAGAGTAAAACGTCGTATTATCGGCGGCAGAAAAGATCTGGTTGAACAGGAAATCGCAGCAAAGAAGGCAGCTCTGTTTGAAACAATCGCAGTTGGCTCCAAGATTGCAGGTACTGTTTCCAGACTGACAGACTTCGGCGCATTCGTTGATCTGGGCGGCGTAGATGGCCTGATTCATATTTCCGAAATGAGCTGGGGCAGAATTTCCAACCCCAGAGAGGTTCTGAAGGAAGGTCAGGAAGTTGAAGTATTCGTTCTGGATGTAGATAAGGAAAAGGGCAAAATCAGCCTGTCCCTGAAGGATGCAGACAAGAACCCTTGGAAGCTGGCAGCTGACAAATATGCAGTTGGCTCCATCGTTGAGGGTAAGGTTGTTCGTATGGTACCCTTCGGTGCATTCGTTGAACTGGAACCCGGCGTAGATGGTCTGGTACACATTTCCCAGATTGCAAACAAGCACGTTGTAAAACCCGAAGATGAACTGAAGGTTGGCGAAATCATCAACGTGAAGGTTCTGGAAGTAAATTCCGACCAGAAAAAAATCAGCCTTTCCAAGAGACAGGCAGATGCTCCTGTGGAAGAAGCTCCCGCAGCAGAATAATCCCGTGTGCAAAAGCTCCCATTGTGGCGTGACCATGGTGGGAGTTTTTTATTGAAATTTTATATATGCAAATTTTGAATAATATTAAAAAATTTCATAAAAATGCGTAATTGATAGAAAAAACATTAAAAAATGATAAAAAAACCGACATTGTTATGTCTGCATTTTTATGATATACTTTTTAGGTAATTTCGTGGGATAAAGGAGGAAAGTGCATGAATAAGCATGAAATTTTCCGTTTTATTGACCATACTCTGCTGAAACAGAACGCAGTCTGGGAGCAAATCCGTGAGATTTGTCAGGAGGGAATGGACTTTGGAACGGCCTCGGTATGTATCCCACCTTCTTTTGTGAAGCAGGCCGCGGAATTTGTGGGAGAAAGACTTCCTATTTGCACGGTGATCGGGTTTCCGAACGGATACCAGACAACGGCAGTAAAGGTCTTTGAAGCAGCAGAAGCGGTACAAAACGGCGCAGCGGAGATTGATATGGTCATCAATATCGGCTGGGCAAGGGCAAAAAGCTATGATGCGATTTTGCAGGAAATCAATGCGGTGAAGGATGCCTGTGGTGAGAAGCGGTTAAAGGTCATCATTGAAACCTGCTTGCTGACAGAAGAAGAAAAAATTGCTCTTTGTGATGTGGTGAGCCGCTCTCGGGCGGAATTCATCAAAACCAGCACAGGCTTTGCCGGCGGCGGGGCAACGCTCGCGGATATTCGGCTGTTTAAAAAATATGTGACAGGGGATACGAAGATTAAAGCGGCAGGCGGCATCAAATCAGTTGCCGATGCGGAGGCTTTTCTTGCGGCAGGAGCCGAGAGACTGGGCAGCAGTTCCCTTCTTGCCATGCTTCGGCAGGAAATCAAGCAGTAAGGCTGCGGAGGGAAGCTTCGGCAGCTCATAAAAATGGGAAAAAGAAAAAGGGAGGAATTTATAATGAGTTTATTAAAGAAATTTGCAGCTATGGCAATGGTAGCGGTAATGGCAGTCGGCATGACAGCATGCGGCGGCGGTGATGATGCTGCGGACACAAAAACATATGTAATCGCAACAGATACAACCTTTGCACCCTTTGAATTCCAGAATGACGCAGGTGAATATGTAGGCGTTGATATGGATCTGCTGGCTGCAATTGCAGAAGACCAGGGCTTTAAATATGACCTGCAGTATCTGGGCTTTGATGCGGCTGTACAGGCACTGGAATCCGGTCAGGCTGACGGTGTTATCGCCGGTATGTCCATCACACCCGATAGACAGAAGAAATTCGACTTCTCCGATCCTTATTTCGACAGTGGTGTTGTAATGGGTATCGCAGAAGATAATAACGATATTAAATCCTATGAAGACCTGAAGGGCAAAAAGGTTGCCGTAAAGAGAGGTACAGAGGGCTATGCCTTTGCAGAATCCATTAAGGATCAGTATGGCTTTGAAACAGTTGTATTCGATACCTCCGATGCAATGTGCATGGATGTTAAGGTTGGCAACAGTGTAGCCTGCTTTGAGGACTACCCTGTACTGGGCTATGGCATCACACAGGGCAACGGTCTGAAAATGGTAACAGATAAGGAACAGGGCAGTTCCTACGGCTTTGCAGTTGGCAAGGGCGAAAATGCAGAACTGCTGAAAATGTTCAACACAGGTCTTGCTAACCTGAAAGAAAATGGCAAATATCAGGAAATTCTGGATACATATATTCAGGAATAATTCCTTAAGGAGTAGTGCCTCATGAGTAGTTTTTTTGAGTATGTGGGACAGTGTATGCCGCAGCTGACATTAGGGCTGAAGCTTACACTGCAAATGACAGTCTTTTCATTGATTTTGGCTGTGGTTGTCGGTATGGTGATGTGCTTGTTCAGTATTTCCAAGGTGAAGCCTCTGAACTGGATTTCGGGTATTTATCTGAGCCTGATTCGTGGGACTCCACTGATGGTACAGGCATTCTTCATCTATTTCGGTATCACAGGTGCGTTACATATCCGGATTACATCCTTTAGTGCAGCGATTCTGGTTCTTTGCCTGAATGCCGGCGCATACCTTTCCGAAATTTTCAGAAGCGGTATTGCAGCAGTCAACAAGGGACAGATGGAAGCGGCGAGAAGCTTGGGCTTGCCTTATGGCGTTGCGATGCGAAAAATCATCCTGCCGCAGGCAATCCGTATCGTGATTCCTTCTGTGCTGAACCAGTTTATTATCACTTTGAAGGATACCTCTATCCTTTCCGTTATCGGCTGCGGTGAGCTGATGCGTCAGGGTCAGCTGATTGTATCAAGAAACTATCAGAGTTTCCAGACCTATGCGATTGTTGCGGTTATGTATTATGTTGTTGTAATCGTGCTGACAAAAGCATTCCAGCTGGTTGAAAGGAGGTTGTCAAACAAATGATTAAGGTAAAAGTAGAAAAATTGCAAAAAAGCTTTGGCAGCCTTGAGGTTTTGAAGGGGATTGATCTGGAAGTCAAGGAAGGGGAAGTCGTTTGTCTGATTGGTCCTTCCGGTTCCGGCAAATCTACATTTCTGCGTTGCCTGAATCGTCTGGAAGAAACGACTGCAGGTACTGTTATTGTTGACGATAATGATATTACAGATCCCAAATGCAATATCAATAAGGTGAGAGAAAATATCGGTATGGTATTTCAGCAGTTCAATCTGTTCCCTCATCTGAGTGTATTAGAAAATATTATGCTTGCGCCTGTGGACAGAAAGAAGATGACAAAGGCGGAGGCAAAGCAAACAGCGGAACGCCTTCTGGCTACAGTCGGACTGGCGGAAAAGGCAGGAGAATATCCTCCGAATCTTTCCGGCGGACAGCAGCAGCGTGTGGCGATTGCGCGTGCGCTGGCGATGAATCCCGATATTATGCTGTTTGACGAGCCTACTTCCGCGCTTGACCCCGAAATGGTCGGCGAGGTTCTGGAGGTTATGAAGCAGCTTGCAAGGGATGGCATGACCATGATTGTAGTAACGCATGAAATGGGCTTTGCCAGAGAGGTTGCTGATCGTGTGATTTTCATGGACGGCGGCTATATCGTGGAGCAGGGGACACCGGCAGAGGTGTTCGGCAATCCGCAGAATAAGAGAACACAGGATTTCCTGAATAAGGTTCTTTAAGCAAAAAAAGAAAGTCTCGGATAGATTTATCCGAGGCTTTTTTGTGTATACAGATTCTTTTGTATAAAGAAGAAAAGCGTTGGGAAAAGTGAAATTGAATTTAACAAAGATTTTACAAAACTCATGCGAAATGACAAGTGCAGAAAAGAAAATCTGTTAAGATTCTGTTCATTCGGTGGAAATTGCCAAAAACCGATGATTTTTCGTTGCGGCTGTCGGTTGTTTATGATATCATTATTCAGGATGTAAAACAAAGATTTTACAGGGTTTTTAGGAAAATTTTACAATCGAATCGAAGAAAAAACGGAGGAAAAAATGAGTTCTATAGTAATTCCCTTTATTGGTGGTCTGGCGATGTTCATTTATGGCATGAACATCATGGCGGATGGCTTACAGCACGCTGCCGGCTCCAAAATGAAGAAGATTCTTGAAGTGCTGACGCAGAATAAGCTGATGGGCATTGCGCTGGGTGCATTGGTTACGGCGATTATCCAAAGCTCCTCTGCCACAACGGTTATGGTTGTCGGCTTTGTAAACGCAGGGCTGATGAATCTGACACAGGCAATCAGTGTTATCATGGGTGCGAATATCGGTACAACCATCACGGGTTGGTTGGTTTCCGCAGGGGAATGGGCAAAAATGTTCAGCCCCTCTACACTGGCACCAATCGCGGTTATGGTCGGCGTAATCATAACGCTGGTGGGGAAAAGGCAGCAAAGCAAGGATGTAGCCGGTATCATCATTGGGTTTGGTATCCTTTTTATCGGCATGAATACCATGTCCGATGCGGTTTATCCCTTGAGAGAATCCGAGGTATTTAAGACAGCCTTTATTTCTATGGGCTCTAATCCTTTTCTGGGGATTCTGGTCGGCGCAGGCGTAACGGCGATTATCCAGAGCTCCTCTGCATCGCAGGGTATCCTACTCTCTCTGGCATCCGCAGGGCTGGTTCCTACGAATGCGGCAGTATTCATTATCATGGGGCAGAATATCGGTACCTGCGTGACTGCAATTTTAAGCTCTGTCGGTGCAAGCAAAAATGCAAAATGCGTTGGTACGATGCATCTGACCTTCAATATTATCGGTACTGTGATATTCAGTATTCTTGCAATGCTTCTGTTTGCGAGACTGGACCCTTCCTATGGCGAGGGCATTATCAATATGACGCAGATTTCCTTTATCCATACGGTTTTCAACGTGGGTACAACGATTATCCTGATGCCTTTCAGCGGCTATATCATCAAATTTGCCATGAAGGTAAACGGCCTCAAGGCGGTGGAAACAAAGAGCGACGAGTCAGAGCTGGTGCATCTGGACAAGCGTATGATGTCCACTCCTTCTGTTGCGGTAGAGGGCGCAAAGCTGGAAACCATCCGCATGGGGCGCATTGCGAGAGAGAACCTTTCCTTGGCACTCTCTACGCTTTCTGACCACGATGAGGAAAAGATGGCAGATGTAAAGCAGAGAGAGTTTGTCATTGATAAGCTTTGTGATAATATTTCCAAGTATCTGATTGATTTGTGTATGCTGCATCTGAGCGATAAGGATAATGAAATGGTAACCTCCTTGCTCAACACAGTCAGCGACATGGAGCGTGTGGGCGACCATGCGGAAAATATCGTGGAATTGGCGGAAGAAATGAAGCAGGAGGGGATTTCCTTCTCCGATACGGCTTTGGAGGAGCTGAACGAAATGTCCACCACAACGCTGGGGGCATACGACAATGCGGTGAAGGCGTTGGAGCTGGACGATATCACCTATGCCGTAAAGACCTCCTTCTTAGAGGATCAGGTTGATGCGATGGAAAAGAAGCTGCGCGCAGGGCATATCGAGCGTCTGTCCAATGCGGAATGCAGTGTTAACGCCGGAATTCACTTCATTGACCTTCTGGGGAATCTGGAACGTGTTTCCGACCATGCAATGAATATTGCACAGGTTGTGCTGAATGAGCATAGAGCGGAAAAGAATTTCCATGAAGAAAAAAACGTGGAATGATTGACAATATAAAATGAGAACGGAGCCTTAGATTTTCAGGAGTCTTGCAGACCCCTTTGGGTCTAAGGCTTTTTTGAAAGGGGGAAGCAATATGACAGCTTTGATGAAGATACAATCCTTTATTCAGGCGTATGTGAAGGCGATTGCGTCCATTCTGGATGTAGATGTTACGATTGTGGATAATGAATTGGTTCGTGTGGCGGGAACAGGCATTTATGCGGACGAGATTGGCAAAACTGTGACTCACGCGAATTTTTTTCATCATATTCTGGTTTCCGGCGAGAGCGGCAGTATTACGGACAGCATGGCGGATTTGAATTGCAAGGGCTGCGAAAAGCGCACAACCTGCAGAGAGCTTGCGAATGTTGCCTATCCCATTTTCAAGGAGGGGGCTGTGGTCGGCATCATTTCCATCATCGCCTTCAGCGAGGGGGAACGGAAAAACCTTCTGGAAAACAGAGGGCAGATGGAGGAATTTCTGAAATATATGTCTGTCCTGCTGGAAAGCAAGCTGTATACGGACGAGGTGAAGGAGCGTCTGGAACAGCAGCTGCAGGTGGTGCATGATGCGGAAAAGGGATGGTCCTTCGTTGGGGACAGCCCGAAAATGAAGGAAGCCATTCGGATTGGCAAAAAGGTCGCAAAATCGAATTCGACCGTTTTTCTGCGCGGCGAAAGCGGCACGGGGAAGGAGATTATGGCGAAGATGATTCATTCCCTGAGTGACCGTCGTGATAAGCTGATGATTTCTATTAACTGTGCAGCAATTCCCGAAAATTTGGTCGAAAGCGAATTATTCGGCTACGAGGAGGGCGCGTTTACAGGGGCGAAAAAGCATGGCTCCATCGGAAAATTTGAGCTGGCGCATGGCAGTACGATTTTTCTGGACGAAATTGGGGATATGCCTTTGCCGGTGCAGACAAAGCTGCTGCGCGTGCTGCAGGAAAGCGTGGTGGAACGGATTGGCGGCACGAAGCCGATTCCCATTGATATCCGCGTGATTTGTGCGACGAATAAAAATATCGAGCAGATGGTGGAGGAGGGGGCGTTCCGCGAGGATTTGTATTATCGGCTGAACATTATCCCCATTGAGCTGCCGCCCCTGCGCAAGCGTAAGGAGGATTTGCCTGCACTGATAGAGTATTACATTGCGTATTATAATCAGAAGCTGGGAAAGAGCATGCGCGGCGTTTCTCCTGAGGCACTGCAGACGCTGACAAGCTATGACTGGCCGGGGAATGTGCGTGAAATGAAAAATATTATTGAATATCTGGAAAATATTGCAGAGGGAGAAATCATTCAGCTTTCGGATTTGCCCGACCATATCGTGATGCGCTCCGGCAAGGGCTTTGAGGATTGGTCTCTGGATGAAATTGTGGAGGACTATGAAAAGCGCGTGCTGAGCAGCATGGTGAAGAAGGGCGCAACGCTGGAGGAAAAAAATCAGCTGGCAGAAAATCTGAAAATCAGCCGTGCAACGCTGTACCGTAAGCTGAAAAAATATGATTTATTATAATTCTTAAAAATGAGAATTGTTATCAGAAATGAGAAATTCTTGCATATCAAAACCGTACTTGTATTTTCGGCAGAAAATAGGAGATTTTTTGTTGTAATGCAGACAGAAAAAGGAATCTGTTTCTGAATGACGTACAGGAAAGAGAACAATCCGAGAGAGAGGAAATTTGATTCTCATATATGAGAAAACGAAACAAAAAAACCGCCGAAAACAGGCGGTTTTCTTTTTGGCACGATTCTTGCTTTATATATCTGTGGAAGGAAAAATAAAATGATTGGGAGATATAGGAGGAAGAATTATGGATTTGAATTTAGTAATCAATGCGATTAAAGCAGAAATGAAGCCCAGTATGGGCTGTACCGAGCCTGTTGCGCTGGCACTGGCGGTTTCCAGAACCTGTGAGCATCTGGATGCACCCACACAGAAGCTGGAAATGCTTATCAGCTCCAATATTTTCAAAAATGCGTACAGCGTACAGATTCCCAATGCAGGGACTTACGGCATTGAGCTGGCGTGCGTACTGGGGATGCTGCTGAGCAAGCCCGGCAATACCATGGAAATTTGTGCAGGCATCAAGCCTGAGCATGTGGAAAAGGCGAAAAAGCTCGTTGCGGAAGGCTTTGCGCATGTAAAGGTTCTGAAAAGCAGTCAGTTCTACATTGAATGTACTGCAACAGACGGCAAGGATACCGTACACACCATCACAGAGGACGAGCATGATAACCTTGTGTTCTGCGAAAAGAACGGCGAAGTGCTGCTGGATAAAAGAGTAAAGAAGGAAGCAGTCGAAAGCGAAGAAAAGGAAGGCACCTTTGATGTAACAAAGCACACCTTCTCTGAATTTTACAACTGGGCAAACGAAGTGGATGTTGCGGATTTGCAGTTCATTAAGGAAGCCATTGACATCAATATGGAAATTGCGAAAAAGGGCATGGAGAAAAAATATGCCTTCGGCGTTGGCCCTACCGTGCAGAATTTACTGGAAAAGGGCATGCTGAAGGCTGACGTTGTGACAGCAGTCAGAAGTATTCCTGCAGCAGCGGCGGACTTCCGTATGAGCGGCGGCAACGGCTCTGTTATGACCTTCTGCGGCAGCGGCAACCAGGGCATTTCTACCACACTGCCCATGGCGGTATTCGCAGATAGAATGAACATTCCCGAAGAAAAGCTGCTGAGAGCGGAATTCATGGGTATGCTGATGATTATGTATATGAAGAAATACGTTGGTCGTCTGAGCCCCGTTTGCGGCGCAATGCTGGCAGGGACAGGCTCTGCGGCAGGCATGGCTTACATGCTGGGCGGCACGGCTGCACAGGTAAGCGGCGCAGTACAGAACATGATGGGCTCTGTTGCCGGCATCTTCTGCGATGGCGCAAAGGGCGGCTGTGCGGTGAAGGTTGCAGCCTGCGCGAGTGAAGCAGTTTATGCGGCAATGTATGCAATGGATGGCAGTGTCATCGGTGTTTCCGATGGTATCAACAGCACAAAGGCAGAGGATACCGCAAAGAATCTGGCAAAGCTGAGCCATGAGGCACTGGATACCCTCGATATGAAGGTAATCGAAATCATGCAGACAAAGAAATAATCAAAAAAAGAAATAATCAAAAAAGATTCAAAAAGAAAATTCGATAAGAAAATTCTGAAATAGCCAAACAAAAGCCCCTGTACCTTGAAAAGAAAGTACAGGGGTTTTTATGTCCGAAAAATTATAGCTGAATCATATCATCAATCATATTGCTGATTTTATCTCGGCTGATTTTTTCCAGAATGGCCTTTTTCACAAAGCCATCCTTTGTAAAGCCAAATTCGGCAATATATTCCTCCAATAAAGCGTAGGTTTCCGCATCCAAGGTGACGGAAAGCTTTTTGGTTGTCGGTTTTCTTGTGGTTGATTTTTTTGTTGTTTTTGCTGCGGTTTTCTTTTCTGCCATGTGTCTGTCCTCTTTTGTTTCGTTATTTTTGTGGGAGATAGGCGGTTTTCTTCCGAATAAGGTTTGCGTTCTCTTAAAATCAGTATAAATCCAAGAGAGAGTGGATGCAAGATTTTTGAAATTTTATTTTTTGAAAAATGAAAAATCTGCTGTTATGATTTCGGGAAAACGGCACATACTAGGTTTGTACCAAATTTGAGGAGGGATTTTTATGGAACGCTGTAATGAGTGTATCAAATGTACTGTTGAGCAGTGCAGACATCACCACAACACAAAGAATTACTGTACACTGGAATCTATTCAGGTGGGCACACACGAAATGAATCCGACCAAAGACCAGTGCACAGACTGCATGTCCTTTGCTGTAAAATAAGGAAATGAATGGAAGAAGCGGGTGCTTTGTGCAGACAAGGTATCCGCTTTTTCTGTTGCATTGCGACGGTATTTTATCGTACAATGGGAAGGAAACAGGAGGTAGGAGCATGAAGATTTATTTTGTACGTCACGGTGAAACGGATATGAATGCCAGAAATATGTTCTACGGCTGGTATGATGCGGATATCAATGAAAAGGGCATCGCGCAGGCAGAGGAGCTGAGAGCGGCATTTGAAACGATACATATTGATGCGATTTATTCCAGTGATCTGAAGCGCGCCTATCATACGGCGAAAATTATTGCGAACGGCAGAGAAATTCAGCCCGTTCCCGAAATTCGGGAGTTATATTACGGTGATTGGGAAAACCGCACATGGGAGGAAATGTCCGAAGCGGATTTAGAGGAATGGAACGGCTGGCTGACCGATTGGGTGGACAGGAGGATGCCAAACGGGGAAGCCTTTATGGAATTTTATGACCGCGTGACAAGAGGCTTGGAGCAGATTATCAAGGAAAACAGAGGCAAGCACATTCTTGTGGTTTCCCATAACGGGGCATTGAGCGCCATGCACTGCCATCTGACGGGGGCAGGCCCGCAGGCATTCTGGCGGTTCAATTCCAAACAGGGGCATTACAGTGCAGTCTGGGTTTCGGGAAAAAAGCGGACGTATGACTGCATGAATTATCCTGCGGTGTGGAATAAAAATCGAAAATAAGCTGTCCGCTTTACAAGGACAGACCGGCGCGAAAGCGTTGATTTTATCGAAAAAACAGGAAGCGGGAAAAAGTTTTCTCTGTAAAGGAAAAATACTTGACAAGGGGAGATTTCTCTGGTAGGATAGATAAAGTGATTGTAAAGTAGTTATCCTTTACAGGAGGCAGGAAGAGCATGGATGATATTTTGCAGCTGACTTTGCTTTATGATTTTTATGGCGAATTGCTGACGGAAAAACAGAAGCAGGTATATGAACTGCATTATCAAAACGACCTTTCTCTGACGGAGATTGGAGAGGAATTATCCATCAGCCGGCAGGCTGTCCGCGATCAGCTGAAGCGGACGGAGAAAATCCTTCTGGATTATGAGGAAAAGCTGCAGCTGGTTTCCCGTTTTCAGGCACAGAAAAAAGCCGTGCAGGAAATGAAGCACATCATGGAGGGAATGGAGAAAAAGAATCCGGATGCATCCGTGGTGAAGGCAATCGCAAAAATGAAAAAAATCGCTGACGATATCTTGTCCTGAAAGGAGGTCGCGATTGATGGCATTTGAAAATCTTTCCAATAAGCTGCAGGAGGTATTCAAGCAGCTGAGAAGTAAAGGCGTGCTGACGGAGGCAGATGTAAAGGCTGCCATGCGAGAAGTAAAAATCGCCCTTCTGGAGGCAGACGTTAACTTCAAGATTGTTAAGGAATTTATTAAAAAGGTAACAGAAAGAGCTGTCGGTACGGAGGTACTGCAGGGGCTGAATCCCGGTCAGCAGGTCATCAAAATCGTAAACGAGGAACTGATTGCGCTGATGGGCTCCACACAGGCGCAGCTGACCTTTTCCAGAAAGCCGCCCACTGTTTTTATGATGGTTGGCTTGCAGGGTGCAGGTAAAACAACGACAAGCGGCAAGCTGGCAGGGCAGCTCAGAAAGCAGGGCAGAAGCCCTTTGTTGGTTGCCTGCGACGTTTACAGACCTGCGGCAATCAAGCAGCTGCAGGTGGTTGGGAAAAATTACAACATTCCCGTATTTGAAATGGGCACAGAGGTTAGTCCTGTGGAAATTTCAAAAAAAGCATTGGAGTATGCGGCACAGCAGCATCACGATGTTATTTTAATCGATACGGCAGGTCGTTTGCATATCAATGAGGAACTGATGCAGGAGCTGCAGGATATCAAAACGGCAGTCAGACCGCAGGAAATTCTGCTGGTGGTCGATGCAATGACAGGGCAGGACGCAGTTACGGTTGCGGAAAGCTTTGACGGTCAGTTAGGCGTAGATGGTATCATTCTGACAAAGCTGGACGGTGACGCACGAGGCGGTGCGGCGCTTTCTGTCAGAAGCGTAACCAACAAGCCTATTAAATATATCGGTATGGGCGAGAAGATGGAGGATTTGGAGCCGTTTTATCCCGACCGAATGGCATCCCGTATTCTGGGGATGGGCGACGTACTTTCTTTGATTGATAAGGTGCAGGCGAATATTGATGAGCAGGAAGCACTTGATATGGCAAAGAAAATGCGTGCCAACGATTTCACACTTGAGGATTTTCTTGCGCAGATGCAGCAAATCAAGAAAATGGGACCCTTGAAGGATTTGCTCGGCATGATGCCCGGCATTCCCGGAATGGGCAAGCTTGATTTGGATGCGGCGCTCAACGGGGTAGACCCCCAGAAGGAAATGGCAAGAACCGAAGCCATTATCCAATCCATGACGAAGGAGGAAAGGGCAAACCCTTCCATTCTGAATGGGCCGAGAAAGAAACGTATCGCCGCAGGCTGCGGCAGAAGCATTGCAGATGTCAATCGCCTCATCAAGCAGTTTGAGGAAATGAAAAAAATGATGAAGCAGATGAACAATATGCAAAAAGGGAAAAAGGGTAAATTTCCTTTCTTCCGTTAAACAAAGACACTTATTCCGTCAGGATTAAGAAATAAAAGGCAAAGAAAAAATAAGAATTTTTAAAAGCAGGAGGACAAAATCATGGCAGTAAGAATCAGACTGAAAAGACTGGGCGCAAAGAAGGCACCTTTTTACAGAATCGTTGTAGCAGATTCCAGAACATCCAGAAACGGCAGATCTATCGAAGAAATCGGTATCTATGATCCTACAAAGGAACCCGTTGTTCTGAAGGTAGATGCAGAAGCAGCAAACAAATGGCTGGCAAACGGCGCACAGCCTTCCGATACAGTAAAGGCTCTGCTGAAAAAAGCAGGCGTAATCGGCGAATAAATCCTATTTAAGGGAGGCCGATTTATGAAAGAATTGTTAGAAGTCATTGCAAAAAGACTTGTGGAACATCCCGAACAGGTTGTGGTTGCAGAAACAAATAACGAACGTGCTTTGATTCTGGAACTGAAGGTTGCTCCCGAGGATATGGGGAAGGTCATCGGCAAGCAGGGCAGAATTGCAAAGGCAATCCGCACTGTGGTAAAAGCCGCCGGCATCCATGAAGACAAAAAAATCATCGTGGAAATCGTGCAGTAAGCAGAGGAAAACGGTGACGGCGGTGGGATTTTTCCTGCCGCCTTTTTCATATCAGATAAAAAGGAATGGGTTTCATATATGGAAAATTATTTTGAAGTCGGTAAGATTACCGGAACACACGGGATTCGTGGCACGATGCGCGTTTTCCCGACCACGCAGGACCCGACTCGCTTTGAGCGGCTGAAGGAAATTACCGTGGAAATTCGCGGCAAGCAGGAGCTTTTTCACATTCAGAAGGTGGCATATCAGAAAAATATGATTCTGCTGACGGTAAAGGAAATCAATGATATCAATGTGGCGGAGCTGTATAAAAATGGGCGGATTTTGATTCCCGATGCTGTTGCGATTCCTCTGGAGGAGGATGAATATTATACCCGTGACCTCTATGGGATGCAGGTTGTGACGGATGAGGGGGAAGCGCTGGGCGAGCTTGTGAAGATTTACGAAACGGGCGCGAATGATGTGTATGCGGTGAAAAAGGATGGGGACGCAAAGGAGCTGCTGATTCCTGCCATTAAGGACTGCATTTTGAAGGTAGACATTGATGCGCGCGTGATGACGGTACATCTTTTGGAAGGACTGAGATAAAATGAAGCAGTTTTTCGTGTTGACGCTGTTTCCGGAAATGATTGAGCAGACGCTTTCGCACAGCATTATGGGCAGAGCGCAGAAGGAAGGACATATTTCCGTAGAGGCGGTGAATATCCGTGATTTCACGCAGAATAAGCATAGGCATGTGGACGATTATCCCTATGGCGGCGGCGCAGGTCTGGTGATGCAGGGACAGCCGATTTATGATGCCTATCAAAGCCTTCTGCCGAAAGCGGAGCATGCGCGCGTGGTTTTCATGACACCGCAGGGCAGACCCTTTACGCAGCGTGTGGCAGAGGAGCTGGCGCAGGAGGAAAATTTGGTTTTTCTTTGCGGACATTATGAGGGCATTGATGAACGCGTGATTGAGGAAATTGTGACGGATGAAATCTCTCTGGGGGATTTTGTGCTGACGGGCGGCGAGCTTGCGGCAATCACCATCATTGATGCGGTTTCCCGTCTGGTGCCGGGAGTGCTTGGGAAGGAGGAATCCTTTGCGGATGAAAGCTTTTCCGAAGGTCTTCTGGAATATCCGCAGTATACGCGTCCGCCTGTGTTTATGGGCAGAGAGGTGCCGGAGGTGCTGCTGAGCGGACATCATGGAAATGTTGCGAAATGGCGGAGAGAGCAGGCACTCATTCGTACTGCAAAAAAACGCCCCGATTTGCTGAAAAAGGCGTTGCTGACGAAACAGGACATTGCATTTTTGCAGAAGCAGGGCATTACAATAGAAGAAACGGAATAAAAAAAGGAACTGTTATTCAGTTCCTTTTTCGTATACATAGGTATTTATTTGTTCATATTGCGGATGTGCATATAAACGGTGTTTTTGGAAATACCCAGATGGTTTGCGATGGTGATAACGGAATCCTTCAGATTGAAGATCCCCTTCTGATACAGCAGGGAAATGATTTCCTTATTCTTATTGGAGGAAGAAATCGTGAGATTGCTGTAAACGGTTTTTTTGGCATCCTCCAGTGCATTCAGCATCAGCTCCTCTGTATTTTCCACAAAGGTTTCGGAGATATTTTCGGATTCTGTTTTCGTGATGGGCGTGAAGGTCTGCATGAAGGAAAGCAGGGGGGTATTCAGATAATAATTGATGCAGAACAGCCCGATAATCTGGTGCTTCTCCCCACGAATGGCGGAAATAGACGCTTTAAAGGCTTCGCCGCGTTTGTTTTTGGCAAAGTAGGTGACATGGTTCATGCCGGGGGTTGCCATCATTTTATTGACAAAATTCAGTGTAACCTCGGAAATGGGCGCACCGACCTGTCTGCCGGAAAGATGCCCATTCACAATTTTGACCACAGAAGCATCCAGCTGTGTCAGGTCATGAATGATGACCTCGCAGTTTTCTCCCCAGAATTCTGCCAATCCGTCCGCAGACAGCATATAGGATTCCAAAATGGCTTTTTCTTTTTCGCTCAGAATTGTAATTGAATGATCCATAGAGTACCTCCATGCACAAATAAGCTGTTTTTACAGCTTGAAAAACGGTTTTATATTCTTATCATACAGGAAAGGCAGATGTTTTTCAAGAGGGGAATCACAATTTTGGTGAAAAAATTTAATTTCACTGAACAAATTGTTACCATAAAACAAAAATTGGAAATTCGTTAAAGGAGCGTTAAGAAAATCCGTATCCGTCTATCTTAACGGAAATTTTATAGTTTTCGGAGAGATTCTTTTTTATAATAAAAACAGGTAAAAGAAAAGCGACATAAAGGGGTGGGTCAGAATGAGAAAAAACTTGATTTATAAAAAAAGAGTACAGGATGAAACAGGCAGAGAATATATCCTGTGGTATTCTCTGGTGATTCGTGTCGCAGAGCACGGGCGGATTTATGGCGTGGAAATAGAAAAAACAAACGAATACGGACGGCAGGAGCGGGCGCTGATTGCCGGTATTTCCGAAGAAAAAAAGGAAACACAATATTTTCTGGAAAGACTCTGGTGCGGAGTTGCCATGCCGGCAGAGCTGAATGCACTGTATGATGATTATATCGGCGAAAAGGAATGGCAGGATGACAGAGGAATTTACGCCGCTTGCTAAGAGAAATCAAAGCCTTGGTTTAAAAGCTAAGGCTTTCTTTTTTTTTGCAAAAAAGTGTGCTTGTAGGATATCGAGGGAGGCAAAATGGATGGTTTTTGTAGGAATTGGTGAAAAATCGGGGTGGAATGAAAAAGATTTCTCCAAAATACAAGGGGTAAAACCGTTGCAAATGAGAAATGCGACCGTTATAATGAAAAATAAAGTGGCGGTTTTTCTACGAAAGAAAGGAACAGTATATGAGCGAAAAGGTTTCTGTACCCGAAATTTTTGGGATGAATGTATTCAACGATGCAATGATGCGTGAGCATCTGCCGAAAAAGGTTTACGAGGAATTGAAAAATACCATTGAACGTGGGGAAATGCTCAATTCCGAGATTGCGGATATTATTGCCAATGCAATGAAGGATTGGGCGATTGAGCGCGGCGCAACCCATTATACGCACTGGTTTCAGCCAATGACAGGGATTACGGCGGAAAAGCATGATTCCTTTTTAGCGCCTCCCTCCAACGGAAGAGCAATTATGGAATTTTCCGGCAAGGAGCTGATCAAGGGGGAATCCGATGCGTCCTCCTTCCCCTCCGGCGGTCTGCGTGCGACCTTCGAGGCGCGTGGCTATACGGCTTGGGACTGTACCTCTCCTGCATTTTTGCGTGAGGATGCGGCAGGAGTTACCTTGTATATCCCGACGGCGTTCTATTCCTACACAGGCGAAGCACTGGATAAAAAAACACCTCTGCTGCGTTCCTGTGAAGCGGTCAGCAGACAGGCAATGCGTATTGTGCGTCTGTTTGGCAACCGGACTGCGGAAAAGGTAACGGTCAGCTGCGGCGCAGAGCAGGAATATTTCCTGATTGACAAAAATCTTTATCAGAAAAGAAAAGACCTGATTTTTACAGGGCGTACCCTTTTTGGTGCGGCTCCCCCGAAGGGGCAGGAGATGGACGACCATTATTTTGGCAGTATTAAAGAAAGAGTTGCCTGCTTCATGCACGAATTGAATGTGGAGCTCTGGAAGTTGGGTGTGCCTGCAAAGACACAGCATAACGAGGTTGCACCTGCACAGCATGAGCTGGCACCGATTTTTGAGGACTGCAACAAGGCGACAGACCATAACCAGCTGATTATGGAGGCAATGAAGCGAATTTCCGGACACCATGATATGACCTGCCTGCTGCACGAAAAGCCCTTCGCAGGCGTGAACGGCAGCGGCAAGCATGTAAACTGGTCTCTGAGCACGGATGATGGGCAGAATCTGCTTGATCCGGGGAAAACACCGCATGAAAACGCACAGTTCCTTGTATTTCTGTGCGCGATTATCAAGGGCGTGGATGAATACCCTGAGCTGCTGCGCCTTTCTGCAGCCAACCCCGGCAACGATCATCGTCTCGGCTCGCAGGAGGCACCGCCGGCAATCATTTCCATCTTTCTTGGCGATCAGCTGCAGGATATTTTCGACCAGATTGAGCATGGCGAAGCAACGAGCAGCCTGCAGGGCGGCAGAATGAGAGTTGGTGTAAACACGCTGCCCGCACTGAAAAAGGATGCAACGGACAGAAACAGAACCTCTCCCTTCGCCTTTACAGGGAATAAATTTGAATTCCGTATGCCGCCTTCCTCTGCATCTATTTCCGGTCCGAATTTCTCCCTGAACACGATTGTGGCAGAGGAGCTGCAGAAATTTGCGGATGAGCTGGAGCAGGCAGAGGATTTCAATGCGGCAGTGCATGAGCTGGTACGCAGAACCTATGTGGAGCATAAAAGAGTCATTTTTGACGGCAATGGCTATTCTGAGGAATGGCTGGAGGAGGCGACACGCAGAGGACTGCCCAATATCACCAATTCCGTGGATGCGGTACAGGCATTTCTGGATGATAAGGTGGTTGACCTGTTCGGCAAGCACGGCGTTCTGAGCAGCATCGAATTGCAGGCAAGAGCGGAAATTCGCTATGAGGCCTATATCAAGCAGATTAACATTGAAGCAAAAACTATGATTGACATGGCATCCAAGCAGATTCGTCCTGCGGTTGTGAAATACGCAGGGGAGGTTGCGCAGACGATTATCGCCATGAAGGCTGTCGGCATGGATACCACCGCACAGGAAGAAATTTTGCGGGATATCAATGAAAATCTGAAGCTGCTCCACGAAAAGCTGAAGGTTCTTACGGAGGAAACCGAGCGCGCAGGGGCATTGCAGGAGGATAATAAAACACAGGCATTCTTCTATCGTGACCATGTATTCAAAGCAATGAAGGAGTTGCGGGAGCCTGCCGACCGATTGGAACTGCTGGTGGATGAAAACAGCTGGCCTCTCCCGACCTATGGGGAGCTGCTTTTCAACATATAAGCTTATTGTATGACAAGTTAAGAGCAAAATAAAAAAGAAACCACGTTTTTTTAAATGTATTTTTGAAGAAACGTGGTTTTTTCGCGCTTATCGACACTTTTTTGACAGACAAAAAACGATATTATTTGTATGACAAGTATCGAATAAATGCAAAAATTATAGATAAAATCATTGAAAAGTATAACTTTTTTACAAATGATAGTTTGGATACAATATATTTTTGATGGTTTATATGTCAAAAATTATGTATTTTTTTAAATACGAAGCGAAAAATCTGTGAATTTTCTTGCAACTGAGAAAAAGTTGCGTTATAATGAGACCGAGGCAAGAGAAAAACAACAAAAAAATATCTAAAATATTTTCTTGATAAAAGCATAATTTATTAAATTTTCATAGAATAGCACTTTTGAAATACATTTATTGGAAATTTTGCATAAAGGTATTGTGAGAGAAACCCGAAATGGTTTGGAGGCGAAAACGATGGTAGCTGACGACAGAAGAATCAGAATTATCACAGGTCACTACGGCAGCGGCAAGACTGAATTTGCAGTCAATTATGTCAAGAAGCTGCGCGAAAGCGTAGACGGAAGGGTAGCCATTGCCGATTTGGATATTGTAAATGTTTATTTCCGCTCCAGAGAGAAAAAAGAAGAGCTGGAAGAAAAAGGAATTCAGGTAATTGCATCCAATTTGGATACGGCAGTTGCGGATGTTCCTGCGGTTTCCGGCGCGATGACGATGCCTGTCATCAATAAGGAATATCAGTATGTGGTAGACCTTGGCGGCAACGATGTCGGCACACTGGTGCTGGGCAGAATCAAACCTCTTTTGGATCATGCGGAAGCAGACTTTTTTATGGTAGTCAATGCCTACCGCCCGAATACCTCTACACCTGAGGGTATCATCGAGCAGATGGAAAATCTGGAATATGCGGCTGGGCTGAAGGTGACAGGCTTCATCAATAACACGAACCTTGTTAGAGAGACAACGGCGGAATGTTTGCTCCATGGGGACGAAGTATTGAAGGAGGTAACAAAACGCACAGGGGTTCCTGTGAAGTATGTTTCCTATGTCAAGGATGTAATGACAGAGGAAATACCGGAAGGACTTTCTGGGGAGCTTTTCCCTATGGAGTTTAATATGAGAAAGACCTGGATGTAAATTCAAATATTTATGGAGGTGTATTTTGAATGGCAAAAGGTAAAGTAACGATCAATGAAGTGATTTGTAAGGGTTGCGGCCTTTGTGTATCTGTTTGTCCTAAGAGCGTACTTGCTCTTTCTACAACAAAAATCAATCCCGCAGGTTACAATCCCGCAGAAATGATCAACGAAGATTGTATCGCTTGCACAAGCTGCGCAAAGATGTGCCCTGATTGTGCGATTGTAGTAGAAAGACTGGACTAAGAGAGGAGGAATTTTCAATGGCAAAAGTTTTGATGAAAGGCAACGAAGCAGTTGGTAAAGCGGCTATTGAGGCGGGTTGCAGATATTTCTTTGGCTACCCCATCACTCCTCAGTCCGAAGTACCTGAATATTTATCTGTTGAATTACCCAAGGTAGGCGGCACATTCGTGCAGGCTGAATCCGAGGTAGCAGCAATTAACATGGTTTACGGTGCAGCAGCAGCAGGCGCAAGAGTGCTGACAAGCTCTTCTTCCCCCGGTATTGCACTGAAGCAGGAAGGTATCGGTTACATCAGTAACGCAGGTCTGCCCGCAGTTATCATCAACATGATGCGTGGTGGCCCGGGCCTTGGTACCATTCAGCCCGGTCAGGCTGACTATAACATGACAGTAAAGGGTGGCGCAAACGGCGACTACCACAACGTAGTTCTGGCTCCCGCATCCGTACAGGAAGCTGTTAACATGGTTATGGAAGCATTCGATATCGCTGACCAGTATCTTCTGCCCGTTATCATTCTGGCTGACGGTCTGATTGGTCAGATGATGGAACCCGTTGAATTCAACTACGTTCCCAGACCCAACCTGCCCGAAAAAACATGGGCTCTGGTAGGTCACTACGGCGCAGAAAGAAGCAACATCAAAAACCTGGTTATCGAACCCGATGAATGTGAAGCATGGAACCATGATCACTTCAAGGTATATGATGAGGTTGTGAAGAACGAACAGGCTTGGGAAGAATACAAGATGGATGATGCAGAATACGCATTCGTTTCCTACGGTACAGCTTCCAGAGTTGTTAGAACAGCAATCGGCTATCTGAGAGCAGAAGGCTACAAAGTAGGTATGATCAGACCTAAAACACTGTGGCCCTTCCCTCAGAAGGCATTCGATAAATTCAATGATAAAATCAAAAAGTTCCTGGATGTGGAAATGTCCATGGGCCAGATGGTTCCCGACGTTGCATACGCTTGTAACGATAGAAACAAGGTTGCATTCCACGGCAGAACAGGCGGTAACGTACCTACTGTAGATGAAATTGTTGAATTTGGTAAAGAAGTTATGGGAGGTGACAAATAATGGCAGTTGTATTTGAAAAAACAAAAGGTTTAACAGACGCGAAATTGCATTATTGTCCCGGTTGTGCACACGGTATCGTACACAGACTGGTAGCAGAAGTTCTGGAAGAAATGGGCGAGCTGGGCAACTCCATCGTTGCAGTTCCCGTAGGTTGTGCAGTATTTGCAAACAACTACTTCAACATTGACGCAATCCAGTGTGCGCATGGTCGTGCTCCCGCAACAGCAACAGGTATCAAGAGAGTACATCCCGAACAGACAGTATTTACATATCAGGGCGATGGTGACCTTGCTTCCATCGGTACATGTGAAATCGTTCATGCAGCAGCGCGTGGTGAAAAGATTACAACAATCTTCATCAACAACGGTATCTACGGCATGACAGGCGGCCAGATGGCTCCCACAACTCTGCCCGGCATGAAGGCAACAACAGCTCAGAACGGCCGTGACCCCAAGGTAAACGGTAACCCTCTGCGCGTTTCCGAAATGCTGGCATCCCTGACAGGTCCCGCATACATCGAAAGAGTATCCATTTCCACACCTGCACAGGTAGCAGCTGCGAAGAAAGCAATCAGAAAAGCATTTGAAATCCAGAAACAGGGTCTGGGCTTCACCTTCATCGAGGTTGTAGCTTCCTGCCCTACAAACTGGGGTCTGACACCCGTAAAAGCTATGGAATTTGTAAGAGAAAAAATGATTCCTTACTATCCTCTGGGCGTATATAAAGATATCACAGTAGAGGAGGGCAAATAATTATGAGTACATTTTCTTCTATCATCGCAGGTTTCGGCGGCCAGGGCTCTCTGCTGATGGGTAAAATTATGGCTTATGCTGGCATGCTGGAAGGCAAAGAAGTTTCTTGGTGTCCTTCCTATGGTCCCGAAATGCGTGGCGGCACTGCAAACGTAAACGTAATCATTTCCGACGAAAATGTTGGTTCTCCCGTTGTTACAAAGGATGCAGACTGTATCGTAGCACTGAACCAGCCTTCTCTGGATAAATTTGTAGGCGTTGTAAAGGAAGGCGGCGCTCTGGTTGTGAATGCTGACCTTTGCACCGTTGGCGCTGTAAAGGATGGCGTTAAGGTATACGCTGTTCCCGCAAACAAAATTGCAACAGACAACTTCGGCGGCTCCAAGCTGGCTAACCTGGTTATGCTGGGTGCAGTTGTTTACGCAACAGGCGCAATTGATATTGCAGGTCTGGATGAAACATTTGCACATGTTTTTGAAGGCGGCAAAGCAAAATTCATCCCCAACAACAAAAAAGCATTTGAGCTGGGCTATGAATATGCAAAAAATCTGTAATCTTATACAGTAAAATTCGTCCTGTATCCGAAAGGGTACAGGACTTTTTTATATTCGCAGCAGGCAGGGATTATAATATTTTGTCGAAATCAGCAGAGACTTCTCTTGTTTTCTGAAATCATGCGTGTTAAAATGAAGAAGATGTTCAGGATTTTGATGGATTGAAACACGATAAGGGGGGAATGAGGATGGATGAACAGCCGCAGCCTTTGGAAAAAGAAACGGCAGAGATAAACGGAAGCAAAACGCACAGGCTAAGGGCTGTTATCGTATTTTTATTCCTGCTTACGGTATTCCTCGTTTCTGCATATACCTTTATTTTGCAGAGAAATTACAGCGAAAATACACTGGAATCGGCTGTAGAATGGAATACGCAGTGCGCTGATGCCATTCATAAGCTGGTACTGCATAAATTAACCGAAGAGGATTACAAAAATATTTCTACGATTGCGGATATGCAGTCAGAACGCTATCAGAGGCTGCAAAAGGAGCTGTGCGAGCTGCGAAAGCTGAATCCCACCCGCTATCTTTATACAGCGAAGATGGGGGCGGACGGCAGACCGATTTATCTGATTGACGGGCTGGATTTGGATGCAAAGGATTTTGCCTACCCCGGAACGTACATAGAAAAAGAGGTGGTTCCGTATATCGAAGCGGCGCTTGCAGGAGAAACCGTTTATTCGCAGGAAATCGTGGACACCACCTGGGGGCATATTTTCACAGCCTGCTATCCGGTGCGCGAGGATACCGGCGAGGTTATCGGTGCGATTTGCATGGAAATGGATATGGAGCATACCTATAAGCTGGTGAAGCAAAGCAATCGTGTGGCGGTGAAGATGGCTATGGTTGCGGCCATTGTTTTGGTGCTGTTTGCTCTAGGTGCGTATTGCATGATACAAAAAAGCAGAGAGAAAAGCGAGAAACAGCAGGAGCAGCTGCAAAAGGCGGTTGAGGCGGCGGATGCAGCCAATGAAGCAAAATCGGTGTTTCTGTTCAATGTGAGCCACGATATCCGCACACCCATGAATGCGATTATCGGCTATGCCGAGTTGGCGGACAGAAATCTGGACAAAAAGGAGCTGCTGCGAAGCTATTTGGAAAAAATCGGCATCTGCGGACAGAAAATGCTGTCCATACTGGATAACGTACTGGAATTATCGAGGATTGAAACGGGCAATGTGGTGCTGGAGGAAAGCGCGGCTGAAGCAGAATCGGTTCTGGATGACTGCCTGCACATGGTCAGCGCGGAGATTGAAAAGAAGCACCAGACCCTGACTGTCTCCAAGAATATCATCTATCCGTATATTTATATGGATATCTCCCGTTTTACGGAAATCATTCTGAATTTAATCAGCAATGCGATTAAATATACAGGCGAGGGCGGTACCATTCACTGCTCCGTGCGCCAGCTTCCTGCACAGAAGGATGGCAGATGTATACAGGAGCTTTCCGTCAGCGACAACGGGATTGGCATGTCAGAGGAATTCCAGAAGCATATTTTTGAATCCTTCACCAGAGAACGCTCCTCTACGGTTAGCGGCGTGGAAGGCACGGGGCTTGGCATGGGTATCGTGAAGAAGCTGGTGGAGATGATGCATGGCGAGATTAAAATACACAGCCGGATGGGAGAAGGCTCGACCTTCACGATTCGGATTCCCTGCCGTATTGCGACCGTTGAGGACACACAAACCAAGCGCGCACAAGTTCATCCGGATGGCAAGCCGCTTGTCGGTAAGCGGATTCTGCTTGCAGAGGATAACGATTTGAATGCGGAAATCGCGATTGCGCTTCTGGAGGAGGAAGGGCTTCTGGTGGAACGCGCGGCGGATGGCGTGAAATGTATGGAAATGCTGGAAAAGGCACCGGCGCATTTTTATGAGCTGATTCTGATGGATATTCAGATGCCGATTCTGGGTGGCTATGATACCACAAGGGAAATCCGCAAAATGGCGGATGCCGAAAAGGCAGCTATTCCGATTATCGCCATGACGGCAAATGCCTTTGCGGAGGACAAACAGCGTGCGCTGGAGGCAGGCATGAATGACCATGTTGCAAAGCCGATTGATATGAATAAGCTGATTCCGACCTTGCAGAAATATATATAAGCATTTGTGAGAGGGTACCGTTTCATCAGAAAATTGACGAAAGGGTACCTTTTTTTGATATACTGAAACAAAAACCGCTGTTTTTCTCATACTTTGGGATGATTTACAGCTTGATTTTACCCTGATACAATAAGGAGGTAAGGCATTGTGGGATACAGAAAAGAGGTTGACGGCAGACGAAGGGAGGGAGCAAGGTGTCCGGAATATTTATTAAGCCTACGGTTGCGGAGCAGTTTCGCACATTTCTTGCACGCGGACGGGTGCTTTTTTTCAGTGCGCCCTGTGGCTGCGGCAAAACTGCGCTGGCAGAGGAATTATTAAAGGGGAAAGCAGTTTATCGGCTTTTTGCGGGGGAAGCGGATTTTGCGTTTCCGCAGGAGGAGGGCTGGGATATTCTGCTGATTGAGGATTTTCAGCGGCTGCAGGAGGATGCGGAGCAGAAGGCCTTATGCGAATGGATTCGGAATTATCCCGAAAAACGCTTTGTGCTGCTTTCCAGAGGCACACCGCCCGGCTATTTGATGGCATTTCAATATGCAGGGCTGATGCAGGTGCTGGATACCTATGCGCTTTTGTTTGACCGAGAGGAAACACGTTCTTTTTTTCAGGAAAAGGGGGTAAAAATAACGGATTCCGAGCTGACGAAAATCATGGAGCTTACCTCCGGCTTTCCGCTGGGGATTGCCATAACGGCACGCAACATGGCACAGGGAAGGCCACTTAGCTCGGAGCTGGTGGCACAGGGGTTTCGGGAGGTCTTTCATTATTTTGAAACGGCGGTGTATCGGCAGTTTGATTTGCCTGTGCGCCGATTCCTTCTGGAGCTTTCCCTTTTTGAAAGCTTTGATTTGGAGATGGTGCGGATGGTCAGCGGCGACCCAAGGGCAGGGGAATTGCTGGACTGGCTGCAGCACAACACCACAATGATGCGGTATGACGGGATTCAGAAATTTCATTTCTGGTCGCAGTTTCGGGAATTTTTGCTCTGGGAAATGGGACGGGAATATTCCGAGGAAAAACGGCGGATTTTATTCAACCGCGGCGGACTGTATTATGAGCTGAAGGAGGAGTATCCGCATGCACTGGACTGCTATACAAAGGGCGGCGATTATGCCAAGGTTTCGGAGCTATTGACACGCAACGCCGAGCAGCACCCCGGCATGGGGCATTATTATGAGCTGGAAAAATATTACCGCGGTCTGCCGGAAAGCGAAATTCTGGCTTCGCCTGCACTGATGCAGGGGATGAGCATGCTTTGTTCCCTTGAGGCGGATTATGATGCCTCGGAGCGTTGGTATGAGGAATTAAAGCAGTTCGCACATCGGTGCGGCAAGCAGGATGCCGCAGGCAAGCAGGCACGCAGCCGTCTGGCGTGGCTAGATATTTCTCTGCCGCAGCGCGCGGTGGAAAAGCTGACGGATACGATTCCTGCGGTTTTTCAGCTGATGCGGAATAAGGAGATAACGCTGCCGCCGTTTTCTGTTACAAGTACGCTGCCGAGTATCATGAACGGCGGAAAGGATTTTTCTGCATGGAGCAAGAGGGATGATTTCCTATATCAGACCATTCGGATTCCTGTGGAGGCGGTTCTGGGCAGGGACGGCGTGGGGCTTGCGGATTGTGCCGTTGCGGAAAGCAAATTTGAAAAGGGCGAGGATATTTCGGCGCGCATTCTCCCGCTGGTGTCGCGCATGAATGAAATTCAGAGAAACGGCACGCCTGATATGGAATTTGCGGCAACGGGACTTCTGATACGCAGTCAGCTTGCTTCGGGGCAATCGGAGGACGCAAGGCAGATGCTGGAAACGTTGCGGCTGCACTTCTGTGAAAGGGGGCTGACGCGCTTTCTGCCGAATCTGGATGCAATGCTTTGCAGGATTGCTTTGCATGCAGGGGATATAGACGCGGCGGAGCTGTGGTATCGGGAAAAGGCACCGCGCGACCCCCTGCATTTGAATGTGATGAAGCGCTACCAATATCTCACACAGGCGATGGTGGAGCTGGCGAACGGCAAGCCTGATGCGGCACTGCTGACGCTGGCCCCCTTAGAGGATTACTGCAAAACCTGCGCCAGACATATCGACGGTATCCATATTCATATTCTGAACGCCATTGCGCTGTATCGTAAACGGGAGCATACTTGGCAGACGCACCTGAAAGAAGCACTGGCTGTGGCGGAGGAATATCGCTTTATTCGCACCATCAGCGTATATGGTGCGGCGGTGCTGCCGCTTTTAGAGGAAAGCGACAGAGAAGGGGAGAGGAAGTGGCAGAAACGGCTCATGGCAGAGGTACGCAGACAGGCGGCGTATTATCCTGCTTTTCTGGAGCCGCCCATTGCCCCTGCGGAGGAGCTGACCGCAACGGAGCTGCAAATTCTGCGGCTCATCTGTGCGGATAAAAGCAATGCCGAAATCGGGCAGATTATGGATATCAAGCTGACAACGGTGAAAACGCATGTCAGCCATATTCTGGATAAGCTGGATGTGAGCCGACGCAGCGAAGCGAAAACCGTTGCGAAAAAGCTGCGGCTGATACCGGAGCATTTGTGATTTTTCAGAGGCATTTTTATAGGAAAAAAAGAAACGGAATACCGATGAAGGACAGGAGGGGCATGCCTGTTCTTTGTTGGTATATATAGGGTATTTTTTTCAATACCTTCCTTTTTATATTTCTTAAAATTTGTTTAAACGCTTGACAAAAGTATTTTTGAACGCTATTATCGAAAAGTAGTCTTGTGTAACTTTATGTCCTTTGCGGATTGCTGCAAAGGGCGTTTTTTGTTCCTAAGCTTGAGGCTTTGAAGAAAGAAAGGCAATCTAACAAGGAGTTTGATACAAATGGGAAAAATAAAGTTCAAAAAGCCTGATATCAAGGGCTGTTTCGGCAAGCTGAAATCTCTGAAATGGGCAGATGTGAAGAACGGCATCCGTGCGATGAAAAAGCGGCAGGCGGAAAAGGAAGCGGCATACCGCAACAGCCGATTTGCGCAGAAAATGCAGAAGCTCTATCCCTATATGAACCGCTATTCGCTGATTTTGCACGGCATTTGGGCAATCGCCATCAACTTTTTGATAGAGGCAATGTCCCGTCATTCTGTGGTGGCGGCAATTTCGTATTCGCGTGTTTCCACGAAGGCATTTCTGTATAATGCGTTTATGATTTTTGTTACCTTTTCGATTGTATATCTTTGCAAGCGGCGTGTGTTTGCCCGCTTCATTCTCAGCTTTCTCTGGCTGCTTCTGGGGCTGACCAATGGGCTGATGCTTTCCAGAAGGGTTACGCCGTTTAATGCACAGGATTTGAAAACGGTCGCGGAGGGGGTTTCCCTTTTCACGAATTATTTTAACGTGCTGGAGCTGGTGGGGATTGCGATTATCCTGATTCTTCTGGTGCTGGGGCTGATTCATCTGTTCCGCACGGCAGGGAGATTTAAGGGAAAAATCAATTATGTGATATCCATTGTGCTTGTGGGGGCTTCCTTCGCAGGCTATGGCGTACTGACGGATTATGTCATTCAGAACCGTATCGTTTCGACCTATTTCGCGAATATCGCGTTTGCATATCAGGACTATGGTCTGCCCTATTGCTTTGCGGCAAGTATTTTTAATACGGGCATTTCCGAGCCAAACGGCTACACGAAGGAAAAAATGATGGAAATCAGCAACAATGGCGAGATTACAAAAAGCACATCCGATGCAAAGGTGCTGCCGAATGTGATTTTCGTGCAGCTGGAGTCCTTCTTTGATGTTTCCGAATTTACGGCATTGCAGACCTCGAAGGATGCCCTGCCGAATCTGAGAAAAATGGCTTCGGAATATTCCTCCGGCTATTGTCAGGTGCCTTCCATCGGCGCAGGCACGGCAAATACGGAATTTGAAATGCTGACGGGCATGAGCATGCGTTATTTCGGCCCCGGCGAATATCCTTATAAGAGCTATCTGAAGGAAAAGACTGCGGAAAGCGCGGCTACGGCGTTGGCGGCATTTGATTACGGCACGCATGCGGTGCATAACCACAGCGGGAATTTCTACAGCAGAGCGAAGGTATACAATAACATTGGCTTTGATACCTTCACCAGTAAGGAATTTATGAATTTTGACACGACAGAAACCGGCTGGGCAAAGGACGAGGTGCTTTTGCAGCATATCAAGGATTGTCTGGATTCCACAGAGCAGCAGGACTTTGTATTTACCGTCAGCGATCAGGGGCACGGCAGCTATCCTGAGGAGCGCATCATTGAGCATCCGCACCTGATGGCAGGCGGTCTGGAATCGGAGGAAAAGAACTGCCAGTGGGAATACTATGTCAATCAGGTATACGAAATGGATCAGTTTGCGGCGGACTTGGTGGATATGATGGATAAGCGCGGCGAGCCTGCGGTAGTCGTATTCTATGGTGACCATCTGCCGACCATGGGGCTGACCGAAGCGGATATGAAGAGTGGCAGCCTGTTCAATACGAATTATGTTATCTGGGACAACATCGGGCTGAAAAAAGAGGATGGCACGATTCCCAGCTATCAGATGATGTCTGTCGTGATGGATCGTATCGGTCTGCATACGGGTACGGTGTTCAATTATCATCAGGAAAGAATGAATTCCGCAGATCAGGCGGAATACCTGATGGATTTGGAGCTGCTGCAGTATGATTTGCTTTACGGCGAGCAGTATGTCTATAACGGCAATCCCGTCATTACGGAGGGACACATGACAATGGGCATACGCGATGCCGAGATTCTGTATTCGAGTGAAACGGTGGACGGGCATTATACCCTTGTGGGCGAAAACTTCACGAAGTGGAGTCAGGTTTATGTCAACGGGGAAAAGCAGTCGCGGAAGTTTATCAATGATAATATTCTCAAGCTGAAAAAGAGCACGCTTCAGGATTGGGATGTCATTACCATCGGTCAGGTTGGCTCAAGCAATACGATATTCCGCACATCGCCTGAGTATGTTTATCTGGAGGGGCGCGTTGTGCCGTATACGGATGAGCTGAAGGAGGAAAAGCTGCTCTTAGATGCGGCGGATGACCCCGAAAAGCTGGCACAGCTACGGCAGGAGCAGAGAGCCGAAAAGCGCGCGGAGAGAAGAAGCGAAGCCTATCGACAGGCAGAAGCGGCAAAGGCAGCTGAATAAAAAAACGAGAACGCATATAAAAAGTATGCGTTCTTTTTTTGCGGAAATATGGAAGTTTGTGGAAACCATTGACATAGTTCGGAAAACCATGTAATATTATTCGTGATAACCGAATGAGTGGCAATGGAAAGGGAAAAAAGATGAAGCAGATTGTTCTTGTTGCAGAAACCGGCTCTGATATCAATCCCGTCTTAGCGGCGGAATATAACATAAAAATTGTACCCATGCATGTTTCATTTGACCATGAAACCATGGAGGACGGCGCATTTCCCGTCGAGAAAATTGTAGATTACTATGAGGAAACGGGCAAACTGCCGAAAACCAGCGGCAGTACGCCCGGTGACTTTGAGACTGCCTTTGACCGCATCCATGCGGAATACCCCGATGCACAGCTGCTGTATCTGGCATATTCTGCGGTGACAACCTGCTCCATGCAGAGTGCGGTTCTGGCGGCAGAGGAACGGGACTATGTCACGATTCTGGATACGAAGCAGGTTTCCGCAGGGCAGTGCAATGTGGTGATTGCGGTGGCGGAGCTTTTGCGGCAGCACCCCGATTGGACGATGGAAGAAGCAGTCAGCGCGGCGGAGGATTTGATTGCAAGGGCGAAGATGTGCTTCATGCCGGAAAATCTGGAATTTCTGCGTGCCGGCGGTCGTGTCAGCAATGTGGCATTTCTGGGGGCAAAGCTTTTAAATCTGCATCCTGTGATTGAAATTCTGGATGGCAAGCTGGTCGCAACGAAAAAATACCGCGGAAAAATGAAGAAGGTTGCCGTGCAGATGCTGACGGAATACGCGGAGAAATATAATCTGGAACGGGACTGCCTGTGGTTTGTCTGGGTGGTCGGCTTTCCGGATGCGGCGCGGCAGGCAGTGGAGGAAGCGGCGAAGGCACTTGGCTTCAAGAAAACCAGATGGATTCAGGCGGGCGGTGTGATTACGACGCATGGCGGTCCGGCGGCGTTTGGCTTGGCAGGGTTTACGAGGAAATAAGCCGAAATCGGGCAATAAAAGTAAAAAAGTATGAGGAGGATTTGAAAAAAATCCTCTTTTTTCATACTTTGGTAGGATTTACAGGAAAAAATAAAAAGTCTATAATAAAAAACGGCAAGAAGAATGCCGAAAAACAGAAAAAAGGAAGAACGTAAAGAAACAAAGGAGGTATCTCTATGAAAAAACGAATTGCAAGCATCGCGCTTTCGCTCGCAATGTGCCTGACATTGCTGCCGACAGCGGCGTATGCTGAGGATGTATCTGAGGGGGGGGCATTTGACAGCCAGTCAAGCACGGGCAACGGTGCGGCTGTTTATGCAAACGAGGATACGGTTGATGATACAAGTGCGGATAAGGTTAATGTTAGAACTAAAGATGAATTGAAAGCTGCACTTGCGAATAATGATGTTAATATAATTTATATTACTGATAGCTTTAAGTATACAGATTCGATTGCTACAGGGGAAAAGACACTCGTAGTGAATGAGGGTGTTACACTTGAAACAACTGCTTCTCAGATTTCCGGTACTATTGTAAATAACGGTACGATTAAAATAACGGGAAGTGGGCAATGTATCTGGACAGCTCAGACCACCGGTACAGGGAAAATCGTTGCAGATAATCAAAAGTGGGGGGAATATCAGACCTATGTGGATTATGGCTGTGTTCCTGATGCAATGCTTGAGGGTTCAAACTGTCGAATCAATATTGTAAAGGATGTCAGCATACAGCCGACAGTCAGCCTTCCGAGTGATATGAAGGTAGGGGATACAATTACGCCGACCTTTACGAATATAGTTAATGGAGTAGATTTGGAGAATGCGTTTAAATTCAAATGGGAAAATAATGGTAACACTGTTTATAATGGTGCGGTAAGCCCTACACTTACAAAAAAAGGTACATTAAAACTTACAGTTTCTGTGAAAAAACCATATGTGATGCGTTCTTCTTCCGGTTCATATGGCATCTCTGATGTAAGTGGTACAGTGAAAGAAGTACTCTTGCATACGGTATATGTGAATATGGTCAATGGCAGTAACAGTAATATCGGGAATACAAAAGCTACACCAATGAAAACTATTGGTAAAGCAATCGACAAAGTAAACGATGGCGGAACGATTATTCTTTTGAGTGATTATACGAGCACTGCGCTTTCGTTTGATAAGAATGTTACAATAAAAAGTGACGATGGTGGAAAATATACAGTACAGGTAACGAGAGAAGTTGCTGTAAAGGATGATATGACTGTAACTTTTGATTCCGTTAATGTGAAGGATTTTAATTTTACTAAATATTATAGTAGTTCTGTCGGCAGTGGGAATGTAGAGTTCAAAAACTGTACAGGCAGTGGCATTCAGATTGCAGACAATGTAATCAATGATGTTACTTTGGAAGATTCTCAGCTTGGCGGAAGATTCGGCGCACAGGGAACACTGACGATGAAAAATGCGACAATCAACGGTTCTTTCTCTACGGTAAATTTTGTTGCAGAAGGCAAAAATACTTATGTACCAGAAGATAATCGCTCTAAGGTAAGCAGAATCGAAGGAACAGCAACGATTGCAAACGCTGTTGAAATTCAGCTTTCCGCGCCTGATGCAACAACGCCATATCAGGAAAGAAAACTGATTGAAACAACAGCAGATGCAAGCAATTTTACGGTTTCGAGTCCTTATCAGCTGAAAAAACAAACAGAATATAACGGAACATATATCTATGCCTTTATCCCTGTAACAAGCGTAACTCTGGCACCGGAAACTCTTTCTATTGAAGAAGGGAAAACAGTGGGGCTTACTGCAACAATTTCTCCTGCAAATGCAACCACACAGCAGCATAGTTGGGCTTCTGAGAACGGAAAAATAGCAAAGGTGTATGGTGAAACACTTAATACGGCAAAAGTAACGGCGATTGGAGTAGGTAAAACTACAATTACCTATACCATAGGCGGAAAAGAAGCAAGCTGTGAAGTAACCGTTACACCGAGAACTATTTCTGTAGAGAGCATCACATTAAATAAAACACAGCTTTCTCTGGTAAAGGGCGCAACGGAAACGCTCGCGGCAACCGTATTGCCCACAACGGCAACAGACAAAACGGTGATTTGGGAAAGCAGTGATACAGCGGTTGCAACGGTAAAAGATGGTATTGTAACGGCGGTTGCGGCAGGCAATGCAACAATTACCGCGAAAGCAGGCGAAAAAACAGCAACCTGTGCGGTAACTGTTACCAATCCTTCCAATTCCGGTTCTTCCTCCGGCGGTGGCGGCAGCAGCACCCCCAGATATGCTGTCACAGTGCCAGACAAGACCGAAAACGGCTCTTTGAGCGTCAGCTCCAAAAATGCGAAAAAGGGCAGTGACGTAACCATCACCGCTACCCCCGACAAGGGCTACGAGGTGGACGACATCGTTGCGAAGGATGCAAAGGGCAACAAATTGACCCTCAAGGACAACGGCGATGGCACCTATACCTTCACCATGCCTGCCTCCAAGGTTACGATTGAAGCAACTTTCACGGAGAAGCAGGCAGACGAACCTGTTGCACCCGAAAAGCTTTTTGCGGATGTTTCCGCGGATGATTATTATTACGAAGCGGTGAAATGGGCAAGCGAAAACGGCGTGACAGGCGGCATTGGCGAGAACCTTTTCGGCGCAAAGCTGCCCTGCACCAGAGCGCAAATTGTCACCTTCCTGTGGCGTGCGGCAGGCTCTCCCGAACCGAAGGGCATGAGCGGCTTTGTTGATGTTTCCGCAGATGCGTACTACGCGAAGGCGGTTGCGTGGGCGGTTGAGCAGGGGATTGTCAGCGGCACCTCCGCAACAACCTTTAGCCCCGATGCAGTCTGCACCAGAGCGCAGAGCGTTGCCTTCCTCTATCGCGCCTTTGGCACAAGGACGGATAAAGCGGCAGGCTTCAGCGATGTTTCCGCGGATGCGTATTATGCGGATGCGGTTGCGTGGGCTGTGGAAAATGGCGTTGCAAGCGGCATTGGCGGCGGTCTCTTTGCCCCCGATCAGGACTGCGCACGCGGTCAGATTGTGGCGTTCCTTTACCGCGCATATCAGAATAAATAAATTTGGCAAAAGGGCAGGGTGAGCAATCACTCTGCCTTATTTACATATTTTTTATGGCGGAGGTTATTTATTTCTTTTCGTTTTTATGGTAAAATACCCACGGACCTATCCGTGGGTTAGCCGCTTACAGCGTCTATCTGCTGTTTTCACAGCAAATTCTACGATTCGCAGGCATAGCCTGCTCATACCATGCCTTGCGGAAGAAAATATCTGCTTCGCAGCTGCTTTCTTCCCCTGCAAACATGGTAAAATACCCACGGACCTATCCGTGGGTTAGCCGCTTACAGCGTCTATCTGCTGTTTTCACAGCAAATTCTACGATTCGCAGGCATAGCCTGCTCATACCATGCCTTGCGGAAGAAAATATCTGCTTCGCAGTTGCTTTCTTCCCCTGCAAACATGGTAAAATACCTCTTGGAAACCATCAGAGAAAAGACGAAGGGAGTTCGTATGGAAATTATCCTGCCAAAGGTGCTATATATCATTTTACTGTTGCTTGCGTGGATTGCGGCGTTGTTTTCGGGCATTGCCTTCGTTTACGGCATACAGCTTCGGAAAAAACCGCGGGGCATCCTCGGCTGGTGCCTTGTGTTTGTCTGCTGTCTGTTTCTGATTTTCCTTCTGATGAAGGGACATATCACAGCAGGATGATAGGATTTTAAATAAGACCGTTAGGTGTGTCCCAATAAGAAAACGTGAAGAAAATGAAATAGCTGAAAGACTGCGGATACAAGGAAGTTTCCCGCAGGCATCCTTTGACTTAGGCTGTCAAGGGGAACTGACACAGTAGCCGTAGCTTTCAGCATTTCAGAATACAAGGTTTCTTATTTGGGCGCACCTTTGGACGGTCTTTTTTTATTGTTTATTATGGGAGAATTTTGCTTGACAGAATCAGCCTACACTTGTAATATAAAAGAAAAGGACTACAACTGTAGGCTAGAAGGGGGGATCGGATATGGATTACAAAATTTCCGACAGCGAATGGAAGGTGATGGAAATTCTCTGGGAGAAGGGCGCAGCCACGCAAAGCGAGGTGATGGATGCCCTGACGGAGGGGTGGAACAAAAACACGGTGTATACTTTTCTGAGCCGTCTGGAGCATAAGGGACTGGTGGCGGCAGAGGGCAGTCCGAAGCGGTATGCGGCAGTCATCGGGCGCGAGGAATGTGTCAGACAGGAGGAGGAAAGCTTTCTGAACAAGGTCTACCATGGCTCGGCAGGAAAGCTGGTGGCGGCGTTCGTGGAGGAGGGCAGGCTGACGGAGAAGGAGAAAGCAATGCTGAAGCAGCTTCTGGAGGGGATGGACGTATGACGAATCTATGGACGGTTCTGTATTTTACCTTCGGCATTACGCTGACGGGACTGATGCTTGTGCTTTTCAAGCGGCTGTTTCGGGATAAGCTTTCCGCAAGGTGGCATTATCTGGTGTGGCTGGTGCTTCTGGTGCGCGCCATTCTTCCCGAAAATCTGCGGCTTTTTTCGACAGGCTTTGCGCTGAATACACTTTGGGTTTCGGGGATGAAGCGTCTGCGTGCGGCGGTGGAGCTGGGGCGAAATTCGCTGTTATCCACACCCTTCGGGATGGGCGGCGGCGAAATCTCCCTGCTGAAAAAAATGCCGTTTTCCGCATGGTCGCTGACGGATAGGCTATTTGCGGTCTATCTGGCAGGGGTGGCGGCGGTTTTGCTGTATGATGCACTGCTGTATGCAGGGCTGCGGCTGGAAATTCGCAAGGGGGCGGCGGCAACGCCCTCCTTACGGGAGAAAATCAGAAAAACGGCGGAAAAATATGACCTTCCCGCACAGAAAAGCGTGCGTATCTGCAAGGGAATCGAAACGCCGTTTCTCTGCGGCATGGTGCGCCCGATTCTGGTTGTGCCGGAAAGCATGGCGGAAACGATTGATGAAAAGGTGCTGCTGCATGAAATGCTGCATTTGAAGCATCATGATGTATTGGTGAATTTCCTGCTGCATCTGCTGCAGGCGCTCAACTGGTTCAATCCGTTTGTTTATTGGCTGTGCCGCATCATCCGCAACGACAGCGAGGCTCTTTGCGACCAGCGTGCATTGGAAAGGCTGCACGGTGAGGAAAAACGGGAATACGGAATGCTCCTGCTTGATATGGCGGACAGCCGCTGTGCGAGCCGCATCGGGACAACCTCTATGGCGAACGGAGCGAGAAATATCAAAACGCGCATCGGGCGAATTGCGGATTTCGGGCGTGTGCCAAAGGGGGCAGCCTTTGCAACGGCGTGCATTACGGTGGTGCTTTGCCTTGCTTCGGTCAGCTTTGCCTATCAGCCGAACTATTTTGATACCTCCAAGGTGGAAACGGCGGAGGATTTGCGGCTGACACTGGAGGATGCACGCTATTTCGAGATTCCCTCGGCGGAAATGGCAATTTCGATTTTTTATGAGGCGTTTGAGGAACGAGATTTGGCGAAGCTTGCGCTGACCGTGCCGCAGGAGGAATTTGACACCTATCGGGATTGGGCGCTTGCGGAATACAAAGCGGCGGAGGACACCTATCATGCCCGTCTGGATTCCGGGACAAAGGCGGACTATACATATCGCTTCTATGATTCCATGGAGATGGAGGATTTTTATCTGCTGGATGAGCAGGCGGACGGCTCGATGGACGGGATTATGCAGGTCAATGAGCTTTCGGCGGAGAAATCGGTCACCCAGCATTTCCTGCACTTCCGTATTTTTGAGGAGACGAAGGGGAACTGGTCGATTGCGCTTCTGAAAGACGAAAGCAGGGCTTTTGATATCTACGGCACTGTGAACTATGGGATATATAAGCTGGAGGAGGAAATGGCGCAGGGCAGTTATCGGCAGGTCGGCGACTGGAGGGTCGCGGATGCGGCGTATTGTCGGCAGTGGGGCTTCCTTTTCGGCAGCAACGATGTGATGAATAGTCTGCTTGGCATAAATCAGGAGATGCAGTTCAATGAAACGCTTGCGCCATCTGCGACTCATGCCGCCTATCTGGAATACACAGGCACGGCGTTAAGAGAAAAACAGAGCGTACTGCTTGCGGTGCTTTGTCCGCAGGAGATGAGTGAGGACGAATATTGGGAGAGCATCGACAGTTTACAGGTTGGCAGCGGCGGCAGCAGTTCCGCAGGCGTGGCATGGGAGATTATCAGCACAGACGAGGATTGGGACGGCAGGATTGACCTTGGGAATGACGAAAACAGCGACAATCTGGCGGATGCCTTTGCCCGTCTGGAAACGCCCTACGAGGTGCGGCTGTATACGAATCATAAGGAATTACTGGAAACGATTCCGTTGAAGGGGGGTGCATTGGATGCAGGAAACAATCCTACAAAAGGAAATAACACAGGAAAAAGAAGTACAGGAAACAACAACGCAGGAGCGGAAAACAAGTGAAGCCCTCGGCAATATCCGTACGGCAATGCTGCTGTTTCTGATTGATATTTATATCTTTGGCTTCGATATTGTCCCCGATTTTGTCGGCTGGATGAGCATGCTTGGCGCGGTGGCAATGCTCACGGGAAAAGTGAAAGGTATAGAACGTATCCGCACCTTCGGGCAGATCATGCTTGGGTATGAGGTTGCAATGGTTGTGATGAATTACATCGGCGGCATGCTCCCGTTTTACGAAATCATCATGGGCTATGTCGGGATTTTCATTCTCTGCATCCGCATGTATTTTATGTATATCATACTGACTGCGGCGGCGGAGGTCGGCATGGTCGAGGGTGGCGAGGAAAAAACGATTCGGAATGTTTGCCGCAGCCGAAACCTTGTGCTTCTGGCGGAGCTGACGCTCTATCTTTACGCTGCGGTGCAGGGGACGGAAAGCATCGGCGGCTGGGGAATTCTGCTCTTTGTCGGCTATGTGGTGTTCTATCTTGCGTGCATCGTGTATCTCTCCTTTTTGAAGGAGGAGGTGCAGAAGCAGGAGAAAAAGCGGACAGAAATAACAGAAACGGCATAAATAAAAGCCTCCATTAAAGTGCATCCAAATAAGAAAACATGAAAAGAGCGAAACCCTTAAATACAAGGATTTCGCTCTTTTTAATATCTCAATGGACTGTTTTCTTATTTGGAATGTCACTCGTAATTCCGCTTAAGAAATCAAGAAAAAGGAGCTAAGGTTTTCTTAAGCGGAGCTTACGTACGGAGGCTTATTTTAATGCTTATGTATTTTCTTTTTCTTTTGGTGCAGGATTCACGAAGGAAAGCAGCAGCACCGCCGCAACGATGAAAACAAAGCCGATATAATCAATAAATTCCAGATGAACCTTAAGCCACACAACGGAAACAACGGTAGATGCCAGCGGCTCTGCGGAGGCATAAAGGCTGCTTTTGGTGGGTCCGATGTATTTTACGCCATTGAGGAACATCAGATAGGGGACGGTTGTGCCGAGGATGACGATGAAGCCCATTGCCAGCAAGGTGGAGGTGTTCCAGCTGCCTGCGAAGTCCCAAGAGGGGTGTACGAAGTGCATCACAAAGCTCAGAACCAGCATCGACCACCCAATCAGAAGCATTGCATCATATTTTGCCAGAAGGCGCACAGGATAAACCGTATAAAACGCAAGCGCAAGGGAGGAAAGCGCCCCCCAGAATAATGCCTGCGGCGAAAGGCTCAGGCTTTTCAGATTGCCATGCGTTGCCAGAAGGAATGTCCCGACCAGACAGCCGAAAACGGCGATACATTCCAGCTTTGTCGGCAGCTTTTTCTCCCGAAATGCCAGATAGACCACAATCAGAATCGGCGCGGTATATTGCAGAACAGTTGCGGTTGCGGCATTGGAATGGGCAATGGCGGCAAAATAGCCATACTGCATGAAAAGCATGCCGCCCAGCGCAAAGATGATGATGCCGATTCTATCCTGCCTATCCATCCAGATGGAAAAAACACCGCCGTGCTTCACCTGATAAAACACCAGAAGCAGCAGCCCTGTCAACAGACAGCGCGCAGAAACGAGCCATTCCGGCGAAATGCCTGCCTGATTGAAAAGATATTGCCCAACGGCACCCGAAACGCCCCAAAGACAGGCACTCAGAATACAGAAAACAGATCCAATCCATACTTTGCTTTTGATTCTCATGCAATCACCCTATAAAAAATTACTACATTATATTTACCGGAAATTTCCGCTTGAAATTGTATTTTTTCGGAAACTGATTTCATACTATCATGTTCATTTTTAAAAGTCAATGTTCCTAAAATTGCAAATAAAAAAAGATTTCGATTGAAAAAATTGATTGCAGATTTTGCATAGATTTAACAAAAGTATGATTTTTCATTTAACCTTTCTGCCCTATACTCTTAACTGTAAACGAAAGGAAAACAGAAAAAAAGGAGAGAAATGAATATGAAAAAGGTATTTGCAGTTGCTTTGGCAATGACAGTAGCAGTCGGAATGTTAGCAGGCTGCGGCAGCAACGACAGCGCACAGGGCGGCGCGGCAGACGGCACGATTACGGTTGTTTCCCGTGAGGATGGCTCCGGCACAAGAGGCGCATTTATCGAGCTGTTCGGCATTGAAGAAAAAAACGACGCAGGTGAAAAAATCGACAACACCACAGACACAGCGGAAATCACAAACAGCACAGCCGTTATGATGACAACCGTGGCAGGCAATGATAACGCCATCGGCTATGTTTCCCTCGGCTCCTTGAATGATTCCGTAAAGGCACTTTCCATTGATGGGGTCGAAGCATCTGCTGATAATATTAAAAACGGCACCTACGCAGTCGCAAGACCCTTCAATATTGCAACAGGCAAGGAGGTCAGCGAGGTGACCAAGGATTTCATCAGCTTCATTCTGAGCGAGGATGGGCAGGCAGTTGTTGAGGAAAACGGATACATCAGTCAGGGCAATACGGGTGCATTCAAAAGCACCGAAGCAGAAGGCAAAATCGTTGTGGCAGGTTCTTCTTCCGTAACCCCTGTGATGGAAAAGCTGAAGGAGGCATACCTTGCCATCAACCCCAATGCAACGATTGAGGTACAGCAGTCCGATTCCACAACAGGCATGACCTCTGCAATGGAGGGCATGTGCGACATTGGCATGGCATCCAGAGAGCTTAAGGACAGTGAACTGGCGGCAGGACTGACCCCGACAGTGATTGCGATGGATGGTATCGCAGTTGTGGTAAACCACAACAACACAGTTGACAATCTGACAAGCGAACAGGTGAAGGAAATCTTCACAGGCAAGCTGACAGATTGGTCCGCTGCACAGTAACAAGGTTCCCAAGTATGAAGGGGGAAATGAAATGAAGGAAACTGTAATGAAATGGGTGTTCATGGCTGCTGCGGCAGTATCCATTCTCGCAGTTGGATTGATTTGTATATTCCTGTTTGCCAATGGCGTGCCTGCCATTGGCAAAATTGGCGTAGCGGATTTTCTTCTGGGGAAAACATGGAAGCCCGGAAATAATATATATGGCATCTTCCCGATGATTGTCGGCAGTGTGTATGTCACCGCAGGGGCAATTATCGTGGGTGTGCCGCTTGGCATTCTCTGTGCGGTTTTTCTGGTGTGGTTCTGCCCGAAGCGGCTGTATAAAATCATCAAGCCTGCGGTAGAGCTTCTGGCAGGGATTCCCTCCATCGTCTATGGCTTTTTTGGTCTGATGGTGCTTGTGCCCATCATGCAGAGCCTTTTTGGCGGCGGTGGGAAAGGGATTCTAACCGCATCCATTTTGCTGGGGATTATGATTCTGCCGACCATCATCGGTGTTTCGGAAAGCAATATCCGCGCCGTTCCCATGAGCTATTACGAAGGCTCCTTAGGGCTGGGGGCAACGCATGAAAGAAGCGTATTCTTCGCTGTGCTGCCTGCGGCAAAGCAGGGGATTCTGGCAGGGGTTGTGCTTGGTATCGGGCGTGCCGTCGGGGAAACCATGGCGGTTGTCATGATTGCAGGGAATCAGCCTATTCTGCCCGACAGCATTTTCAGCGGTGTCCGCACCATGACGGCGAATATCGTTATGGAAATGGGCTATGCAACGGATTTGCACAGAGAAGCCCTGCTTGGTACGGCGGTGGTGCTGTTCGTATTCATCCTGATTATCAATCTGAGCTTCTCGCTTTTGAAAAGGAGGGCTGACTGATGCAGGCAATCAATCAACAAAGCAGGAGAGAAAGGCTGGCTGCCTATCGCAGAAACCCGTTTTCGCTTTTTCTGGCGGCACTGGTAACGCTTTCTGCGGTGATTACACTGGCAGTGCTGATTTCTCTGATTATCTATATTTTATATAAGGGGATTCCGAATTTAAAGCCATCCCTGTTTGCGTGGAATTACAATACCGAAAATGTTTCCATGATGCCCGCGATTATCAATACACTGAGCATTACGGCAATGACGCTGCTGTTCTCGGTGCCTGCCGGTATCTTCGCCGCGATTTATCTGGTGGAATATGCAAAGCGCGGCAACAAATTTGTTTCCGTCGTGCGCATGACAACAGAAACGCTTGCAGGGATTCCCTCTATCGTGTTTGGTCTGTTCGGGTATCTGTTTTTTAATATTTATCTGAAATGGGGCTACTCCATTTTGGGCGGCGCGCTGACGCTTTCCATCATGGTGCTGCCGCTGATTTTAAGAACAACGGAGGAAGCACTCCGTTCCGTTTCGGATACCTACCGCGAGGGCAGCTTCGGGCTTGGCGCAGGGAAGCTGAGAACCGTATTTCGTATTGTACTGCCTTCCGCAGTGCCGGGGATTCTGGCAGGGGTCATTCTTGCCATCGGGCGTGTCGTCGGGGAAACGGCGGCTCTGCTCTATCCCGCAGGCACAGCGCCGCAGGTGGCAGATGGGCTGTTTTCCTCGGGGCGCACGCTGGCGGTACACATGTATGCCCTCCTGAATGAAGGGCTTTATACGGAGCAGGCGTATGCCACAGCAGTTGTGCTGCTGGTTCTGGTGGTCTGCATCAACGCATTGTCCTCCTTTGTTGCAAAGAAAGCCGGTGTGAAAGAGAAATGACGGAAGTGAAAAGAGAAATGAAAGAAAAGGAAAAAAGTATGAATCAGACAAAGCTATCTGTATCCAATCTGGATTTATATTATGGTAATTTTCATGCGCTGAAAAACATCAATCTGGAGCTGCCGGAAAAGGAAATTACGGCATTCATCGGGCCCTCCGGCTGCGGCAAATCCACCCTGCTCAAGAGTCTGAACCGTATGAATGATTTGATTGAGGGCTGCCGCATCACAGGGCAGGTGCTTCTGGATGGCGAGGATATCTATAAGGGCATGGATGTGAATTTGCTGCGGCGCAGAGTCGGCATGGTGTTCCAGAAGCCGAACCCGTTTCCGATGAGCATTTATGATAACATTGCCTATGGCCCCAGAACGCATGGCATCCGTTCCAAGGTAAAGCTGGATGAGATTGTGGAAAAGGCACTGCGCGATGCCGCCATCTGGGATGAGGTGAAGGACAGACTGAAAAAGAACGCCCTCGGCATGAGCGGCGGGCAGCAGCAGCGGCTTTGCATTGCCAGAGCCTTGGCGGTGCAGCCGGAGGTGCTTCTGATGGATGAGCCGACCTCCGCCCTTGACCCTATTTCCACCTCTCGTATTGAGGAGCTGGCGTTGAAGCTTAAGGAGGATTATACCATTATTATGGTAACGCATAATATGCAGCAGGCAACCCGTATTTCGGATAACACCGCCTTCTTCCTGCTGGGCGAGGTTGTGGAGTATGATAATACGGAGCGGCTGTTCTCCATTCCGAGAGACAAAAGAACAGAGGACTATATTACGGGGAGGTTTGGTTAAGCTATGGTACGCAGTCGTTTTGATGCTCAGCTGGAGCAATTAAATGTAGAGCTGATTAAAATGGGGGCATTATGCGAGGAAGCAATTACGGCTTCTGTTTCTGCCCTGATGAAATATGACCGCACGGTGGTGCAGATGGTCTTTGAAAAGGATAACGAGATTGACCACATGGAGCGTGATATTGAAACCTTCTGCATGCGCCTGCTTTTGCAGCAGCAGCCGGTAGCAAGGGATTTGCGGACGATTTCCTCCGCCCTGAAAATGATTTCCGATATGGAGCGTATCGGCGATCAGGCAGGGGATATTGCGGAAATCATGGTAACGCTCGGCGCGCAGGATACGCAAAGCAAGCTGCATATTCAGGAAATGGCGCGTGCGGCGGTGAAGATGGTAACGGATGCAGTGGAATCCTTTGTGAAAAAGGACTTGGCATTGGCGCGTTCTGTTATGCAGTATGATGATGTGGTGGATGGTCTGTTTGATAAGGTGAAGGAGGAGCTGATTCGATTGATTCTCGAAAATCGGGAAAACGGCGAATTCTGCATTGACCTTCTGATGATTGCAAAATATCTGGAAAGAATCGGTGACCATGCAACAAATATTGCAGAGTGGGTAGAATTCTCCATCACGGGGCAGCATGTTATCGCGGAGGAGGAACGTGCATGATTACCTACGAGGAAATACGAAAGAATGAGGACATCCGCACCTATATCCAAAGTGCGGATGAAGCCCTTGCGGCGCTTGGCTTTACGGAGCATTCCTTTGCGCATGTGACGAAGGTAGCGGAATCGGTGAAATATATTCTGGAAACGCTTGGGTTTTCCGCGCATGAGGTGGAGCTGGGCATGATTGCGGCATATCTGCACGATATCGGCAATCTGGTCAACCGTGCGGAGCATTCGCAGAGCGGCGCGGTGATGGCGTTCCGTATTCTGGACAGGATGGATATGCCTGCGGCGGATATTGCGACGATTGTAGCCGCCATCGGCAACCATGATGAGGGCACGGGTGTGCCTGTCAACGCCATTGCGGCAGCATTGATTCTGGCGGATAAAAGCGACGTGCGCAGAAGCCGTGTGCGCAATCCTGAGAAAAAAACCTTTGACATCCATGACAGAGTCAATTACTCTGTAGAAAAGTCCCTTTTGAAAATCAACCGGGAGCATAGCCTGATTAAGCTGAAATTATCGGTTGATACGCATTATGGCTCTGTGATGGATTATTTTGAAATCTTTCTGGAACGAATGGTGCTGTGCCGTAAGGCGGCAGAAAAGCTGGGACTGCAATTTAAACTGATGATTAACGAACAATCTTTGATTTGAGGTGGAGGAGATCCCATGCTGATTTATTTGGTGGAAGATGACAACAGTATCCGTGAGCTGGTGGCGTATACGCTGCACAGTGCGGGATTTGAGGCGGAAGGCTTTGAGAGACCTTCTGCTTTTTGGCGCGCCTGCGCCGAAAGACGGCCGGATTTGGTTTTGCTTGACCTGATGCTGCCGGAGGAGGACGGCATCAGTATATTGAAGAAGCTGAGACAGGCACCGGAGACCGCAAGGCTGCCGATTTTGCTTCTGACGGCAAAGAGCAGTGAATATGATAAGGTGCTGGGGCTGGACAGCGGCGCGGATGATTATGTGGCGAAGCCCTTCGGCATGATGGAGCTGCTGGCAAGGGTGAAGGCACTGCTGCGCCGCACGGAGCAGGCAGAGAGCGAGGAGGTCTATCGCCTTGGCACGCTTTCTGTGAATAAAACAAGGCACGAGGTATATGCGGCAGGGCAGGAGGTCACGCTGACGCTCAAGGAATTTGATTTGCTTTGCCTGCTTCTGGAAAACAAGGGACGCGTGCTGACGAGAGACCGGCTCTTAAACCGCATCTGGGGCTATGGCTTTGATGGAGAAAGCCGTACTGTGGATGTGCATATTCGTACTCTGCGGCAGAAGCTGGGGGAATGTGGCGAATATATCGAAACGGTGCGCGGTGTAGGCTATAAAGTAGGTGGAAATATATGACGAATCGTATTTTTCGGGCAATTTTTCTGGTGGCGGCGGCAGTTATGCTTGCCGTTTCCCTGCTGACTATGGGGATGATGTATCAGTTTTCCACGGAGGAAACGACGGAAAAGCTGCAAAGAGAGACAGAATATATCGCCTGTGGCATTGAAGCGGACGGTGTGCGGTATCTGGAGAAAATCAAGGACGCAGATACGAGAATCACTTGGGTTGATGCAGATGGGACAGTGCTGTATGATTCCTCCGCGGATGCATCCCAAATGGAGAATCACGGCGACCGTGAGGAAATAAAGGAGGCCATGCAAAGCGGTGAGGGCAACAGCAAGCGCATTTCCGCAACGCTTTCCGGACAGACGCTTTACCATGCGGAACGGCTGACAGATGGGACGATTCTGCGGCTTTCCGTGGAAACGATGAGCGTGGTTGCGGTATTTCTGACGATGGCGTTTCCGTTGGTGCTGATTCTGGCAATGATGATGGCGGTTTCCGTTTTTCTTGCCTTCCGCACGGCAAAAAATATCACAAGCCCCATCAATGAGATTGATTTGGAGCATCCCGAACAGGCGGAGGTTTATGAGGAGCTGACCCCGCTTTTGCGGCGAATTGCCGTGCAGAATCGGGAAATCCACCGCCAGATGGCAGAGCTGAAGCGCAGAAAGGAGGAATTCGATACGATTACCTCGAATATGCAGGAGGGTCTGCTTGTGATGGATGGCGAGGGGGATATTCTTTCCTATAACGCCGCGGCGAAAACGCTTTTGGGCGTGGATGCCGTAACGGAGGGCGAAAATATCTTTTCGCTGAACCGCAGTGCCGCTGTGCGCCGCAGTGTGGAGGGCGCGCTGGCAGGGGAGCACCGAGAGGAGCGGCTGGAGGCAAACGGCAGAATCTGCCAGATTTTCGCAAACCCCGTTTTTCGGGAGGAGGAGGTTGCCGGCATGATTCTGGTGCTTCTGGATGCAACGGAAAAGGAGGAGCGCGAGCAGCTTCGGCGCGAATTTACCGCCAATGTTTCCCATGAGCTGAAAACACCGCTGACCTCGATTTCCGGCTTTGCGGAGATTATGAAAAACGGCATGGTGCCGCCTGCGGATATGGGAAAATTCGCAGAAAAGATTTATAACGAGGCGCAGCGGCTGATTGCCCTTGTGCAGGATATCATCAAGCTTTCCAAGCTGGACGAAAAGGATACGAGCCTTTGCGAGGAGGAGGTCGAACTGGATGCACTGGTGCAGGAGGCATGCGAACGCTTACAGCCTGCGGCGGAAAGAAAGCGTATCGCCCTTTCGACAGAGACCGAACCGATTCTGTTTCGTGGCGTGAAACAGGTGCTTTCTGAAATGATATACAATCTCTGCGATAATGCCATTCGCTATAACAAGGAGGGGGGCGCGGTTTTTGTCACCCTGAAGCGGCGGGCGGACAGGATTTCCCTTACCGTAAGGGATACGGGCATCGGCATTGCGAAGGAGGAGCAGGGGCGGATTTTCGAGAGATTCTACCGTGTGGACGCAAGCCGCTTTGCAGAAAACGGCGGCACAGGCTTAGGGCTTTCTATTGTCAAACATGGTGCGGCACTGCATAACGGAAAAATTTTTATTGAGAGTGAAATCGGAAATGGGACAATCATTGAGATTTCATTGCCGTATTCAATAAATTGAATATACGAAAAACATACTGAAAACCCCTTCTCTGTTTTCCTCAGGAGAGGGGGTTTTTTCGTGGAGTGAAAACGCATGGGGAGGAGGCTGCGTTTCCGGCGAAAAAATGGGCGAATTAGACAAAGTAACCGGCGTGCTGACCCATCGGAAAAGCATAAAAAACAGGGGAAGGGAGGTGGAAATCTTTGGTTGGTTTTCTGTATACATTATCTTGCATGCGAAATAAGGTTGTGCTAGAATGATAGCGAGAGTGAGAATATGAGGAGCAATTTTAGGGGAAATGAGCGTATGGTTCCGCATATCAGGGTACACCTTTCGGATGTGCGCTTTTGTTGGGTAATATATTAGAAAAAAAGGTGAAGGTTATGAGCAAGTTTGAAAGTAATGTACAGTACATCAAGTATCTGGTAAACAAGGAATGTGCGAGCCGCTTTTTCAATGGGGAGCTGGATAAGGAAGTCAATATGGAAAAGGAGATTGCGGAAGCGATTATTCCGGGGCCAAAGGCATCCTTCCGCTGCTGTATTTATAAGGAGCGCCATATTATTGAGGACCGTGTGCGTCTGGTTCTGGAGCCGACAGAGGGCGACCGTGTAATCAACGTGCTGGATTCCGCCTGTGACGAATGTCCGATTGACCGTTTCGTGGTCAGCGATTCCTGCCGCGGCTGTCTGGGGCATAAATGTCAGGAGAATTGTCCGAGGCACGCCATTTCCATTGTAAACCACAGAGCATACATCAATCAGGAAATGTGTATCGAATGTGGACGCTGCAAGCAGGTCTGTCCCTTTGGTGCCATCAGTGAGGTCATGCGTCCGTGCATGCGTGCCTGCTCCGTCAATGCGGTCAAGATGGATGAAAACAGAAAAGCGATGATTGACCATGATAAATGTATTTCCTGCGGTGCCTGCGTGCAGCAGTGCCCCTTCGGTGCGATTGTGGATAAATCCTTTGTTATGAACGTGCTGAATCTTCTGCGCGATTCCTGGAACAACACAAGCTACCACGTTTATGCCGTGGTTGCGCCTGCGGTTGCCAGCCAGTATACGGGCATCAAGGTTGGGCAGGTGTTTGCCGGCATAAAGGAGCTTGGCTTCTATGATGTGGTTGAGGCGGCGATTGCCGGTGATATGGTTTCCGTTGAGGAAGCAAAGGAATTTGTGGAAACCATTGAGGAAAAGAAATGGAAAACAACCTCCTGCTGTCCTGCCTTTGTGGAATATGTAAGAAAAAATCACCCCGAATATATGGATCATGTGTCCACCGTAGTTTCTCCCATGATTGCCATGGCAAGAGCCATCCGCGCGAAGGACAGAAAGGCGCGTATTGTCTTTATCGGGCCCTGCACGGCGAAAAAGGTCGAAATCAAGCAGGATGACGTAAAGGGTGCAGTGGATTATGTGCTGACGTTTGAGGAGCTGCGTGCCATCCTTGACGCAAGAGGATTGGAACTGGCGGAAATGCCGGAGATTACCGCAGGGGAGCCCTCCTCCTACGGACGGATTTTTGCAAGAACGGGCGGCGTGGCGGAAAGCGTACGCCGTGTGGCAAAGCTGGAGGGCATTGAAACGGAAATCAACCCTATCCGCTGCAGCGGCATTGAGGAATGTATCAAAACCATGAAGCTGGCATCCTTCGGCAGATTGGAGGAAAACCTCATTGAAGGCATGGCGTGCAAGGGTGGCTGCACAAACGGCGCAGCGTCCATCTTTCATGACCAGAGAGGGATTCAGCGAGTGAATGATTTCAGCCGCCTTGCGCTGACGGATAACCCAATGGAAGGGATTCGCGGCTATGATATGGCAGGCGTGAATATGGAACGCGAATTCCCTGAGCTGGAAAAAATGAAGGAGATTACCGCAGGCGAGAAAAAAGCCAAGAAGCAGGCGACCGCAAAAGCGAAAAAGGAAGCGATTGCGAAGGGCGAGGTGGAATAACCCCTTTGTATACAGCATAAAAATAACCCCGAATTTCAAGCAGACCGCTTGGGTTCGGGGATTTTTTTGCATAAAAGGAAAATAAAAAAAGACCGAAGCGAAAAACCTCGGTCTGAAATGAGTCATCCGGGACTCGAACCCGGGACACCTGGATTAAAAGTCCAGTGCTCTACCAACTGAGCTAATGACCCGCAACGAAAATTAGTATATCGCAGGAGAGGGGTTTTGTCAACAGCTTTTTCGGGAAAAGCAGAAGTTTTTTTATTTGTGCAAATTCTGCGCGGCTTTGGGGCGTATTTTTTCCGAACCTTAAAGAAATCGTAAGAGAAAGCAGTTTTTTTTGTCGGAAAAACGTGATATGCTATAAAAAATGTGTAAAGGAGACATAGGAAATGGAAGAATTTAACATTCTGGTTTGTGATGATGACCACAGTATTGTGGATGCGATAGAAATATATCTGAAGCAGGACGGCTATCGTGTCATCAAGGCGTATAACGGCTTGGAGGCATTGAAGGCGTTGGAGGAAAACGAAATTCATCTGATTATACTGGATATTATGATGCCGCAGCTGGATGGGCTGCAAGCAACGGTGAAAATCAGGGAAATCTGCAATATTCCCATTTTGATGCTTTCCGCAAAATCCGAGGATACGGATAAGGTACTGGGGCTGAATTTCGGCGCGGATGATTATATTACCAAGCCGTTCAACCCGCTGGAGCTTCTGGCGCGCGTGAAAAGCATGATGCGCCGCTATACCTCCTTGGGCAGCATTGCCGAGAAGAATAACGTGATTCGTATCGGGGATGTGGAGCTGGATAAGGACGCGAAGGAGGTGCGCGTAAATGGCAAGCTGGTGAAGATGACGGCGACGGAATACGGCATTTTACAGCTGCTGATGGAAAACGCAGGGAAGGTATTTTCGATTGATGAGATTTACGAAAGGGTCTGGAATGAATCCTCCTTTTCGCCGGAAAATACCGTTTCCGTACATATTCGGCGGATTCGGGAGAAAATCGAAATCAACCCGAAGGAACCGAGATATCTGAAGGTGGTGTGGGGGATTGGCTACAAAATCGAAAAAATCTAAGCTGTATCGACTGAGATATAAGGGAATTGCGGTGTTTCTGTTTTTCACCTTTGCGGTGTCGATTTTCTTCTGCGGCATTGTGGGCGTGAATATTTCCAGAAACTGGAGTTGGGATGTCATCAATGCAGATACGGTCTATGATACGGAGGAATTCCGCGAGGCCTTCAGCCGTACGCTTGACCGAGCGGTGCAGGCGGATATTTATTATCAGAATGAAGACCGTGTTTCCAAGGGCGCAGCGGTTGACCGCAATGACCTGCTGAACGGCTTCAAGCGCTATTACGGCATTATCGACGGCATTATTACAGGCAATACGGAAATCAATGCCGCCTATGACGGGCTGCTTCTGCATGGAGAGATTCCCGAAAGCCTGCAAGGAAATTTGGAGGAATATCGGAATCTGGTGGAAAGCCGTCTGCCTGCTTATTATAAAATGTATATCCAGAGACAGCTGGATGAATATAAAAACTGCATCCGCTATCTGGCAGGGGTCAGAAACTTCCTATATTATGTAGAGGATGAAAACGGCAATGTTGTCGGCGGCAATGCCGCGAAGGGCGAAATCAGTCAGGAGGCGCGCACGCTTGTGCTTTCCGCAGGCTTCAGCAGCGACCATCTGGGCGAAAATCCGTATTATTTTGATACCTACGAGAATCCTGTTCTGGAAAAAAGCAATTTCAAATTTTACGGCGCGATTCGTGACCCCCTGCTGCCGGGGGATGAATTTTATGACCTGTGGCAGGGCTTCGGCTTCGCAAAAAAGAGCATCCCGATTCTTTCCTGTGTTTCGGCGGTTTCCCTTCTGGGGATGCTGCTTTCCGTCATCTATCTGGTGCGGGTGACAGGGCAGACGGAGTGGCGCGGCAAAATTCAGCTTGGCATGGTAGACCGTCTGTATAACGAGGTGCATTTCCTTCTGGTGGCATTTTTTGGCTGTATTGCAGGCTTTACGGCGCATACCCTTGTGGATACCATAAGGCAGGGAGCGGTGCTGTTCTGGAATTACGTTTTCGCGACCATTCTGGGCGTGCTGTATCTGGTGACGGCGGCAATTCTGCTGAATTATCTGCTTTCCGTTGCAAGGCAGCTGAAAAATAAAAGCTTTTTCCGCAATACATGGATTTCTGTTTCCATCCGCAGGATGAGCGAGCTTTTCACAGGCAGCACCTTCCGCGGCTGGATGGTGATTGTCATGCTCTGCTATGCGCTGGGCAACTGCGTCATCATGGGCGCAATGGTGATGGCACCGTATTACGGCTACGCGGAGCTGGCGGTTCTGGCAGGCGTGGGGCTTGTGTGCTTCAATGGGCTTTGCATGTACTGGTTTGTGCGCGCGCTGCGTTCCTTGAAGGAGATTATGATTTCCGTGAAGGAAAGCGCAAAGGGGAACTTTTCTTATCAATTAGATTTGAATAGGATTTCGCCCTCGTTCCTGAATTTTGCGGAGGATGTGGCGAATATTCAGGAGGGCTTCAAAAATGCCGTGGATGATGCCGTGAAGGGCGAGCGGATGAAGGCGGAACTGATTACGAATGTTTCGCATGATTTGAAAACGCCGCTGACCTCCATCATTTCCTATGTGGAGCTTTTGAAGCACGAGGACCTCAAAAACGAGCGTGCGAAGGGCTTTATTGCCGTGCTGTATGAAAAATCCTACCGATTAAAGCACCTGATTGAGGATTTGATTGAGGCGAGCAAGGCTTCCAGTGGCAATCTGACCGTTGCAAAAATGCGCGTGGATTATAAGCAGCTGACCCTACAGGCGATGGGCGAGCTGGAGGATAAAACAAATGCGGCAGGGCTGACGTTTAAGCTCAGCTGTGACGAGCCTGTCTTTATTGATGCGGACGGCGGACACATGTGGCGGATTCTGGAAAATCTGCTGTCCAATGTGATAAAATACGCCATGCGCAATTCCCGTATCTATGTGGATATTTTCAAAATGGACGGCTACGGCGTGCTGGTTATGAAAAACATTTCCGCAACGCCGATTGATTTTGACGAAACCAGACTGACGGAGCGCTTTGTGCGCGGCGATGCCTCCCGCACCACGGAGGGGAGCGGTCTGGGGCTTTCCATCACGCAGAGCCTTGCGGAAATACAGGGCGGCACCTTCGGGATTCAGGTGGATGGCGATTTATTCAAGGCAATCGTAAGTATTCCTCTGTGGGAGGAGGATGAGGAGGAAAATGAGGTGGATACGCTGTGATTAACGCGTTTTATAAAAAATATCAGAAGCATTTTGATGTGAGCGAAAACAATTTTGCGCATTTCGTGATGTGGAGCTGCGGCGGCATCTGCATCGGCTTTGTGATTGGGCTGGTGGGGATTGCGTTCCACCTTGCACTGGAATGGGCAACGGAATTTCGCACTGCGCACCCAATGCTGCTCTGGCTGCTGCCCTTCGGCGGTCTGGCGATTGTGCTTGCCTACCGTCTGGCAGGGCAGGAGAAGGACAGAGGAACGAATTTTATTCTGGTTGCGGTGCGTGCAAATGAAGCTGTGACGCTAAGAACTGCACCGCTGATTTTTTTCAGCACCGTTGTGACGCATCTTTTAGGCGGCTCTGCAGGCAGAGAGGGCGCGGCACTCCAGCTGGGCGGCAGCATTGCCTCCAGCTTCGGGCGGATGTTTCAGCTGAATGAGCGGGAGGGGCGCATCATGACGATGTGCGGCATGGCGGCAGGCTTTGCGGCACTTTTCGGCACACCGCTGACCTCTGTCATCTTCGCGATGGAGGTTATCACCGTTGGGGTCATGCACTATTCCGCCATTGTGCCGTGCATCATTTCGGCACTCGTTGCGGCAGGGCTTTCGCAGGCTGTCGGGATTGCGCCGACTACCTTTTCCATCGCACATATTCCGGCAGCTGTCGGCTTGGAAAACTGCTTTCGGGTGGCGGTGCTTGGCGTGCTCTGCGCGATACTGAGTGTGCTGTTCTGCATTGTGATGGAGCATATCGGGGGTGCATATCGCAGGATATTCAAAAATCCCTTTGTGCGTGTGTTCTGCGGCGGCTGCATCGTCATTGCGGCAACCTATCTTGTCGGGTGCAGGGATTACAACGGCGCAGGCATGAATATCATCACGCAGGCATTGCAGGGGGATGCGAAGGCGGAGGCATTCCTGCTCAAGATTCTTTTTACCGCGCTGACCTTAGGCGCAGGCTTTAAGGGCGGCGAAATTGTGCCCTCCTTCTTCATCGGGGCAACCTTCGGCTGTGTGGCAGGGCCATTGCTTGGGCTTTCCGCGCCGTTTGCGGCTTCGCTCGGCATGGCGGCGGTATTCTGCGGCGTAACGAATTGCCCGCTTGCGTCCATCATGCTCTGCATTGAGGTGTTCGGCTTTCATGGAATGGCATATTATGCACTCTGCTGTGCGGTCAGCTACATGCTTTCCGGCTATTACGGGCTGTATACCGAGCAGAAGATTATGTATTCCAAGGTAGAGCCGGAGTTTATCAATAAGAATGTGCATTAAAAGGGTGCATTGAATAAAAATGAATAAAATGATTTTATGCAGTATTTTATACATTTTTTATATTGCATTTTATGCTGCATCCTGCAAAAACCGCAGACAGAAACGGTTGTTTCCCCTGAAAATATCGTGGTTCTGTATATATTTTATAAAAAGAAAAGAGAAAAAAATAATTTATTGTGAAAAATGATTATTGTATTTTATGCACTTAAATAGTATAATTCCAATATCAAATATTACAGAAGAAAATCATTTTTAGGAGGAAGAGGACAATGAAGAAATTTATGAAGGGCCTTCTGGCTACAACAATGGTATTTGCAATGATGACTTCTCTGGCAGGCTGCGGCGGCGATGCGGCAACAGATGACGGCGCAGATGCAAAAAAGGAAACACTCACTATAGCAACAAACGCAACATTCCCTCCGTATGAATATTACGAAGGTCAGGATATTGTCGGTATCGATGTGGAAATCGGTCAGGCACTGGCAGATAAGCTGGGCATGGATTTCAAAATCGAGGATATGGAGTTTGATTCCATCATTCCTGCGGTAACAAGCGGTAAGGCAAGCATGGGTATGGCAGGCATGACAGTAACACCGGATCGTCTGAAAAGCGTAGACTTCTCCGATACCTACGCAACAGGTGTACAGGCAATCATCGTAAAGGAAGGCTCCGATATCGCATCTGTGGATGATCTGTTCGCAGAGGGCGCTTCTCATAAAATCGGCGTACAGACAGGTACTACCGGTGACCTGTATACAACAGATGACATCGAAGGCGCAGGTCTGGGTACGGTAGAACGCTTCCAGAAGGGCGCAGACGCAGTTCTTGCACTGACACAGGGCAAAATCGACTGCGTTGTTATCGATAACAACCCTGCAAAATCCTTCGTTGCGGCAAATGAAGGTCTGAAAATTCTGGATACAGAATATGCAGTAGAGGATTATGCAATCTGCCTGCCGAAGGACAGCCCTCTGACAGAAAAAATCAACACAGCACTGGCTGAGCTGACAGCAGACGGCACGATTCAGAAAATTATTGATAAATACATCAGCGCTGAATAATTTCAAGGCGAAATGCTTTCAGGGGTGACAAAAAAACGTCACCCCTGTTTTATGGTTACAGGAGAAGCAAGGGAGGAATTTTTGGAATGAGCCTGAAAGAGAAATTCGTATTCAACTTTATTGATGACGGGCGTTGGCACTACATTGTGGACGGGCTCAAGGTTACGCTTGAGGTAACCTTTTTTGCGGTGCTTCTGGGCATTGCGCTTGGCGTGATTATCGCAATCATTCGCTCTACATACGATAAAAACAAAAGCTCGATGCGCGGCTTCAGTAAATTTATTGTGGTTCTGCTGAATTTCATCTGTAAGATTTATCTGACCGTCATCCGTGGGACACCTGTGGTGGTACAGCTGATGATTATGTACTTCATCGTTCTGGTATCCTCCACGAATAAGGTGCTGGTTGCGGTGCTGGCGTTCGGCTTCAACTCCGCGGCGTATGTTGCGGAAATCTTCCGCAGCGGCATTATGTCTATTGATGAGGGGCAGTTTGAGGCAGGGCGCAGCCTTGGCTTTAACTATGTGCAGACCATGCGCTATATTATTATTCCGCAGGCGTTCAAAAACGTACTGCCTGCACTGGCAAATGAATTTATTGTGCTGCTGAAGGAAACCTCTGTTGCCGGCTACGTTGGTCTGGTAGACCTGACAAAGGGCGGCGATATCATCCGCAGCCGTACCTTCCAGGCATTCATGCCGCTGATTGGCGTTGCGGTGATTTATCTGGTGATGGTAATGTTCTTCACATGGCTGGTTGGGATTCTGGAAAGGAGGCTGAGAGACAGTGAGCGCTAAGGAAACACTGATTAAGGTTGAAAATTTACAGAAATATTATAAGGGCGGTGCGATTAAGGCACTGGACGGCATCAATACGGAAATCAAAAAGGGCGAGGTTGTGGTTGTCATCGGACCCTCCGGCTCCGGCAAATCCACCTTCCTGCGCTGTCTGAACCTTCTGGAGGTGCCGACAGGCGGACATATCCTCTTTGAGGGGACGGATATTACGGACGAAAAAACAAACATCAATGTCCACAGGCAGAAAATGGGGATGGTGTTCCAGCATTTTAACCTTTTCCCCCACATGACGATTTTGAAAAACATGACGATTGCACCCATGAAGCTTCTGAAAAAGAGCGAAGCCGAGGCAACAGAAAAGGCTATGGAGCTGCTCAAGCGTGTCGGCTTGGAGGACAGAGCGAATGCGTACCCCTCTCAGCTTTCGGGCGGACAGAAGCAGCGTATCGCCATTGTGCGTGCGCTTTGCATGGAGCCTGAGGTGATGCTGTTTGACGAGCCCACCTCCGCGCTTGACCCCGAAATGGTCGGCGAGGTTTTGGATGTTATGAAGCAGCTGGCGAATGATAGTATGACGATGGTTGTGGTAACGCATGAAATGGGCTTCGCGAAGGAGGTCGGCACACGCGTGATGTTCATGGCGGACGGCAAGCAGGTCGAGGAGGGCAGCCCCAAGGATATTTTTGAAAATCCCAAAAGTGAACGGCTGCAGCAGTTCTTGGCAAAGGTGCTGTAAGCATAAAAAAAGAAACAAAAAAGCGAAGGAGTATTCTCCAAAAAGGGAGCTTCCTTCGCTTCTTTTTATATGTTTTCGATTTCCTCTGCGGATTTCAGCGGAATCCCTGCATCCGCAAGGGCTTGGGCAAACAGCCCCTTGCCGGGTATCTTTTTTCCGGAAAAGGAGCCGTCGTAAATCTCTCTGCATCCGCAGGAGGGACTGCGCGGCTGTAGGATGGCAAGGTCGATTTCCTCTGCCGAAAGGCGCGCCATGGTCTGCTCCACGCCGCGGCGGAAATATGCGGTCACATCCTCGCCGTTTTTGTTGACAGCACGCCCGTTTTGCAGCTCCACAGGCACACGAGGCACAGGCAGACCGCCCGTCACCTCCGGACAGACGGGGATAACCACATGCCCCTCAAGGAAATCCAGAACGGCTTGACTGCGGTTGTTGCCGCCGTTATATTTGCAATTTCGCCCCAAAAGACAGGCACTGACTGCGATTTTCATAAATATCCCTCCCTCTTAAAAGCAATTCAGACGATATTGCAGGGTATTGAAGAACAGGGAAAGATGGTAGCCGTCCATGCAGGCGTGACTGATGGTAAGCGTGAGGGGAAGGGTAAATGCGCCGTCCGCCTCGGTATATTTCCCGAAGGTGAGAAGCGGGAAAAGATTGGGCGCGCCGCCGTAATTAACGGGGCAATACGCCGTATAATCGAGCCAAGGCACGCAGGAGATGCAGAAGAAATTCGCAGGCTGTCCCTCCTTCACCTTGATGCCCTTTTTATCCTGATACTGCTCCGCGTCCGTGACAAGATTCTGATAAAAGGTGTCAAAATCCGCATCATATTCGCTCCAGACATCCGAAAAGGTCTTGTCATCCTCGTGGAAGATGGTGAAATTCGGGTTGAGGTAGGAATAATAGCCGGGGGTGCCGTTCTCGTCCACGGCGGTACACATTTCGGGGATGGACGCAATGACCTGTCCCGTCAGAGCGGCAAAGGCAGGGAAAAATTTCAGATTGCGCCGCTTCACCTCTGCCAGAAAATGCGTCACATCCATCCGCACGGTCATGCTGTTGACGGATTTGACAAAGCCCTTGGTATAATATTGAAAATGACTGCTCCTTGCCCAATCGGCAGGGAAGGGGGTAAAGGTTGCCTGTTTCATAATATCTCCTTAATATCTCAGTGTAACGGTTTTTGTTGCGCTGTTCCAGTCAAGCTGTGTGCCTTCGATTTCCATTATGCTCATCCAATCTCTGAGGGAAACGAACAATCTGCCGTCCTTCAGCTCCGCAGGAGTGGAAAGCTGGATGGTTTCGGTGCCCTTTTTATACGTTGCTGCATTGGGGGTAAGCATCGTCAGCTTATCATTCACGAAGGTATAGGCTGCGTTTTCCGTTGCGCTCCATTTTACCTCCTGTGCAGGATTGGAAACCGCAAGCAGTGCGCGCAGGGGCAGCATGGTGTAGCCGTTTTTGATATAGGGGGCAACGTCTGCGGTATGGGAAACTGCGCCGTTTTTCAGAATATCCGCCTTGCCGATGGTCAGCTGATAGGTATTTGTGGTTTTGGTTTCGTCCGTTTTGGTCTCGTCTGTTTTGGTTTCGTCCTTTTTCTCGTCCGTTTTATCGTCCTTCTTCACCTTATTCTTTGCGACAAGTTCTACGGTATCATCAAATTCGTCATAGGCTTCGGCATAATCGAACCAGTTTTCTCCCTGCTTGGTGGAAGAATTTTTGGTTACGAGAATGCTGTTTTTATTGGCGTTGTCCTTCGGGAAGGTCACCTTAGCATCATCCTGTACGCTGATGATGGGGTTTTTGCCCTTCGCCTTTTCGATATAAATGACATGCCCATCGGGGTCTGCCGCAATTTCTACGCTGTCATAGAAGGTAACAGGGCCCTGCTTTGCATAAATCGCACTGGCGGAATAGCTGTCCGTCACGATTTTCAGCTTTCCCTTGCCCTCGAAGGTCAGCTCGCCCTCGCAGTAAATCCCGTCGCAATGATAGGAAAGGGTGTTCAGGCTGTTATTGCTGCCCTTGACACGCACCGTGCTTTCATCGGGCAGATAAATTGCCGCGCGCTCCTCCAGCTTCCCCTGCGGAACAGTGAGGGAAAGGTTTTCAACGGTCAGCGTTTGGCTGCTTGCATCCCAAGCCCAGCCTGCGTCTGTATCCGCTGCATCCTCTGTCATGCTGCGGAAATCAAGGGGATTTTCCAAATCTGCCGCAAAAACGGCGGTAGGGCATGCGCCCATCAGAACTGCGGCGGAAACCACACCGCAAAGATATTTCTTCGTCATAGAGATTCCTCCTTTTTTTGCTTAATTTCTTCTAGTTTACCATGCCTGACGGAAAAAACCAAGACGGCAAGGCTTAATTTTATCTAAATGTTTGACGTTCAAACGGTTTTATTTGTTCCGCAGGGGGGCAAAAAATTCTGCTTTGTCGGAAAAGTTGAAAAAAACAAATGGTACATTCGGTAAAAGTATAGTATAATGAAGGGTAATCTAAAATGGGTGATTTATGTAAATTTGCGTGCCGCAAGGATAGAAACGGAGGATTGGCATGAAATATATCAAGGAACTGAGAGAGGGCGAAAATGTCATTGAGCATTACCTTTGCAAATCCAGAGCAAGCATGAAATCCCGCAACGGAAAGACCTATCTTTCCTTAAAATTGCAGGATAAAACAGGCATTGTGGATGCGAAGGTCTGGGATATGAATAAGGATATCCAGAGCTTTCAGGAGAATGATTTTATCAAGGTGGATGCGTTTGTAACGACATTTAACAACGAATTGCAGTTAAACGTCAAGCGGATTCGCCGCAGCCGCGAGGGCGAATATGACCCTGCGGATTTTATCCCCAGTACGGATAAAAATATTGACGAAATGTATACACAGCTGCTGGCGTATATCAAAACCATACAAAGCCCCTATATCAAGAAGCTGCTGGAGGAAATTTTCCTCAGACACCCTGTCATCAGCAAGGATTTTAAATATCATTCCGCGGCAAAAACCATGCACCACAGCTTCCGCGGCGGTCTGGTGGAGCATACGCTTTCCGTCACGCAGATCTGCGATTTTATGGCACCGCGCTATGAATTTGTGGATAGAGATATTCTCGTTGCCTGCGCCATGCTGCATGATGTCGGGAAGATTATGGAGCTTTCCGATTTCCCCGAAAACGATTATACCGACGAGGGGCAGCTTTTGGGGCATATCTTCATCGGGGCGGAGCTGATTCGGGATACCGCGGCGAAAATCGAGGGCTTTCCGCAAAAGCTTGTCATGCTGCTGATGCACTGCATCCTTTCCCACCACGGCGAGCTGGAATATGGCTCTCCCAAGGTGCCCGAAACCATCGAGGCCTTTATTTTGCACTGCGCCGACAACATGGACGCAAAAACGAAGATGTTCGAGGAAATGCTTGCCGCAGACAACACACAAGGCAGCTGGGCAGGGTATCACCGTATGCTTGCCAGAAATATTCGTAAGAGTGATTACAAATGATAGAAAGAGAAACCATATCCGCGCACGAAATCAATAAATATGACTACTGCCCGTATCAGTGGTATTATGAACGGCTCTACGGCAGGGCGGAGCTGCGGCGGCTTTATACAGAGAGAAACGCACGCCTGCATTTAGAGGATAGCATGAGTGCCAACTTCCGTAAGGGTGAGGGCTATCATCAGAGGAGCTATTTTCTGCTGCGTCTGCGGCGGATGCTCCGGAGGATTGCGCTTTTGCTGCTTGCGGCGGCTGCTGTCGGCGGATATGTATGGGTGAAATACAGTGGAATGGGTTAAAACAATCGGAAACGGGATTCGCATGGCGGATTTGGTGCTGCTCTGCGTGGCAGTGCTGCTGGTGGTGCTTTTGTGCATTAGGCACGGCAGACCTGCGTTAAAAAAGCTGACCGCAAGGGATGATATCCCCGGCTACGCGCTCCTGTATGCCGACCGAAAGCAGGATAAAAACGAGGATTTCGGCAGGCTTCTGTATTCTGCGAAATACGATTTGCAGGGCAGACCCGATTATGTCTTTTGCAGTCGGCTTCTGGGGCGTATCGTTCCCGTGGAGCTGAAAAGCGGCTGCATCGGTGAGGCGGAGGAGCCACACCACGGCGATTTTTTGCAGCTTGCGGCGTATTTCCTGATTTTGGAGGATGTCTATGGCAAAAGACCTGCCTATGGGCGGCTGGTGTATCGGGATTATATGTTTGAAATCAAGAATACGGCGCGCGTCCGCAGGGAGGTGCTGCAAGCGGTGCAGGAAATGCGGCAGATGCTGCGGGATGGAATTGCAGAGCCGAAGCCGAGCTTTGCCCATTGCCGCCCCTGCGTCTGCAACGGAACGGTCTGTCAGTTTTCGGAAACAGAAATAGAAGGAGTAAATGATGATTCCTGTAGAGAAGAATAAAACGTATGAAATCAAAATAGCTGCACTGGGCAGTAATGGCGAGGGCATCGGGCGGATAGAGGGCTATACCGTCTTTGTAGAGGGGGCATTGCCGTCAGAGACCTGCCTTGTGCTGATTGTAAAGACAAGAAAGCATTTCGGCTATGGCAAGCTGCTGGAAATCCTGAGCCCCTCGCCCGACCGCAGAGAGCCCTGCTGTCCTGTTGCGAAGCAGTGCGGCGGATGCCAGCTGCAGCACCTTTCCTATGCGGCGCAGCTTGCGTATAAAACAAAGGAGGTGCAGGACGACCTCGAACGCATCGGCGGCATTACGGACGTGACCGTAAGACCTGCCATTGGCATGGATACGCCCTGGCGCTACCGCAATAAGGCGCAGTTCCCTGTGGGGCAGGGCAAGGACGGTTGTGCTGTCGGCTTTTATGCCAAACGCAGCCACCGCATTGTGGATACCAAGCAGTGCTTCCTGCAAAATGAACGGAACGATGCCATTGTTGCCCTTGTGCGCGATTTTCTGAATGAATTTCAGATTCCCTTGTACGATGAGGAAACACACACAGGGCTTGTCCGCCATATTCTGACACGCATCGGCAGAAGCAGCGGCGAGGTGATGGTCTGCATCGTACTCAACGGGAAAAGACTGCCGCATAGCGAGGTGCTGGTGGAACGGCTGCAAAGGATAGAGGGCATGGTCTCCATTGTGCTGAACGTGAATCGGGAGAAAACAAACGTCATCCTCGGCAGAAAAATCATCACCCTTTGGGGGAAGGATACGATTACCGATTCGCTTGACGGCATCGAATTTGAGATTTCGCCGCTTTCGTTCTATCAGGTGAACCCCGTGCAGACAGAGGTGCTGTATAAAAAGGCTGTGGAGCTGGCGGATTTAAAGGGGGACGAAACGGTGCTGGATTTGTACTGCGGCATCGGGACGATTTCTCTTTTCTTCGCAAGGAAGGCAAGGCAGGTATTCGGCGTGGAGATTGTGCCCGAAGCCATTGCGGACGCGAGGAAAAACGCGGAGCGAAACGGTATCACGAACGCAGCCTTTGCCGTCGGCGCGGCGGAGGAGGTCATCCCCGAGCTGTATCGGGAGGAGGGCATTGCGGCAGATGTGGTTGTAGTTGACCCGCCCAGAAAGGGCTGTGATGCACGCCTGCTGGAAACGATTCTCCAAATTGCCCCCGAAAAGGTCGTGTATGTTTCCTGTAACCCTGCGACACTCGCACGGGATTTGGCTGTGCTTGCGGCTGGCGGCTACCACACACGCGAGGTGCAGCCTGTAGACCAGTTCCCTCATACAAATCATATCGAAAACGTCTGCCTGCTGACGCGGGAAAGCTAAATCCAATCCTCTTTCTTTTATCGAAGAAGGAGGATTTTTTTATTGCCTTTTTTGCTCTTTTCTTCACATCGAGACTATGTGAGACTACAGAAATGGTATACAGAAAGAGGAGCAACGAAAGGAGGGAGAAAAATGGAGAGAGAAAGCTTTATCTTCTACCGCAGCTTTTACGATTCCATCAAGGGCTTAGGGGATGCGGAATTTGCCGAATGTATGCGTTTTCTGTGCGAATATGGGCTGAATGGAGCGGAGCAGACAGGCGGCACACTGGCAGAGGTGGTTTTGAAGATGGCGAAGCCGCAGATAGATGCGAATAACCAACGGCGAGCAAACGGCGCAAAGGGCGGCAGACCAAAAGCAAGCCCCTCCGCAGAGGAGCAGGCGGTATCCGATAGGAAAACCGATGGTTCTGTGTGTGAAAACCATAGGTTACGGGATGCAAAACCTAATGAGAATGGTAATGTGAATGGTAATGTAAATGAGAATGAAAAGGAGAAGGGAAATGGAGAGGGGAATGAGAATGCTTCGCACAGCGGACAACCACACCCCTTTCATCCCCCTTCTGTGGAGGAGGTACGGGCATACTGCGAAAGCAAGGGCTATCGTATCAGTCCGGAGCGGTTCATGGATTATTACACCGCCAACGGCTGGCGGCTTGGCAAGTCCGAGATGAAGGACTGGAAGGCAGTGGTGCGAAACTGGGAGAGACAGGAAGCGAAGCAGACGGAGAATGTGAGTGGATATTGCCGTCAGGAGAGCGGAAAAGGAGTGAAGGGGTATGGTAGATGTGAAGGCGCTGATGCAGGCGGCGAAAAATACGACGGTACCGTCCTGTGAGGAGCGGATGGCGTTATACAACAGCAGAAGGGGTGACCTGACGGGGTATGACTGCCCGATTTGCCGCAACAAGGGGTTTGTGTTTTTGATGAAGGATGGGTATGAATACACCATGGAGTGCGAGTGCATGGAGAAGCGCAGGGGCAAGTGGCGGCTGAAACGAAGCGGCTTACAGGACATGGCGGAGCGATATCGCTTCGAGACCTATGAGGCGAAAACGAGCTGGCAGAAATCCATCCTTGCGGCGGCGGAGTGCTTCTGTGAGGAAGGGGAGGGTTGGTTTTATATCGGCGGGCAGGTCGGGGCAGGGAAAACGCATATCTGCACTGCCATTGCGAATCGGCTGCTGCTGCAGGGCAAGGGGGTGCGCTACATGATTTGGACAGAAGAAGCCACCAAGCTGAAAGCCCTCAAGACGGACGATGAAAACTATGCGCGCGAAATCAACAAATGGAAAACGGCAGAGGTGCTGTATATCGACGATTTTCTGAAAACCAGAAACGGCGCACTGCCGACCGATGGGGACATCAATCTTGCGTTTGAAATCATCAACGCGCGGTATAACAATCGCGCTCTGCGGACGATTTTTTCAGGGGAAAGAGGGCTGAATGAAATCATGGAGCTTGACGAGGCTATGGGCAGCAGAATTTATCAGCGGTGCGGCAAATATAAGCTGAAAATCGGATGGGGCGAAGGGCGAAACTACAGAACGAGAGAGGAGGGCGTGGTGTAGGGCAATCCCTCCGCGGCAACTGCGCGTTGCTTGCGCCAAGGCGGCGGTTCGAGTATACTGGAGGAAAGGTGGTGAAGGCTATGGAAACAAAAAGCATGGAAACAAAGGATATTTTATTGCAGCTGCGCACAAAGGCGGGGCTTTCGCAGGATGAGCTGGCGGAAAGGATGTTCGTGACCAGACAGGCGGTATCCCGCTGGGAAAGAGGAGATACGATTCCGAATACCGAGACATTAAAGCGATTATCCAAGCTGTTCGATGTGTCCATCAACACATTGCTTGGCTCGCCGAGAGAGCTGATTTGCCAATGCTGCGGCATGCCGCTTGCGGATGACAGCATCAGCAGGGAAGCAGATGGCTTTCTGAATGAGGATTACTGCAAATGGTGCTACGCCGATGGTGTATATCTGTATCGCAATATGGAGGATTTGATTGAGGTGTGCGTGAAAAATATGCCGAAGGATACATACACAGAGGAGGAGGTGCGCGCCTATCTGCGGCAGCTGCTGCCTCAGCTGGAGTATTGGAAAAGGGCAGGAGAAGAAAGGACATAAAAAAAGACCTTGCTCATCGTTGAGCTAAGCTGAACCATTTTGTTCGTGCAAAATGGTTCAGCTTTTTTAGTCTAAGAAATAACCCAATGCGTTAAAAATTTCAATAAGCTTAGCTTCGTTTAATATGCTTATTTTTTTGTATTCCAATCGTACAATTCCTTCCTGCGCGAAGGAGTTCAGGATGCGATTTACGGAAATACGGTTTACGCCTGTAATAGCAGCGACCTGCTCATTTGTGAAAGAGATTGTGCGCCCATAAATTTTAGTGGAAGAATGTAAGAAATAAGCGATTCTTTGCTTCGCATTTGCAAAATGGGAGCAACAGATATAATCTGACAATAAAGAAATTCGTTTGAGATAATGTGCCAGCAATTCCTGAATCGGATAGTTATGAGTCTGCCAGATTTCCAAAAACTGCTTGGCGGGCAGCACATATAATTCACAGGGCGTAATCGTTTCTACATTTACAACAACCACGGGATTTGGAACTAAGGAATCGGAGCCAAACATATCTCCCTTGCTAAGATAAAACAATGTTATTTCATCGCCATCCGGATTTATAACGACTGCGCGCACCTGCCCGGATTTAATAAAGGCGATTTTGTCTGCAACATCACCTTTTATTAAGATCATTTTATTTGGCGGATATGATTTTAGTTTTCCGTAATGGAAAAAAATACGTTCAATCATGCGAATTCTGAGGTTAGCCATAAAAAGTCCCTCCTTATCTTGTTTACACAATAATTCTACATTAGTTTTATAAAATTATCCACTGCAAGAAAGAAATTCGTCTGTATTGCATCAAGTATAGAATAAAAAAAATGACGAAATTGTATAAAATGATACAAAAAAATGTGACAAATATATAAAAAGCAAAACATTTGAAAACAATGTTAAGCTATAATAACAACAACAGCAATGGAAAAAAAAGGAAGTTGTTGTGAATCTGCACATGGCAGAAATAAACTGGAATTAAGGAGGGTTTCGTATGAAGAAAAAATGGTTAGCAGGTATTTTGAGTGCAGTTATGGTGTTTACCGCAGCAGGCTGTGGTGGCGGCGATTCCGCAGGCGATGGCAGTGCCGCTCCAATCAATCTGAAAATGAGCTACACAACATCTGAAACATCTGTATGGCGGGTTGCCTGTGAAGAAATGGCAAAAGCATTGGAGGAAGCCACAGACGGCAGATACAAGGTATCCATTTACGCAAATGAACAGCTGGCAGGCGGCGCAATGGATCAGGGCTGCCAGATGATTCTGGATGGCACGGTTGACCTGGATCTGCGCTCTATCACAAACTACACATTGTATGATCCTGCGCTGTTCGCGGTAGTAATGCCTTTCATGTTCTCTAGCAATGATGATGTTGACGCAAGATTGCTGAATGGCTCCGCCGGGGATCTGGTAAAGGAAAGAGTAGAAGCACTGGGCGTTAAGGTTCTGGGTCTGGCTGAAAATGGCTTCCGTTCTGTAACAAACAGCAAGAAAGAAATCAAATCTCCCGCAGACCTGTCCGGTATGAAATTCCGTGTACCTGCAACAGCCTGCTGGGTGGATACCTTCAAGCTGTTCGGTGCTGACCCTACAGTAATGACCTTCTCCGAGGTATTTACAGCTTTGCAGCAGGGGGCGATTGATGGACAGGAAAACCCTACAGACCCTATCGTATCCTCTAAGCTGTATGAAGTACAGAACTACCTGACAAAATGGAACTACGCTTATGACTGCTTGGTTATGACATGCTCTCAGAAGCTGTGGGATAGTCTGAGTGAAGAAGATCAGGCTGTATTCGCAGAAGCAGGCGCAGCAGCATGTGCAGCCGAGGTAGCAGCATCCAGAGAAGCAGACGCAGGCAATTTCCAACTGATGGCAGATAATGGAATGAAGATTACAGAGCTGACAGATGCTGAAATGGCAGCCTTTAAGGATGCGGCAGCTCCTATCTATGATGCATACAGAAAGCAGATTGGTGATGATGTATTTGCGGCATTCGGCTATACATTTGAATAATTGCAAAAGATAAAAAATTGCAAAAGATAAAAAACTTGTATAGAGGTTGCAAAATGATTGAGTAACACGCAGGCGGAGGAGGCAAATTCTCCGCCTGTTTTTCAAAAATGACTGCAATGATAATTACGAAATCATAACGATTATATGCGATAGAAACGGGTTGCTGAAAAGCAACTGTTATTGATATAAAGCTGTTCCTGAGCAATATATGAGTTTGAAATGAGGTGCAAATTATGAAAGTACTTTCTACCCTTTTGGCAAGACTGGAGGAATTTATTCTGGTTGCGCTGTTTGCTTTTATGGCAGTAATGAATTTTTTGAACGTAGTATGCAGATATTGCTTCGCTAGCTCCTTCTCCTTTACAGAAGAAGTTACGATTACCGCTTTTGTATGGGTTTCCATGGTTGGTATTGCAGTAGGCTACAAACGTCTGGCACATCTGGGCATGAGCTTTCTTGTAGATAATATGCCGAAAAAGGTTCAGCCGTTTATGGCATTGCTCTCCATGATTTGCTCTGTTGTATTGATTCTTCTGTTGTATAAATATGGTTCCGAGATGGTTTCTAACCAGATCAGGCTTGGCTCTAAAACGCCTGCCCTTGGCATGCCGATGTATATTCAGGGCTTGTCTATTCCCGTCGGTGCTGTCTTCTGCCTGATTCGTGCGGTTGAATCCGGTGTGAAGGAGTTTGTGAGGCTGAGAAATGTTGCGAAAGGAGTTGAGGAAGTATGACATTGATTTTATTTGGTGTATTTTTCCTGCTTGTATTCCTGAATATTCCCATTGCGGTTTCCCTGGGCTTGACTGCGATGATTGGTCTGTATGTAGGTGGGTTTCCCTTCTCCATGTTCCCTAACGTAATGTATGCTTCTATCGGTAAGTTTGCATTGCTGGCGATTCCTTTCTTCGTGCTTGCCGGTTCTATCATGGAATATGCAGGCATTTCTCAGAGACTGGTAAATTTTGCCCGTACCTGTGTAGGTCATAGAAAGAGCGGCATGCTTGCGGTTACGGTTATCGTTTGCTGCTTCTTTGCGGCAATCTCCGGTTCCGGTCCGGCAACAGTAGCTGCCTTGGGTACAATTCTGATTCCCGCGATGGTACATCAGGGGTATGACCGTGGTACATCCACTGCGCTGCTGAGTGCTTCCGGTGCGATCGGCATCATCATCCCTCCTTCCATTGCATTCGTAGTATACGCATCCTGTACGGATACATCCGTAGGGGCTCTGTTTAGTGCCGGTATCATTCCCGGTATTCTGGTAGGCATTTCCTATCTGGTAGCAGCGATGATTGCTACCAGAAAAAACGAAGTTGTAATGCTGCCGAAGGCTTCCGCAGCAGAAAGATGGGCAGCATTCAAAGAAGCATTTTGGGCGCTCCTGATGCCGGTTATCATTCTGGGCGGTATTTATGGCGGTATCTTTACGCCGACAGAAGCGGCAGGTGTTTCCGTAATCTATGGTCTGTTTGTCGGTGTATTTATTTACAAGGAAATTCATGCAAAGGAATTGATTAGAGTATTTGTAGACTCTGCGGTTTCCTCCGCTACAATCATGTTCATCATTGCCTGTGCTGCGGTTTATGCGTGGATTATGACGACCAGCGGTGTTGCGGCGGATCTGTCTGCGGCAATTCTGTCTATCTCCGAAAACAAGATTATGATTCTTTGCATCATCAATATTATCTTCCTGATTGCCGGCTGTTTTCTGGATGCGAACTCTGCGTTTTACATCCTGCTGCCAATCATCACGCCCGTATTGGCAAGCCTTGGCGTAAATATGGTACATGCCGGTGTATTCCTGACAGTAAATATGGCGATTGGTCTGGTAACACCTCCCGTAGGCATCAATCTGTATGTAGGCTGTAAAGCCGGTAACGTAAGCGTAGGCGAAATCTGCAGAAAAATCGTTCCTTTCCTGATTGCAGGTATCGTTTCTCTGGTGCTGATTACCTATATCGAGCCTATCTCCATGCTCCTGCCCGGACTGCTTGGTCAGGCATAATCGGAGCTGATTGACAGGGGAAATAAAGAGTACATCTATATATAGAAGCGAGGAGGGAAAGAGAAATGGAAATGATGAAATGCGTTGTGAAAGAACAGAAGGGCGATGGTTATGTTGTTCTGACACAGAGACCTGTTCCGGAAGTGGGAGATAATGAAGTGCTGATTCGTGTAAAAGCGGTAGCGATTTGCGGTACGGATGTACATATCAAACATTGGGATGATTATGCACAGAAAAGAATGCAGCCTCCTACCATCATCGGTCATGAATATGCCGGTGTGGTAGCTAAGGTTGGTAAAAATGTGAAATCCGTACAGACCGGTGATGTTGTAAATTCCGATTCTCATCTGGTTTGCGGCACATGCGATTTGTGCAGAAACGGACATGCAGATGTTTGCTATAACACGGTAGTGATTGGTGTGCATCGTGACGGTGCTATGGCTGAGTATATCTGCATCCCCGAAAGTGACGTAAATAAATGCGACCCTGCTATGCCTATGGAGCATCTGGCATTGATGGAGCCCTTGGGCGTTGCGGTACACGCAGCCATGGAATTTCCGATTGCCACAAAGAAGGTAGCAGTCATCGGCTGTGGCCCTATTGGCTGTATGGGCGTTGCTGTAGCAAAAACACTGGGCGCAGCGCAGGTTATTGGTATCGAGCTGAATGAGCAGCGTGTTCAGATGGCACTGAATATGGGCGCAGATGCGGTAGTGAATCCTCTGAAAGAAGATACTGCTGCAAAAGTGAAGGAATTGAGCGGTGGTCTGGGTGTAGATTTCGTTCTGGATTTTTCCGGTAATGCAGGCGCTGTTACAGGCAGCTTTGATTATCTGAAGCCGGACGGTACAGTTGTGATTGCGGGGCTTGGACCTAAGCCGATGACGCTGGAATGGGAAAGGCTTGTAACCGGCGGATATTGTGTGAAGGGCGTATCCGGCAGGGAAATTCCCAAAACATGGGAGCGTATGAAGGGTCTGTTTGCTGCCGGTCTGGATATCAGCAAGGTAATCACGCATGTTCTGCCTCTGGAGGAATTTGAAGCAGGCTTGGATTTAATGGAAACAGGGCAGTGCGGCAAGGTTGTGCTGAAGCCGTAATGACAAAGAATTCAATAAATATTTATTTCATAAATAAGGTTTGAAGAAAAGGGTGATTTCATTGAGCGAAAAGAAATATTCAAAGGAAATGCTTCTGGGCATGTATGAAACAATGTTGAAAATCAAGGGCTTTGAATCCAAGGCATCAGATTGCTTTACAAAGGGTATGATGTACGGCAATATCCATCTATGTCTGGGGCAGGAAGCGGTGCCGACCGGTGCCTGCTATGCACTGGAGCCCGATGACTATATGGCATCTACGCATCGCGGACACGGTCACTGTGTAGCAAAGGGCGGTGACCTGAAAATCATGATGGCGGAGCTGTTTGGCAGAGCGACAGGTTACTGCAAAGGGAAAGGCGGCTCCATGCACATCGCGGATATCGATGGTCTGCACAGCCTTGGTGCAAACGGCATCGTAGGCGCAGGCATCCCCATCGCAGCGGGTTCTGCATTCGCATCTAAAATTTGGGGAGATAAGTATGTTACCCTGTGCTTCTTCGGGGATAGTGCATCCAATCAGGGCACCTTCCACGAAGCGGTAAATATGGCGGCGGCATGGAAGCTGCCTGTAGTATTCCTGTGTGAAAATAATAATTATGGTGTTTCTGTTAATATCCATTCCGTAACCAATACGGATACGATTGCTGTGCGCGCGCAGGCGTATAATATTCCGGGCAAAACAGTAGACGGCAACGACCCCGTTACCGTATATGAAGCAGTAAAAGAAGCGGTAGATTATGCCAGAGAGGGGAACGGCCCCTCTATCGTAGAGTGCATGACATTCCGCCATCAGGGGCATTACTGCGGCGACCCTGCGGTTTATCGCCCTGCATCCTATATGGAGGAAGCGCGTAAAAAAGAAGCCATCCCTAATTTCCGTGCAAAGCTCCTGGAAGAAAAGGTTGCGACAGAAGAAGAATTGGCTGCGATCGAAGCGGCTGTTGATGCAGCGATTGAAGAAGCGTATGAATTTACATTGAATTCTCCTTTCCCCGATCCTTCCGAAGCAACAACCGATGTATATTCTTCTGACAATGAAAGGAGTGTTGCAAGATGAGCAAAAAAATCAGCGTAAGCAAAGCGATTGGTGAAGCGATCCATGAAGAAATGGTAAGAGATCAGAATGTTATCGTTCTGGGGGAAGACATGGGTAAAATGGGTAACGTATTCGGTATCACCGTAGGCTTTCAGGAGGAATTCGGCGCACACCGTGTATGGGATACTCCTATTTCCGAATCCGGCTTCTGCGGCATGGCTGTTGGTGCAGCGATGAGAGGCATGCGCCCTGTTGTAGAGCTGATGTATAACGATTTTATCACAGTAGCGGCTGACCCTATCCTGAACCAAGCTGCGAAAATGAGATATATGACAGGTGGGCAGGCATCCGTACCCATGGTACTGCGTTGCCCCATGGGTGCCGGCAGAAGAAATGCAGGGCAGCATTCACAGTGTCTGGAAGCACTGTTTTGCCATACACCCGGTCTAAAGGTGATTGCTCCTTCCTCTGCGGAGGATGCAAAAGGTCTGCTGAAAGCGGCTATCCGCGATGATGACCCCGTTATTTGCATGGAGCATAAGCTACTGTATGCGAAAAAAGAGGAAATTCCCGAAGGGGAATATATCATTCCTATGGGACAGGCAAAAGTAAAACATGAAGGCACAGATTTGACAGTCATCACATGGAGCCGTGAGGTATACTTCGCACTGGAGGCAGCGGAAGAGCTGGCGAAGGAAGGCATCAGCACAGAGGTTCTGGATCTGCGTACACTGGTTCCTCTGGATTGGGATGCCATCGTGAAATCCGTTTCCAAGACACACAATGTAATCGTTCTGTCCGAAGAGGTAAAGCGTGGCAG